>NFYY01006382.1_pt1 | contig 20909 bp, 7 predicted proteins | sample 1092491 | NCBI WGS metagenome assembly NFYY01 (sample SAMN03609884, study PRJNA323583) | gut metagenome | isolation source: feces | host: Rattus norvegicus | place: Denmark: GeoCenter | collected 2013 | reverse complement strand
AGCATAGCCAAGGTCTTTGTAGGTGTACCTGTAAAGGAAGTCACTGCACTGCTTCTCCCATTTAGTACCTTTGTTGTAGACAACTGGCTCTTTAGTAGTGTAGCAAATAACATTCTGCATCATAGTAGTTACCTCTCATTCTATCATCATCATGTGATGTTGTGTTCTTTCCTTCTTTCTGATTACATTCTAACATAAGTTTGTTCATTTGTCAAGTCATTTAGTGGAAAATTTCAAGAAAAATTCGCACAAAAAACAAGGCGCATTTTTGGGCAAAATGTCGGCTTGACAGAATGAATAAAATGTGATAAAATATAGGTGCAAAGCATACAAAGCCAACGACGTCGCGCAACGACCGTCGCGCGCCTACGGCCAACTTCTACAAGCACAAGCCATCATTGTGCGTATCCTACTGGTGGCACACATTACATCATGTACTACACATACATCATGTGCTGTTCGGCATCTGTGTTGTATTGGATAGTTAGTAGTTGGTGTGGTGTGGTGTGTACTACATAGGTACAGTACCATACCTACCATACCATACCATACCATACCATACCATAGTACATACATCATACATCATGTGTGTTGTATTGTATTGTATTGTGTATTGAATCAATCAATCATTCATTCATTCAATCAATCATTCATTGTATTGTTTGTTTTATTTTATTTTTCTTTTAATCAAAGAGATTGCAATGAGTTGATTGAATAATTGAACAAATTGAGAGAATACCTACCCCATTCAAATAAGACCGTGGTGGGTCAGTGCCGCGAGGCCAAAGGGAACTCAAAGGGTTTGTACCGCACCCCCACCCGGGGGGTAGTTTTGGGAAAAAAATGAAAAATTTCTGATTTTGATTTTCGCGGGACACTTTTCCCGACCGCTGACCCGATTTTCGGAACACGGGCAACACGGGCAACACGGGCAACCCGGACTCCGCCTCACCGAACCTACCTTACTAACTCAAGCATCCTTACGGAATATCCCAGAACTCATCATTGAAATTCCTTTTTTCACTCCCACCGTACCTTCTCGCAAAATCCTCAATCTTCATATAGATGAAACCCACGATGAGGAACACCGCTACGAATCCGATCGCCCCGAAAATTGCTCCGAGTGTCACTCTAATGAATAGCCATAAGTCCGTGAACATCAGCCAAATCAGCAAAGCCACTAAAACCGCCCCGACAACTCCAAGGCCAATCGCCAGCGGCAACCCGATACTCGGCTTCAAATCCTCTTTCTCGTTCAGCCATCCTCGCGTATCCATCAAAATTCCTCCTAAAAAATTTTTTTTAATTTCCAAAAACCAACACAATTAGTGCCGATTTTGTGCGTCTTTCCTGCCCCAGTCCTCAAACATAATTCCTAACCGTTTTACACCTTCCACAATGAGCTGGGCTACCAGATAGTAGAGGTTAATCAGGGCCACCAAACATATGATAAGGAAAATGGCACCGGCGACATATATCATAAATTTATGGCCGCCAACTACTAAGCCGAAAATTGTTAAGGTGATTAGCGCCAGAGTGACGCACCAGACGGCGAGTTTCTCGCTTAAAGGCCTCTTTTCTCTCATAAGAACACTCCTTTTCCATTTTCTATAATTATTATAGCATATAATTTTTTTTCTCGCAAATCGCCGCAGAATTTTTGAAAATTTTTTATTTTTGATAATATAAAAGCCTATTATTATAGTTACGAAAATCTGAGGATAGAGAGGAGGATAATTATGGCGAAAAAATCTTTAAGTTAGCGTTCGACTGCGTCTTTGCGCGGTAGTCGTCGATACTTAACAAATAAGTACGCAAACGCTACTATGCCAGAGGAAGTCGCCGCAGAACTATCAGCGATTGACGCGGAGATTGAATCTCGAAAACCGGACCCAAATGAAGGTATAGTTTTTTATACCACAATGGGACACCTTTTCGAATTTTATGTATACGCCGCGATAAAACAATTTAGTCAAGAAGTAAATGGACGAAATTGGGAACTCGGCCCGCTATGTTCTTTTGCGCAATCATTCAAACTAAAAGGCGGCTCAGTAGAGTCGCCAGGAGGCGCCGCCGAATCTGCTTATAATAAGGTGCAAGAATGGAAACAAGATCCAAAATATGTAAATTCTGTCTCCAAAGCCGAAGCCAACATTATTCTCGGCGCTGAAGGCGTGGTACAAAATCTTTTGGGCGGCTGGCTACGAGAAGCTGCAAACTCTCCTGACCCTCAAAAGTTGCTGGCCGTTATAGACGTATTATCTGGCAAATCAAAAGTTGACGTCACGGCTATTGCCGATACCGGCGGTAAAGGTAACCCTGTCGGCGACTTAGTTCTTAGCTTTGGCGGCCGCCGTGTCATTCTTGAGTTGAAATGGCAAACTGGTCAAAACCCCTATGCACCGGTGACTTGGTTCAGCGGAGTAGCGGATTCCACCCTGTTTGGCGCGAAGACTTTTTCTTCCTTCTTAAACGCCCACCAGTCTGAGTATTGGAACTATAAACGTTCGAAAGTTGCTTTTATTGACAATGTTATTAACAGCGGCCTATTTAAACATTTACAGTCTTCTGCTGGCGGCGATGGGAATGAAATCGCTTCGTTTTTGATTAAAAAAGGCAATGTATCAAAGTTGGCTCAAGAAAATCCTTTAACAAAAGACGCTGGGAAAATTACACTTCATTTGAATGGAAATACTGCTGATGTCCAATTTTCGGATATGACTATTCCAACAGACAAAAACTCTTCTTTGCAGATTGCCGTCAAAGGGCGCAATCGCAAAATCCAGTTAATTGCAACCGTAAATGGAACTTCTTTCCGAGCGGGCGCTTTCTGGGCTTCTAACTTTTACAAAGGCGGAGACTTAAAAGGAAAGTATAAAAAAGATGAACTGACAGGTCCATCGGCTTATTCTTTTTCTTTTGAGATGTACGTTACCCAAAAGTTTTTGCAAGAGCTAAGCATGAACTTAGCATAATTATAGAAAAAGGAGGTCCTATTATGGACAAAATTAACATCATCAATCTTGGTATGGCTGAGCAGAATGAGCCTACCACTCTGACTATCGGCGCCGCCGAAGTTCAGATTAAGCCGGTTGTCGCTTATGAAGAGCTGTTTGCCACTATCCAGTGGGCAGTGACATTCATCGTCGATGACCGTCCTTTTGTTTCTGGCCCTCTGTATCGTGTTATCCGCGAGATGTCTCTTGCCAAGATGTACACTAATTTGGACGTCGCCCCTATGGAGTTGATTGGCTTCTCCGCCGGCGAGCTGTATGAGTGGTTTGATATCCTTGAAAGCCATAATGTATTTGAGAAAATCCGTGAAGTTGCTTCTGCTAAGCAGGTTGCCTTCTTCGAGGAGACTCTCGACAAGACTGTAAATTCTCTGGTCCAGTACCGCAACTCTGCGGCCGGTATCCTTGAGAAGATTAAGATCGACAATCAGAACTCCGCAGACGCGGTCGCAGCCATCACTAAGATGCTCGATAATCCTGATGAAATGTCTCAGATTAAGAAGATGTTTGAGCTGATGGATTTGCAGAACACCAATAAACCAACTCCTGCCGAGGAGCCAGCTAAAACCGTAACACCAGTTCAGTCTCTTGAGGAGATTGGCTTGGCTGAGTAATCAGTCGCATTAAATAACAGAGAAAGGGGGACAATAAATGGCAATCACATTTGATGTCGGCTTTCGCGCCGACACCAAGGAGCTTTCTGCATCATTAAGTACCATTTAGCGCGAAGTGCAAGCGGCTTTTTCCGCTCCGACCGCTGGTAAAGGTATGTCTACTGAGATTGCGGCTGCCGTCAAGCAAGCGCAAATCTTGGAACAGACTTTGAAGAAAGCAACAACTGAAAAGGGCACTTCTTTTATCCAGATGAACCTGGAACTGAAGAAAATGGGAACCTCTGCCGAGGAGATGGTTGCTACCTTAGCCAAAGCAGGTCCAGCTTTTTCCGGTTCGTTAAATACCATGTTGCAAACATTTGCAACTGCTGATCGCAACTTATTGTCAATGTCCGCAAAAATTAAAGAAATGGGCCGAGTATTGACCCAATCCTTTAAGTTTAGCGCGGCACAGAGCGCAATTCAATTTGTCACCGGTGAAGCCCAAGAGGCTATTCAATGGGTACAAAAATTGGATTCTCAGTTAAATACAATCCAAATCGTGTCAGGTAAGACTGCCGCCGAGATGGGAAAGGTATATGACGTAGTAATCCAGAAATCTAAAGAGCTGCGCGTAACTGCCCAAGACTATGCTGAAGCATCCCAGATCTTCTACCAGCAAGGTCTCGGCGACGAAGAAGTTGCCCGCCGCTCTGAAATAACTATTCAGGCTGCTAAAGCCGCAGGTCAATCTACTTCAGATATGGCGGATCAGTTGACCGCTGTTTGGAACACTTATCAGATGCAAGGCGACGAACTACAACGTGCAGCTTCCGTCGGTGCTAAAATGGGTGCTGAGACTGCGGTTGAGTTTAAAGACATTGCTGAAGCCATGCAGATTTCCGCATCCGCAGCTGCTCAGATGGGCGTTTCTTACGACTCTTTGGCGGCTATCATTGCAACCGTAGGTGAAACCACTAAACAGAGCGCTTCTGTTATTGGTAACGCTTATAAGACCATCTTCTCTCGTTTCTATAACTTGAAAGCGGCTGGAGAAGAGGGTGCGGTTGAACTTGGTCAAATCTCCAATAACTTAAAACAGTTAGGCGTCGATATTCTGGACTCCAGTGGAGAACTGATTGAGTTGGATAATGTTATCCAGAATGTAGGTAATTCTTGGGATACTTACACTCAAAAGCAGAAAATTGCTATTGCCGAACAAGTCGGCGGTACTCGTCAGTACGGTCAATTTTTGGCTCTGATGGAGAATTTTGATAAGTACCAGAAGAACCTTGCTTCTGCTAACGCAGAAACCGGCGCAGAGACTTTGCTGTCACAGTATGAAACTTCTTTGGAGTCTATCGATTCTGCAATGGAAAACGCTTCTGAGTCTTGGGCTCGAGCATTTGCCGATATATTCACTTCCGATGCTCAAATTGAGTTCTATCACGGAGTTGAAAAAATTGGTAATGTGATGGAAAACATCATGACTACTACCGGCGGATTACAAGGAATCTTGACTTTAATCGGAGCATATTTGACTCGCCATATTGTTACCGGCGTTCAAAGAGCCAGAGACGCAGCCAAGGAGTTCGTAGCTTCTTTGAGCGTTGAAAAACAACTGGCTTATTCTCAAGAAAAATTAGACAAAATGAAGCAAAGTATTCAGCAGATGACTGATCTGAATATGGGCTTCACCCCACAATCTGGAGCTTATGGCTCTTTGGGGCACGATACTTCTACGGAAAATACTGTTGAGCAACAATATCTCACCACAAAACTGGAAATTACTGAGCAGGTTACTCAAGCAAATATTCGTTTACAAGAAATTCAGAGATCTGGCACTGCTGAAATAAGAAATCAGGTAGAGAGCGAACGTCAACTATTGGAAACCGCTCAGAGGGTAGCATTAACAGAAACTGATTCTTTGAAAGCTATGCGCGATCAAGCGAAAGAGCAACAGCGTATTGCTTCAGCATTGAATCGTCGAGCTCAGTCTACAACAGACTCTAATCAGAAAGCTGCTCTGACGGATCAGGCAAAGCAAATGCAGGCATCTATTGAATTGGTTACTTCTGCAACACAAACCTCTGAGGGAGCAGTTACCAAGTTTAAAAATAATCTCTTCTTAATGGCAGACGCTTTCAAAAATGCTGACGGAGACGGCGCTTCTTTCGCACAATCTCTACAAGAGGTTGCTACTGGCCCAATGATGACTATGGATGAGACAATTACTGATGTCGTTGTTCGAATGGATGAGTACCTCCGAAGATTGAGCCAAGAGCAAATTGATAATCCTACTGCTGCCCGTCAAGACCAAATCAATTCGTTAACCCAGCTGAGAAATAATTTAGATCAGACTGCTAATTCACAACAACGTTTGCGAGAGGCTTTTGGTCAAGTAACAGATTCTTCTACAAGAATTAAGGCCATGTTTGATGCTACTGGAAATTCTGCAAAGGGTATGGCTCAGTCTTTAGCTTCTTCTATTTCTAATATTACAATGGTAACCTCTGTTATGGGCAACATGATTTCTGGTTTCCAAGATGGTACTATGACAATATCTGGTTTCGTTTCTCAGGCAGTTATTCTTGTGCCAACAATTATGTCTTTGGCGTCTTCTTGCGGCCCTGCTATTGCGGGGATGTTGTCTCTGTCTATGGGGCTAATGAAAAATACAACAGAGGAAAGTGCCAACGCTGCTGCCACTATTTTAAATAAAATTGCAAAAGAAGGACTTACCGTTGCTACATTGAAGCAAGCTGCGGCTAATACTACTCTATTAGCTTCTTTGGGAATTCTTGCTGTAGCTATCACCGCGGTAGTTGGTGTTGTGATGTTATTGGTCGCCGCTTGGAAAGAGATGAAAAATCAGTCTCCAGAACATCAACTTGAACTCGCGAAAGAAGCCGCCGCGGGGCTTGAAGAGGAAGCAAAAGCAGCTCAAGAAACAGCTGACAATCTTCGCGCCGCCTTCGATAAGTATGATTCTGCGGTTGATAAACTGCAAAGTTGCACTCGCGGTACTGAAGAGTGGAAAAATGCTCTTGAAGAAGTAAATGATGCTGCCCTTGGAGTCATCAATACCTTGGGAGACCTTTCTGCCGAGGATATTGAAAGTTTGTATTCTCGAAATGCAGATGGTATGATTGAGTTCAATGAAGATAAAATTGCAGAACTTCAAGAAAAAGCTGATCAAAAGGCATCCGCTGCTGAATATGCCGCTTCTATGGGTCAAGTTCGAGTGGCACAAGCCAAGAATGATGTCGCATTGAAAGATATCGGCAATACAGTATCTAATGAACAATATAACAATACCGCCGGTAATTATGCTCAAGCTTCTTCCACTATTCAAAAGATTGTTGAAGAAAATCTTCATGACCTGAGTAACCTTACTGAAACTGAATTTGCTGATAAGTTGAAAGAGCTTGGTATTGCAACTTCTATGCTGAGTGACAACGCGATGAAGGATTTGCAAACTCAGGTCAACGCATTAGCCGATTCTACCGAAGCGGCAGACGCAAAAATGAAGTTAATTGCTCAGTTAAAAACAGATGAAGTCCTCGGCGATGACTATGATGGAGAAGAAAAAACTATTGCTGCGAACAAGATGGCGGCAGAAGAACAGAAAATTTATGACGAACTGTATAGTAAATATACCGGTGACAATATCTCTAAAGCCTCTGGCGCTAATAACGCAATCGCGAAAGAGATGTTAGAAGACTACAACAAGGCCACTGGAAATAATTGGTCTCTCGACCGGAATGCTGTCCGAGGCTCTGATAGTAATCGTACTTTTGCTTTCTTAGATGAGAGTGGAGAGTTAAGAGAGTTTACTGCTAAACAAGTAGCATCTACAATTGCGGCTTCCCAGGCCTTAGAAACATTAACTGGGAATGCCGAAGCGGCAGCGAAAACAATCTCTAAACTGGAGCGAAACACCTCAGACGCGGAGACTGAAGCTTGGAAAGGATTTATTGCCGAAGGCAATTTTAATGGCCTGACTGAAAAAGAAATTTCTTCTAAATTAAATGAAGAAGATTTGACGGAATGGATTGCTGATTCCTATGGTTTAGATCCGGACGCAGATGGCTTTGAAGAAGCTTGGCAATCATTAGCCGAGAGTTTGGGCTACGATAGTGGTGCCGCTTTGGTCGAAGGAGTTCGAGAAGGACTGGAAACTTCTCAGAAGGCATTAAATGATGTTGGAAGCTCTTTATCGGATAACGCTAAAGAGATTTTTGATACTATTGACTTAAGTGGCGTTACCGTTGGTGGGCAACAAGCAGTCGAAGATGCTTTTTCTCAAGTGTATAGTAATTTTGGTGCAGAAGGCGCTCAAAAATTTGCAGAAGCGATGTCTGGAGTGCCAGATAGCTTCACCGATATTATGGGTCAAATCAATTGGCAAGATGCAGATGTAGATTCCTTGAAACAGCAAGTTGAGTTATTAGGCGGATCTATTGAAGGCGTTACTGACGAACAACTTGCGACTATGATTGAAATGATGCAGACGATGTCTGAAATTAGCTTCGACGCGGCCACGGCATCTTTTAAGAGCGTAAAGGACGCAGTTAGTGGATTGGAAAACAATACTGATACTGTTTCCGAAGAGCAGATGCAGGCCCTCAGAGACGCTGGAGTCGCTGCAGATGCATACTTCCAAAAGATGGCAGATGGTACCTATCAATTGCAAATGGATGCTGATGCTTTTGCTCAGTTAGCTCATGATATTGCATTAAAAGATATGTATGACGTTGCCGAGACTTCGTCTAAAAAGGCATTAGATTTAGCTAAAGTTTCATCTTATACTGACGAGGGAATGGAAAATAGCGTATATCAGCAAAGACAGGCATTGGAGGCAACGGGAAATTTAGACGCCGGACAGATTAGTGATTTAAACAATACCCTCTCTACTAAGGGATATGCAGCTTATGCAGAGCAAGTTAAACAGGCTTTCCAAGAAGCGAATATCTCTGCAGAAAGTATTGATAATGCATTAACTGAAGCTGCCGCTGAAGCACAAGCTGCAAAAGACGCAATCGCCGACGCTGATTTTCAATTTGAAACTGAAAGTGCAGGATTAGATTTAGATACAACCACCAGATATGCGGAGCGCTTGGCCAAAGAGATGGCATTAACAGAGAAGGCTGCAGAAGGGTCCGGAGAAGAAATTGAGGTCACTGCAGAAGAAATCAAGAAGTATGAAAAAGCTGCAAGAGACGCCGCGATTCGTAATCAAAAACTTGATAGAGGCCTAAAGAACTTAAATGAAAATCTTGATGACTATAAGAAAAAATTAAAAAACAGCAATAAAGGCTCTGCAGAATGGTCTGAAGCGATGGACGCTCTAAAAGGCGATCTTGCAGATATTGTTGACTTTGATGATGCAGACTTGCTGAGCGATCAATTTGCTGAAAGTGCGTTAGCATCTGAAGATTTAAAATTAGCATTAGATGGCGACGTAGATGCACTTTTGAGATTACAAGCGGCCGCAGCAGACGATATGATGGCGAACACCATCAAAGCTCAAGCTGACAACGGCGACTTATTGATGCAACAGTGGGACAATGTTAAGAGTAAATGGGAAGAAATAAAGGCAAAAATGGCAGACCCGGCGACAGTAGGCCCTGTTGATCAAAGTGAACTTATCGAGAGTTTCAATCAAATGATTGCGAATGGTAATATGACTAAGGATCAAATTGAAGCTGCTTTAGCGGGAATGCACGTTAGCGCCAATGTTAAGACCGAGTATGTTCCTCAGACAGTTACTGTTCCTCAGACAATTACTGAAGAAGCAATGCTTGAAGCAGGTACCGCAACAGTTCAGGTTCCTGGGGAAGATGGTAAATGGGATCCCCAACCTGTTACGCTAATGAAAAAAGTTACTCGTACTTACGATGCCGGCACAGTAGACGTTCAAGGTGTTGTACCAAAATATACAATTGAAGGTACTACTGATGAAGGCGGAGTAACAACAGGTTTTGTGAACGCTCCCCCTCCAAAAGTCTCTAACGGATCTACAACATCAGGAAACACCGGCGGCAATACTGGAGGCGGTGGCGGGTCCGCGCCAAAACACTCTGCTAAGAAAGCAACAAAACGAGAAAAAATTAACGACCGTTATGGAACAATTAACTCACAAATTGATAAGACCTCAAGGTCTATGGAGAAATATGGGGCGGCTGCAGATTCTGCCTTTGGCTCTTCAAGAATGAGAAGCCTTAAGAAAATTAACAAAGAGTTAGCAGTCCAGGCTAAAAATTACAATGAGCTTTACAAAATAGCGAAAAAATATTATGGAGATAAAAACAGCGGAGATTATGCCGAAATGCTAAAAGAGCAAAAGAGTGCCGCAGAAGCGTTGGGTGTGTCTTTAATTGAAGTTACTACCAATGCTGACGGTTTTATTTCTAACCGTACTGAAGTCATTGATCAGTTAGATGCTCAGCTTCAAGCTGCTTATGATGCGTATAAGACTCAAGCAGATGCTTTCGATAATGCACAATCTACTGACGAAGCGTGGTCTGAGAGAATTGATAAGTTGAAAGAGGACTATGAAGATCTTAAAAAAGAGGTTGATGAGTATATTGAGGCGATGGACCAAGTTGATGAAACCGCTCAAAAGATGGCTGAGGCCATGGAAGAAGCGGTTCAAGCTATTCGAGACCATTTCTCCAATCTTGTTGAGCAGTCTAACCTGAAACTTGAACTTCGTCTGGCAATTGATGAAACCGATATCAAGATGGCAGAGTTCCTAATTGAGACACTTGGTGATGTTGGAGTTCGTACCGGCGAAGCGTGGAGTCTCTTAAACGATAACCTTAAATCTTCTCAAAAGAGCTTGGCCGGCATGGTCCAGAATACTGAAGAAATGTTCGGTATCCTTGATCAGATTAAGAGCGGTCAGAATGTTGACGGCGACAAATTTTCTGCAATGTTTGGCGAAGAAGCTTGGAAAAAGTACATTCGTAGTGATGGAGTTGTTCCTCAAGAGGTAATGGATCAGCTTGGAGAGATGGCTGACTCAATGGTAGATAATCTGCAAACTCAGTTTGATACTGGCGCAGAGATGATTGATCAATACATCCAAATCCTTGAGATGACAATGGATGAGTTTGATAAGATTGCCACTAAGATTGAGCAGCAAAATGAAACTCTCGATATGTATATGGATCTACTTGACTTCTCTGGCAAAGACCATACCGCTGCCGGCCGTCAAGCAGTCAAAGACATCGCCGATGCAAGAATGTCTAACGCCGCAGTTGAAGTTGAGAGAGCTAAGGCTCAACTCGATACCGCTAAATTGGCAGCTGAGCAAACTCAAGGTCAGTTGGATGATTTCTTCTCCAAGTATGGCACCGATGAATCTTCTTGGACCGAGTCTCAGACTTGGATGTACAACCATTTGAAAGACAATGTTAATGCTGCTGAAGACATCCTAAACGATGCCCAATCTACATTCACAGGTTCTATTCAAGATTTAGCTTCTACCGCAAGTGAAGCTATTGAGCAAATGGCTCAAGTTATTAAAGAGCAAACAGCTGAATCTCTTGGCGGTTTGTTCGCGGACTTTGAGTCTATGACTGAGATGTATGATACCGAATATGAGTTGAGTCATTTCTTCCTGGAAGATTATGACAAGGCTTATCAGTTGAATACCCTTCTCGGCGAGATCAACGACCAGATGGAAGATATCACAGATCCTGCTCGTCTTAATGAGTATAATGCCCTCCTTGAAGAAACCAATGCGTTGAATCAAGAAGGTGTCAATGTAACTCAAAACGATATTGAGTTGCTGAAAGCTAAGTTTGAGATTCAAAAGGCTCAAGATGCTTACGAAGAAGCTAAAGCGGCCAAGAACACTATGCGACTGGCTCGTGATGCCTCTGGTAACTGGAACTATATTTATAGTTCTGAACAATCTCAAACTGAAGACGCGGCTCAGAAGCTGGCAGATGCACAGTACAATTACGATAAGTTGTTGCACGAGATGCGTGATGAATCTTCTCAATTGTGGATGCAGGCTCAACAAGAGTTCTTTGAGTGGCAAGAAACTATCGATTGGGCGCGATATAACAGTAATGAGACCTACCGCCAACAGATTGATACTCAATACGAACAATATCGTCAAAAGACCCAGCTGTATAGTGAACAGGTTATCAAATACAATAACCTGCTCGGCGAAAACTTTGCTGAAACTGCGCTCGGCGTTGCTACCCAATATGACTCTATGGAAGCTGCTCAACTCGAGTACACCAACACCCACGCCCAGTACAACGAGGACTTGAAGCAGAATCAGGAGTCCTTCGAAGCCAAAGTTGAAGAAGTGTGCACCAATGTTGGTATTGACTATAATAATTTGGCCGAAGAAGTTGGCGAAAAAACCTTAGAGATGCAGAAGTCTAATAACAATCTCTCTGCAAATATTACTACCTTAAAGAATAAGGCAGCCTCTGACCTTACCGCTATGAACACTCAAATTTCTTCTTGGAAAGATCGCTTTATTAGCGATATGGATGCTGCTATTCGAAAGGTACGAGAGCTAATCGCAGAAATTCAAAGATTGCGAGCAGCTCAGTTAGCAGAAGCAAGCACTGGCTTCGATGCTGAGATTGACTATACTGCCGTTGGCTACAATGCTATTGGCGCAGGCACTACAGAGGAACAGCGGAAAGCCTTGGAAGATCTGAAGAATAATGCTGAAGGCCAAAAGTTAGCTGCGGAATGGGCCAATAAGGTTAACTCTGAAGACTTGGCAGACGCCGGTCATAAGTATGCAACCGGTGGAGTGACTTCGGATGACTATTGGAAGGCTATGGAGAACGCTGTCGCAAATGGTACTATTAAGGGTACTATTGAAGCAGTTGATAGTTCTGACGCTGCGAAGCAAGTTGGCAATCAGGGTTCCACTTTAGATATTTCTAAGCTCCCAGGCTATGCTTCAGGCGGCCTTGTAAGCGGTTATCAAATCGCTAAACTGGCTGAGGATAATCGTCCTGAGTATGTCCTGAACCCCGACGATACGCTTAATGTATTAAATGCGGTTAAATATGCTCAGAAAATGGTTGAGATGCAGATGGCTCAAAAGAAATTGTCTGACGCAGTCGCTTTTGAACAGGCTGAAAATAAGATTTTCAGCGATATAGCATCTTTGCGTCAAGCAACCACAACCCCAGTTGCACAGGACGTTAAAATTGAAGCCACCTTCCCGAATGTCTCTGTCGCATCCGAGATTGAAGAGGCCTTCAATAACCTCGTAAACCAAGCCGTACAGTATGTCGGCAAGGCAAACAAGAAATAAGAATGAAAGGAGAATGTTATGTCAATCAATGTTGAAGCTTTTTTCGACGCGATTAGCCAGATTTCTTAGGCAAATATCAATTCCACTAAAAAGGATTTGACTATCAATGCCGAAGTTACTCTTGTTGTGAACGTCGATATCGGCGAATACAAAGTGACATACCAAGGAAATGTATTTTCCGCTTTCTCCACAGATCCCCTGGTAGTCTATAAGAAAGGGGAACAAGTCTATGTACTTGTTCCCCAAGGGGATTTCTCTGGAAAGAAAATCATCCTTGGTAGATCCGCGTATCAGAATAACCTGTCTTACGCTGATCAACAAGCAATGACCAATATCTATATTGATAAAGGTCCTAACTGGTTGGATGCGTGGTATACCATTGACCACACTCCACTTCAAATCTGCGCAGTCCCAGCCTCTTCTAAGGGCGTCTTAGCTTTTGAAGAAAAGCAAGCAAACTACTCAGATATAGGTTTTATGCGGGCAATGCCGAATGCTTGGGACCGTGAAGAGGCTACCAGATATCCTACTGGATATATGACTCCAGAAGAACTAGCCGAGGCCGACGAGCAGCTTTCCGCTTTTGCAGATGTATATTCTTGGCTAAAAATTGGAGCTTCTTTCCGCACTCAATTTACCAATAGTCATACCGTTGGTAAATATTCTCTTATCGTCGAAGTATTGGTTCAGAATCCAACGTATAATGACGATGAAAATTCTGTTAAATATAATGTCGACGTTCCGAAATATTTAGCAGTACCTTACGAGCTTGGCTTTAAGGATTTTAATGGTACTCCTTATAGCTTTATCGTAGAATCTCCTCAAGTTGGCTATTTCCAAGTGGAGCCGGGCACTATTAAAGGACTTTCTCGTATTTATCTGACTCAAGATGGCAATTTTGTAGCAGATATTCGTCCTCAGTATAATGCTAAGGGACAGATTGAGTATAAGATTGAAAATTCTATCTATGATGAGAACAACATCTTTTGTGACGATATTGAGATTCGTTTTGCCGAAAAGGTTAATTTAACTGAGGGATTGTTCTATTGTTACATTGAAAGTCCTTTTGGCAACAATGTCTACGATGCAAACCCGGCTAAAAATCGTCCTAACGGCCGCGGATCTGTGGATTTGATTGCCCATTTAATTTACGGCTACGAAGAAGTATTAAACAAGGATAACTGCCGAGTTTATTGGTTTAGACGTAAATTAGATTGCACTTTAGACACTCCAACAGAAGAAGAGCGCGATGAATGGGGAATGAATTGGGTAGACTACTCTGGCCCTGGCTGGATTCCGATTGAAAAACTTGGCTTAACAACTACTCAATATCGTGATACGAACGGCGACGGAGTTCTTGAACCTTTTGAAGTCCGTGCCTATGATGTAGACTTTGATAAGTTGACGGTTTATAAAGAAGCAGTTCCTTGGGAATATGAGTATAAAGCGGTTGTAGTTTACACCGGCGCGACCTCTGGAGCAGCAATTTCCGGCTCTAATATCCTGTCAGCCACTGAAACAGTGCATTATTTGGACACTGAGTATAATTTGACTCTGGAGCAATTTACTTCGGAGGATAAAAATACTACTTATTTACGTATTGATAACCTGAATAAAAGCGTCCACGATAACAACCCTGAGACTGGCGAGAATTATAGAGAGTGGTTCGGGACTTGGTGGATTGAGAGAGCAGATGGCAGCTACTATCAAATCTCTGAACCTTATCATGAAGGACCTTTCGCCATCAACAAATTTTTGTTGAATCAGATTCAAACCTTTTACGTACAATGCTATGATCCTGACCAAGTAGATCCTGGTGATTCTGGTCAGTTGATTCAAGTTCCGGAAGTCGGCAACTTGTTTAAAGTGGTTATTACCGCGGACGAAGGCGACCTCTCAGTCGACTGGGTTGGCCGCGATCATTACAATTACGATGCAAATGGTACGTTAAAGGATGCCGCTTGGGACATTGACCAGACTCTTGAGCCAGAACTTCACTGGTTAGATGGTAAACTGGTTGACTATAACATCATGTTCTATTATGGAAAAGATTGTAAGGAAGAAATTCCAAGCAAAGTAGAAAAAGATTCTTCCATTACAGGAACAGGTACTTTGAAGGGTATTGATTCTTCTATGCTTCATCAAGTATGGTGGGATACGGAGCGTAACGTAATTCACTACAAAGTACGAGAGAAGTATGATGAAACTAAGACCGACAATACCTTTATGATGGTATTGACTACCACTTCAACCAAAAAGACCTTTAAGATTAAGAAAACCATTACTTTCACTAAAGACGGCGACCAGGGAACCCAGGGTTCTGACTGGGCGGCTCCAATTTGGCCATGTAACTATCTACACGCGCCGAATGATACCGAAGAAGGCCCTTATGTGGAAAAGATGGATTATCTTAGCCCACTGGTCTTGATTCAAGACCCAGATACCGGTGCTTGGTCTCAGAGAGATGACGATGTCGATAGAGACTTCTGCCATCGTGTTTTCTTACGTCCTTTCGTTACCAAAAACGGCCGCTTAATTGAAAATATCGACCCACATGAGGGTTATTTCTATCGAGTGTATTGGGATGTCCGTGAAGTGTACAATCATGCCAACCCATTGGTAAAACGCTCTTCTTGGCTGCGCCTTTACCACGCGGCGGATCCAATGGTGCCGGCAAGCCAAGACGTCGTAAGAGTATCTGTTAAACAGGGTAATGTTTATAAGAGAATGATGGAAGGAAACGTTTATGATGAGCAGACTCGCCTGTACGAAGCAGGTAATGCAGTTATGCTTGATTCTGACGTAAATGAGAATGAAAAAACTCCTGATGGCTTACAAGCATATTCAGTATATCCTTCTCATCAGTTCTTCCCAAATGCGGTCGAGAATTACGGCGCGGTAGAAGTTCGTTTCTTCGACAACCTGAACAACGGTACTGGAGCTTCTCTTGAAGAGTGTTTGTATCGCTTTATCGTTAAGGCTCAAATTGAGGTCTACCTTGGTCAGTATGACCATGCTACCCAAACTATCACTACTGCAAATGCGCAGCGATTGGCGACAATTAACTCCTTCTATCCTGTGGATATTTTCTTTGACGCCGACAATAAAGGCATTAGGGTTGGAGATATTTCCACTAACTGGCCTCGCTATTGCGCATATGACGCGACCGGTTATAATCCAACAACCCCTAACGAACCTCTATTCTTCAAATACGGACCTCTTCTCCAGAATGAGAAAACTAATTGGCGCCCAGAAAACTGGACTCCATTGACTCAGACTTTGGAAGAAAGACAGCGTGAAAATGGCTTAGTTGAATACTGGTATCGTCCAAAGCAGCATTTAAACTCTACTGAAGGATTCCATGGAGTGTTGGCTACTCAGCCAGGCTTAGGTCCTTTTGGCAACGGTTGGTATTTGCGTAACCAAATCATGTACTTGAATAACTACGGAAATGTAGATATCAATGCCTGGGATGGCCAAGGAATCGACATGAATGAAGAGAATGGTACGATTTTCGCACCAACTATCGGCGCAGGCTATAAGAACCCTTATACAAATACCTTTACCGGTGTTTTAATGGGTATTGACAAGAGCCAGAAAAAGGGCGATGTTGGTGGCATGATTGGTAATTATGACCAAGATGCTATGGATTCCTCTCCTTATATTGCTGGTATTTATGGCTACCAGAATGGTGAATCATCTTTTGGCATCATGGAAAACGGTACGGCGTTCTTTGGTAAGGCTTCCGGCGGCGGTCGAATTATCATCGACGGCACAAATGCGACAATCTACGGCGGCGCGAACGGTATTTTGAACTCTCCATCTATCGGCGACGATATGTGGAACTGTATGCGCTTAACATTAGTCGACTTAACGCACGCAACTTCTGGCCAAGGAACTTCTCAGGATTACGACTTTGATGGATTCTATTCTATTTTGCAATATCCTTATGAGTATGTAACTGATGCAGATGGTAACCGCGTTCCAATTCCCGTATATGACGTAAATCCTGCCACTTTGACAGACGCAGAGAAAAAAGCTCATGAGATTCAAGGCGCAACTATTATTGATACTAACCATCGAGCACTTACTATGGAAACTGTTTTGAAATATAAGGTCGATAATGGTATTGATAATGATTTGACTTATCTGTCTGATGGCACCATTGTAACTTATTGGTCTGCTGACGGCATCGAATACAATGTATTGATGCCAAAAACTGAAGCAGTCTTTACGGGCGTAAAGTCAGTGAACGGCACCTATATTACTCAAGGCTTTAACGGCAAGTATTACGAGGCTCCAGCTATCGGCGACAACGGCGCAACATTAGGCCAAAGCCGTAATGCAATGCCATGGTGGTATCGTTATATTTGGCAGAATGCTTATATCCAGCCAGGTATGGCCGGTAACCTGAGAGCGTCTTATGAAAAAGAGTTCCCAGGAGCTTTGCCTTGGTATACCGATATTAAAAACGACTATCTGCGCCTTGCTCACTATGCTACTCTTCCTTCTTATTACTATCCGGAGAAGAGCATCAAAAATGCTATTGATGCTGGAGTCGGTATTGGAGCCGATGAACAGATTTTAATGGCCGACGCAGAGAACGATGGTCTGGCGACAAGCGATAAGAGACACCATTATCGTATTAACTATTTTGACCCAGAAAACGGACATATTATTGACAGATATCCTGGTTTCGATGAAGAAAAATTCAAAAAGCAAATTGAACATTTAAGTAATAAGACTGGTTGGAATGTTGGGAATTTAATTGAATTCAGAACTGATGCTATCGTTTTGGATAAATACCATAAGAGCAGAGAGATTGAAAGCGCAGCTTCTGGCACTACAGTAAGCCTTTCTGGCTTCGGTGCTTCTCGTGCTTCTACTACCCCCGCTATCGAAATTGGCCAGCATATTAGAGGCTTGCACCCTGGTTTGTTGCCATGGGATAGCTATAACTATGTTATGGAGCATTTGAACATCCCTGGTGATCGTAATTTTATGGTTACCTATGATGGTACTCTCTGGGCAATGAACGGCGTATTCATGGGACTGGTTCTTGGTTCTAACATCGTTGGCGGTCGTATTCAAGGTGCTGAATTAGGTATTGGCGATAAAATTGCGGATGATCTGCCTATTTGGGTCCATATCACTCCATGGCAGTGGGAAAATTCTTTGTCAGAATATGCCAGAGAGACTCTATCAGAGAACTACCCTGACACTTTTCCATCTACTGACTGTAACTGGCCATATTTGATTGCCCCAGTTGAGACAAAAGTTAAATTGTCAGAAATCCGTCCAAATTTGTCAACCGCTTTCCAAGCAGATGATGACGGTGTTGTTGCATCTGATATTAAGATTTATGGTGGTTCCATTGATATGGGCCACTTTCATATTACCAATGAAGGTGATATGCATCAGTTTGGGCATTCAAACTTTATTGGCCCTACCCATATTTACGGTTCTCTTGGTATTGGCCCAGGTCTAAACGTTGACCAGCCTGAATATGCCGAGGACATCAAAAATGCCCAGTTAGGTAATATTTTCCAGACTAAGGGCAAGATTGGTCTTGGTATTACTCTACCGAAGAAAACAGATATTCGTTATCATAAAGCGGTTAATGCTAACGAAATTATGGAAGGCGCCAATTATTCCGTAGCGGGGGCCGTTGAAGGGACCCAAGGGTTATATTCCCCAGCAGGAGTAATCCGTCCTGGTGCAGGAGATACTATTGAGAATCTTTCTTTCTTTGGACTAGATACCACTACGAAAGATTTTCCTGAGCAAAACGAAAAAGATAAAACAAAGGTCTTACAAGGACACTTTTGGCCTATGCATTTTCATTTAGGATACTGCACTGGTGATGCTCAAGTTGGAGGAGAAAGTATTTCTGGCGTTTTAACTTCATACATGACGGTAATGGATCAATTTATGAACAATTCTATTACTATTCAAACAGGTAAAGATAGTCAAAATAAACATCCATTAAGCCAAAGCTCTTCTAACTATTTTAGAGTAGGACCATTTGGCGCAGAGGGTCAGTTGTGGTTCATTCGTAAATCTTTTCAGTCTCAGACATCTCAAACTCCAATTACAGATGACTATTATGTTGGCCGTTTTGGCTTAGTTGACCGTAAGGGCGATGATGTTGCCAGTAATACCGATCAGTTTGCTATTGGTATCACTTCTTGGGATACCGCACCAGTTCTTTTTAGGTCCGATGGCGAAGGCGCATTTGATGTCCGTGGACATTTAAGAATTAACGCACGCGGTCGAGGTGGCAATGCTACGAAAGGCGGCGACACTTGGACAGGCGGCGTTGGTTATGGTTGTCATATTAAGATGGGTACGATTTTTGACGAGGGCAATGGGGCAGATCCTCCGTATGCTTCCAATTTGCTGTACGCAGGAACTTGTATGGGTCCAATGAGTTTCGGAGTTCAGTACGATACGAAGGGTAACAAATGTGCTTCTGAATATACCCGAGTCACTCCAGTTAACGGTAAAATGGGCCTTGAGTTAAGACCCGACGGTGATAATGGTGGCGCAAATGGCCGCGTATCTTTGTGGGGCAAAAATTCTGAAGTGCATCTATGGTCAGGTGAGAAGGACGCTTCCAATGATGAAGGACATCCTTTGAATACAAACTCTGCCCTTTGGCTTAATGCTAAAGCTGGACACGGTTCCGCGCGTTTGGTAGCTCGCGAAGCAATTTCTGCTTTGCTTGGCAAAAGCCCACATGAAATCCTTCAGGAAAAAGATCAGGGTTTTGGAGTAGATAAAAACAACCTTGTTTTAACTCACGCGAAGTTGGTTAGAATTACTGGAGATGGCGGTGCTTATATGACAAATTATATGAGTTTTGAACCCTCCAAAATTGATTGCCACGGCACATACGCAATCCCTGATAATCAGCATCATATCTACGCAAGATTTGGATAATAAAATAAGGCGCCCCTCAATGGGGCGCCTTATTTATATCTATTTATTTCTTGTCTTTTCCCATTCGTATGTAGCTACGAACAAGGTCGGTAAGTTCTGCGCGGGTGATTTTATTCGGCAATTTCCAATAAAGATAGTTGTTTACAACTTGGCTCGGAGTGGTCTTGCTTCCTGCCTTACGAGGTTTCCAAAAAGCATCCCCGTATCTTCCAAGCATAATTTCGCCGATTTCGCTATATAGCAGACCCTGGTCTACCATGTTGATCAAGTCAAGGTCCATAGGGTCTAAGTATCGAGCGATACAATCTTCCGACCAGATATTCCAAAGATGAGTATAGGAACCAATGGCTCGCCCTCCGCGAGCAGCTCTCCAACTATCTCGGAGTTGGGGCTCTTTTAGGATAAAACGCCAAACTTTAATCCATAGGTCAGGTAATTTAATGCCAAACAAGGAATTTTGGCGTTTAATCTTAGCCCACTCCTCTTTCGTTAAATTCTCTACCCATTCGGTAACGATATTGTCAATCTCTTTGAGACACATATTTGCTGCTGCTTTGGAGTCGCTATCATCCGGGTTGGTCAGTTGGTCAATTTGCCACTGTTCCAAGCCATCATAAGCGACAATTCGGTTGTCATCGCACAGTAAGGGCAATTCACCATTGCCGCTAAGAATTGGATTCATATTTTGACTCCTTTCTTTATTTTCTATCTATATTATACAATAAAAATTTTTTTGATGCAACTTTTTTATTTTTGGCATTATAAATTTCTTTTATTGTATACAATAAAATTATCAGGAGGTTTATCCATGAGAAATTATCCTTTCGCCCGCGGACACGTGCGCATTAAAAAGGCTGAGCCGATTAAACCGGCTGAGAAAGTTGTAGAAGAAGTAAAAGAGGAAATTCCTCATACTACTTCAGCCCTTCTTCCTGTAATTAAGGAAGACATTGTTTCCCCAGCTAATGAAGAAGCTATGGCAATTACTACAGAAGAGGTAGCTGTCGAGACAGCGGTTGAGGAGCAGCCAATCCCTAAGAAAAAGAAAAAGAAAAA
>NFYY01005093.1_pt1 | contig 24783 bp, 21 predicted proteins | sample 1092491 | NCBI WGS metagenome assembly NFYY01 (sample SAMN03609884, study PRJNA323583) | gut metagenome | isolation source: feces | host: Rattus norvegicus | place: Denmark: GeoCenter | collected 2013 | reverse complement strand
AGCCATAAACACAGGATTGTCTCCATCATAGTTAGCTCCTGCTATTGTATGTATTACGTTGCCAGAATGAAAGCCCTCTCCGATGATTTCTAAATAAACTTTTTTTGGCGCAATTGCGTCTATGTTTGTTTTTATTAGTATTCCATTGGATGCTAATAAGTTATCTCTTTTATACCATCCTCCATTAACTAAACATTCCCATTTCTCCCCATCCCACGTATGCGGCATTCCATGATAATTAACCTGCCTACCCACGAAATTCCCCGACCAGGGGAGGGATGAGACCTCCTCAAACCCTCCCTTAGATATCCTATTCCCTCGTAGGTCTATATCTTTTAATGATTTCATATTGTTCTATGCTATTCCGTTCATTACGAGATAGAAGTTACTACTTGCAGTAAATGCTTCATTTGCAGCCCACGTAATATCTCCTGTTGTTGCAACCTTAATGTCGCAAAAGATAAGTTCTCCGTTCAGGAATGCTTGCACCAATGGATTTTGTCCGCAACCGTGAGTTGCTGCTGTGATTGTTCCAGTCGTTCCCGTCAATGCTGCTGACTTGAACGCTTTCATCAATTTTGGCTTGTTTATTAAGTCGTTATAAGAACCCGATGTTGCGACTGTTGCCAAGCCTGTAACTTGACTTGCTGTATGTGTATGGCTCTTTGCGGCATATACGCTGTTAGCTTTACCCTTTATGTAGTCCCAAAGATTTAATGCAGAGCGTCTGTAAAATGTCGTCTGCACGGACGCTCCGCTTGTTACAAATAACGTACTATCGGTAGGTGTAGTATTATCTGTTGATAACTTCGTTACCAATGCACTTACTCCTGCCGCTGTTCCATTGCTACCGTCTATTTTTAGAAAACCTGAAACGTCAGGGATTGTTGGCTTATTCAAGAGGTCGTTGTAATTTATCTTTTGCGAGTTCGTACCGTTGTGCGTGTGGTCGTTGAATGCTCCTTTGATGCTCTTTATCGCGTTGAATGCTCCCTGCAACCACTGCGTTATCGTCTTCGAACTGCTCTCTGTCGGTATGCCACTTTCGTCCGACGTTGCTGCCGCAAGGGTTACGCTGGTCGATTGCTTGGCGTTCCACGCAGTGCGTTCTGCTGACGTAATGTGTATAGTCGTGTTGTCGTAGTGGGCTTTTGCCACGCCTCCGTCCGCCGCTGTGCCTGTCGTTGTGCCTATTGCGAGCGATGCCGATATTTCGACATAGGCAGTGCCGCTCCAACGGTAGGTTTTGTTTGTGGCTTTATCCACGTATATCTTTCCACTTTCTCCTGTTGCAGGGAACGCAGCCTTGTTGTCATATTCCAACACATCATCCACATAGCTCGGCAGTTGAGAAGACGGCACTTTGCCTGCCGCATCGAGGGTCGCAAGACCGTTAGCCGCGCCGATTTTGAGCGATGTCTTGAATGTGTTAAGCCTGCCCGCAAGGTCTATGTTTGCAACTGTTGAGGTTACAACGCTTGTGCCGTCTACCTTTACATCCGACACTTTTCCATTCAGGGTGGAAAGGTTGATGCCTAACATAGTAAGTACCTCATTAGCTGTTAGGTCTTTTGCATTAGCTGCACTCGATGTATTGTTACCTTTGAGTGTATTTGCCCCCATTTTAGCAAGGTGTGTATTTGTAACCTTGTTTACCCCAATCATAGCTTGGTTAGAACCGTTGAGGGTAACATCTCCACCTGCTGCAATGGAAAATACGGTCATATTCGTGCCATTTATGGATATAACTCCATTAGACACTTTTACAATTTTAGTCTCTATTACGTTAACCCATTCTGTTCCATTGCTATAATTTAGTTGTTTTTTGTCGCTATTGTATAAAAAGCGACCCTCGTTTGTTCCTGCGTCAGGAATTGCATCATTTGTTACGTGTTCGGCTAATACATTGATAATCTGATGCCCTCTTAAATTAAAATTTGAAACTGATTGCATTTTTTTATTTATTTAGTTAATATATATGTTTCCTTTTATGCTTTCATTCCAAGATACAACTATACTTGTTGCGTCTATGTAGTTTATAATTGCCTCTACCTTAGTTCCGTCATCCAATACAATTTTGACCGTTGGGACTTTTGCAAAAGAGTGGTTTATTCTTATTGAGTTTGTCTTCTCATCGAAAGGAATAACCAACTGTTTTTCTTCTGTCTCTCCGCTTTCGATTAGTTTTCTAATCTCTTCTATGTCTTTTGTAAATTCTTCATCCTTTGCTTGGAGGAACTTTATGTCTTTTCTGTTTGTTTCGCCAACGAATTGATTTACGTCTATCTTCCGTTTATTGTCTAATCCTGCACCTTTTAGACTTGTCAACTGCTCGGCAATATTAACGCCACCTACAATCAACCTGTCGCAATCAATCGTTGGCGTTGTAATGTTGTTGTTTATTATCGTTGTTGAGGGGTTCAAAGGATTTGCTGTTGTGTTTGGATTAAATTCTTGAAAACCTCCTCTATCGAATGTATTGCGCAAGGCACTATCCAATTGTGTTATATCGGATAGCAAGGTGTTTCGGAAAGACTTTACAAGTTTAATTCGCTCTCTCAATGTAATTGTAATTGAGGGCGAGTATTTGTCCTCTGTCATTACATATTGTAGAGCATCCGTATATGTCTCATACACCTTGCTATTATACCTTACGTATAGTTTGCTCAGTCCCCTAAGTTGTTCCACGGTAGACGGGTTTTCTTCAAAGAATATTGAAGAAAAGTTTATCGTCATTGCGAATTGCTGGGAATTAAGCTCGAACATCCTTTCAATAATTTGCCTTGTCAATTCGTTTTCTGCTGCCAATACGTAGGGTATTGGCAAGTCTATGTTTATAATGACAAAGCTATCTGTTCCTGCTGTTGGCTTGTAATCATTGGTAACATTCGGCATAACTACCCCGAATGTGTCTATATCTTTTTTGAGCGCAATCCAAACCTCATTATTCAGCGTATCGTTTTGGGCGTCCTGTGGAGTTTGTTTAGGTTGCCCCTCTCGTCCACATATTACATCTCCATTATCGTTTCTAAGTAGGTTTCCGTTTATGTCTATCTGCACAAGATTTTTATTGTCTTCTGAAACCCCAATAATAAAGTTGCAACTGCCACACTTTCCACTCGTCATTGATATGGTCATCTCTCCACTTTCGATTGCTTGGTCAAAAAGGTTAAAGCCCATATCTCCGTCTGTCTTACGTAGCTTGGCAAAGAAATAAGGATGTATGTAGTTCCCCGCTTCATCGAACTCATCGTTGTCGTTTAGGTCGTAGGCAAATTCGGAGAAATACTGTATGTATTCATTGCTTGCATTCTTTACATTCTTGATAGTAGGTTGTACGTCAAACTCTTCTATCCTCTCGTATGGATGTGCAGGGTCGTATTCATTTAGGAAGTTGTAGTAAGACGTTATGCCTTGTTCTGTTTTTAGATACTTTGGGTTTTTCACTTGTGAACCGTCTACTATTTCTCCCATTGCGGCATTTACTTCTGTCCCCGCTGTATGTGTGTAGGGATAGTTGATTGCATTGTAAAAACGTTGTTGTGCTGCACTATCTCTATATATGCTTGGCATAAGCCTATCAGAAGGCATAAGATATTGTACTTGTTGTATCTTTATTTTTGAGCCGTCTATTGGATGCCACAGCGTGCCGTCTGCAAGAGTTGGCTGCGCTATGCCCACCTCTTCCAAGTTAATATTAGCCTTATTCCGAATGTCTAATTCTTCCTCACCCTCAAATGTCTGTACCCAATTAGGTATAAATGGGACTATTTCAAGATTTACGCAATCATCCATTGCTGCACGGAATGCGTCCAATGCAGATTGTGCCTCTTGTCCTGCTTGATATACACGGGCAATTCCATAAAACTTGTATTCAACCGTTACGTATCCGCCACTCATATATGGCACTTTGAGAAGAGAGTTTTTACTGATTTCTTCATAATTCCCGTTCCAAGGTCTATAATACAATCGCATCTCGATGTCATCTGTAAGCTGAAAAGGCGACAAACCCGCGTCATAATAGATGCGTCTGTATTTGTCAAGGTCGAATGTAATATCTCCTATCTTTACATACGGATATGGAATATTCTGTGGCGTAAAGGCTAATGTTACACTTACGGTCTTTCCATAGGTTGGATTTGTGTATATGTCTAACAGATATTCAGGCACAATTGATTGCTCGAATTGCGCGTAAGTGTTGTAACTTGGAATGCCCAGCACTAATCCCTCCGACTTATACACATATTCGGTTGTGAGCTTGTTCTTTTTATGAAATAAGCTATCATTTGAAACACCAACGTTAAAAGAAATGTCAGGCGTTCCGTCAGCCGCTGCAATGTAAGGAGCAAGCGTTCCTTGTGGAGACTTGTTAGGGTAATAGTAAGGTAGGTTTCTATCATTGCCCACTCCCGTCATCCTTGTGCATATAGTTTCTGCGATAGTCTCTTTTCTTATCGAGAGCAATTCATTTGCTATTCCGTATTCTATTGGGTTGTTACGGAAGTTGAATTGTGTCTGATAGTTTCCAAAGTGAATTTCGTATCCGACAAAGTAGAACGGTGTGTTATACGCCTCGTAGGCTTGTGTGAGAACGTCATAAATATACGCGTTAGAAACGTTGAATTGCTTTTCTTCGTGCTTTACGTTATCATCTATGACAACAGTGTACGGCAAGCCACTATAAGCAAGAGAACTATTTATCCGTCCTGCTAATTCCCTTAATCCTCCATAAAACGAGAACTCTGCGCTATTACTGAATGGCTTTTCAGGGATTTGAACGCTTGTATCTACTACGTCAAAGAATAGTACGGTCTCTAACTTCACCCTTTCAGCAATAAACACTGCCTCGTGTACGTATTGAACGCTATCGTTTGAATACGAGCTTGTCGGAATGTCTTTTAAGAAGTACTGTTCACCACCAAAGAGTATAAAAGTTTTGGACAAGTCCCATATATCATCCAAACAATCAATATAGTTTATTGTACACGATATAGTAGGTGCATTGCCCATAACTTTCTCGTCATAGGTAAAGGCGTTAATTATGATAGGGTATTCGCTGTTTGGAAACGCAACGCTTGTCCCGTCATCCTGTAACATTCTTATGTTTAATCGTCGCTCAAAAGGTGTAGCAATAGGCATTTCTTACTACTTTTTTTCTATTCTGGCTTCAATCTTATTCAGGTGTGTAATTATCGGGCAATTCTCCTTAACTGGCAGCCATTCGCACTCTTTCCACTTGTCAAAGGCTTCTAATTCTAAGCGGTGTATAAGCTCTAATCGTTCAACCTTACGTTCCAACTCTTCAATCTTTGGCTGTAATGTATTGTATAGCTTTTGCCACTCTTCATTAGTTTTCTGAATGAGGTCAGCTTTTAGTATTCTCTTCTTAATCCTCGAAACATACACTAAGTATATACTGCTAACAACACCGCCCGTGCCTATTGCAGCAATAAAAAAACTAAAAATATCCCCTAAATCCATACCCTATCCTCCTATTTTGAAACCTATATTTTGATTGCTATCTTGTGTTTCCTCGTCTGTACTTTCTTCGTTGTTTTCCTCTTCAACCTTAACACGTTGTAGCTCGTCAGGTTTGCTTTCTGTGTTTGCCTCTATCGCTGTTTTCTGCGATATTAAGCCGTTGGATTTTAGCGTTACTAACATTGAGTTGTACATATATTCGTCTACTGGTTGCCAAGCACTCATCTTGCCTGAAATATTCAGCCCCTCAAAGGCTTGTTTTTCCAAGGGTGCAATCTCACCTTTGTTTACAAGTTCTTTTGCTAAGCCCTCCTTGAATAGACGTATAGCCTTATCGATAACATTCTGCCACTCAATAACACCTCGTTCTGCACCCTCTATGTCTAACTCTTGGGCAAGCCTAATTGCGGTTGCACTTACGTCTCCTGTTGTTTTTATGTCTTGCGGCAAAATGAATGTAGTGCTTGACCCTTTCATTATTACCTCTTCCAAACTTTTCAAGGTGTCTAACATTCCGTCAGGACTTGGCGGAGTGAGGAATTTTGCATCTCCCTTTCCGTCTGTAGAAGTGTCATTGAGAATAACGTTTCCTGCGAGCTTTCGTCCCTTGTCGCTGAATTGTCCCTTGATATATAGGATACCCCCCCCCATACGCTTCTGTATTGCTATAAAGATGTTGTAAATAACCTCGTAATTCTCAATAGCTACCTGTACTTCATTCCAAGCTACATTTCCTCGTTTTGTGATTAAAGGTATCTCACTAAATCCGTGTGGTGTGCCTGTATTGGTCATTACCCACCCAGTCTCGTTCTTTGGGTCGGAATAGTCGCATTCAAAGCTGTAAAAATTGTATCGGTCGTAACAATCTATACATTCAACATTCCCCTTATAATAGTTTACAGCTTCAAGGAATATTTCTCCGTTCTTATCTCTGTGCGAACAAATGTTATATCCGTCTGCATAGGATAGTATGCGGCTTTTTATCTGTCCTCTGTCATCGTAATAGAATAACCACCCCATATCTCCGAATGAGAGTTGTGTCTCTACGGCTTTGAACTTCATTCCCTCCTGATTTCTATTGCTCCAATATTGCTTGAATTTGATGAAGAAGTTTTCTTCCTTATCGTTTGGAGTAAGACTGTTAAGCGTGAAGTCTATCTTATTTCCAGCCAAGTGCTGCGTCTTCTTATCCCTTATGCGCATCTGATAAGGGACTGCAATACGGACAAACTTAATCTCTCTAAAACCTCCGTCATTTAGTTTAACGCATATTGAGGGCAAATTCTCATCGAATAATACATCGTGGCAATTTGGGTCGAGTTCTTTTACGAATTGGTCTTGGAATACCACCTTACGCTTAAAATTTGGCGGTGTGCTTTCCACTAATTCCCCAACACCATAAGTGCGTGTTTCTTGCAAATGGTTCTCGTATTGCGCCCCACGATAGAACAGCTTTTTGAATTTCAGCTTCTGCGGGTTCTTGAATAGTTCTTCTTTTGTCATTTTCCCCTAATTTGACTTCTCTACTAAGTTAAATTTTTCCATTAGGTATTCTTTTGGCAAAACACATTCGTGTCCCGTGAATTCGCAAATATGATTGCAATGCTCTTGCACTACCACATATTGAGCTACGGAGGTGTCGTTTACCTTGAATTTATCTGTAAGTTTACAACGCAAATCGGCTTGTATTTTCAATGCGTCTTTCGCTTCAATTGCGCCGTCATCAAGAGCTTTCTGTGTTTCTGAAATGAGTTTGATAATCTCATTCTTATTCTCCTCAAAGGATAGTTCCTCACTATCCTGGCTCTTCATCGAAACATTGTACCCGTGCGTTGTCATATAGCGCAACAGATACTTCACCTTGTCTTGCTCCTCATATACTTTGAAATGAGCTTCGCTTGCTTCCGTTGGAAACATAAGGCAGAATGTAACAAACTTGTCTTCAAATACATTGCGCATCAATATATAGGCAATGTCGGGAACTTTGATTGAAAATCCCGCCTTGTTACAGTCTTCGATTATTTTCTTTATGTTCTCCGTTGTTATCATTCTGTTATCGTATTAGCACCACAATGTCTCGTCATATACGTTTACACGCATTCCTGAATACATATCGTTTTGCTCCTCGTTTATTTGATTTGTTGTGCGTTGCAATTCCTCCCCGTAAGGATAATTGAGGACGGGGAAAAAGCGCATTGCTATGGGGTCGCATAAGTCCATTGAACGTCCCTTGCCTAATTTAGCATTGAGTTCTCTCTTTGAGTAAAGATTTTTCTTTCCGCTTGGCATATCTCTAAAACGGATAACTAATGCTTCCGAAATGAACTCTTGCTCAACCGAAATGCGGTCTTTGAGATTTACGTGTTTATACTGTCTTTTCGCGACTTCGGGCGCAAAGGAAATGTAGCGTCTCTGTATTGCCTCAATCAATCGTAAGTAGCATTCATCTTTGAGCTTGTACGCGTTGAAACGGTACATTCCCTGCGGCGCATTGTAAGAGAAGAAAGGCTTGGCTTCGGGAATATAGTCGTTGATGTATATTCCGTTTATTCCGTCATATATGATATGGCTTTCTGCAATGTCGTAAGATGCTGCTAACATTGCTATTTGTTCGGCATTCTCTCTTGGGGTGCTTCTATTTGCAATTACAATATCGATAATGTGAAATCCGTCCCAAGCCAAGGCAATAAAGTTATCCTTTCCAGTTGTTGCCAAGTCGCAAGTAACCCACCTGTCATTGTTTCGTTGTGGGTCATTATCGAATACGCTTTCGACTTCTGAATAGGTCAATAACGCCTCTCCTGATGCGTCCTCGTCAGTATCCCAATTTCCGTTAAGGTCAGCATCTCTATCGCTTCCACCTTGTACTGCCACCGAGCCAATGTACTTTTTGTTGCTTCCTACCAATGCTTGGTTTTCGTCCATTCTTCCTTGGTAGAATGTGAAAGACTTTATTACATCCTCGTATGAGAATATATCGTGTTTCTTGTTATATATGTTGAGGATTTTGTCAATTGACCCTTTGCACTTTTGATATACTTCCAACTTTGTATTTCCCCATACAACATCATTCACAGTGTCGCCGTTCACGTAGAAGTATCTGACAACTCCCTCGCGTTCAGGGTTGATATTTCCCTCTATGTCGATATACCAATCCAAGAATGTACGCAACCAATGAGAACGTTTTGGGTTTGTTGTCATTCTAACCTTTCCTGTCCAACTTGCCTGTCCTCTGTTACGTGTGTAAATAGTGGTAAAGCAATCCCAAGTGAACCCTGTTCCCTCGTCAAAGTAAATATAATCGTATTGTCTACCTTTGAACCGTTGCTTTATCTTTTCTTTTGATTGGTCTGTTACGTGAGTAACATCAACGCGTGCGCCCGTTTGCACAAAATCAACGTGTGGGTCTCCACTTTCAATTACCGATACAGCATCACCATACACGGCTTTGAATGTATCCAAAATACCGCCGCCAGACTTCAAATCTCCCAAGTTGTTACGGAGAAATAAGGCACGGAAACGACCGTCCAAAGAACCCTCTGCAACAGAAAGTACAGCAGCTGTTGTCTTTCCGCCGCCGACTGCACCACCGCCGATTACAAAGTCTAAGTTAGACTGTACAAATCGCCGTTGGAAGCCCTCGTATGGTTGAATAATTTTAGGTTCTTTTTGCGCCATTCACACCTTAATATATGCGGCAAAAATAAAAAAACAACTATCTCGTTTAGACGTTTCATTTGAAAAGTTTTTTCATAGTGAAAAAACTTTTTTTACAATGGTTTGTAAAGTTTATTTTTTGATATGTATTTTTGCGCAATAAATTATATTGTTGAAAATATGAAGTTTGCAAAAGAAGAAGCCCAAGAAGCACTAAGGGCTAAGTTGTCCCCAACGGTCAAAAACATTGATGCTTGGGAACGCACAATTGCGGAGAACGTAGAAACACTATGTTCGATGTTGGGAGAAGAAAGCGAAATTGAATTGGACGATTTTATCAATAAGGCTTTGCCAATATTCAATACAACTGCGGGCTTTATGCGTAAAACTAATGCAGAGTTGGCAAAAGAAAAAAATGAGGAAATCGAAACGTTCAAAAAACAACTTGAAGAGTTAGGTGAGACTAAAAAGGAGCAACCAAAATCTGAATTGGAAGCAGCATTGGAAGAACGCTTGAAGAAGTTGGAAAAATCCATTGCAGAAAGACAGCAGGCAGAGGTTGTAGCGGCGAAACGAAATGCGCTCTACTCTTATGTTAAGAAGAATGGAGTTAAAGATGATGAGTTTTTAGATACCTTGCTATCCAAAGTATCAATAACAGAAGACACTGATATTGAGGCAGAGGGAAATTCTTACGTAGAGATGTACAACAAGTTACAATCGCGAGTAAATCCTAATATAACGCCTGACAATCCCCACGGCGGTCAAAATGACAGTCTTAAAAAGGTTGTCGCAGAGGCGGCAAAGATTGTAAAAGAAAACGTATTTCAAAACTAAAAACAAAAAGAAATGTTTCAAAGAAAGCCAATTTTTTATGGAGGAAAGAGGGTTCGTGAAACAAGTGGCATAGGAGGTTCTCGCAATGCAATGGTTAAGTTGGGCGGAATTTCTAATGACTTGATTTTCCCACCAATGGGCGGAATTATCAAGAACCCTTTCAAAGGCTCTGCAAAGTTTTTTTGCGGCGACCTTATGGAGTATAGGACTACGGAAGACGGTACGTCTAACGCGGAAGTGTACATCCTTAAAACGTTCAAAGTTCAAAGTGCAACAGGTACAACCGTCAATATCTACCGAGACGGATTTTTGCACATTCCTTTTGTTGGGGATATTCTGATGAAAGCTCCTGAAACAATTACAGGAACAGGTGCAGGGTATGCTGTTACAGCAGTAGAAAAAACAGTAGTTGGTACTATTCCCGTATGGAAACTAACCCTTGCAACAACTCTCGGCACTCTCAAAGACGGAGATGTTCTTGTTGAAGCGGCAGCTTCGGGAGCATCTGTTAAGATGTTAGTACAGAATATCAATGCTTGTGCGCCAACTGACGGAGAATTTGTTGGTACAGATGCTTCGGGTGTTGGAATAGGCGCAGGAAGTGATTTTGACAGTTCCGTATATACTTATGCACCTGCATTGGGGGGATTGTTCTATACACAGAAGATGTCACCAATACCTCCTTGTGTTGAGGCACTAAATCCTTGTAAGATAAAAGGCTGGTTTAGGGTTGATTATTGTAATATGAAAGACCCTGTTGCACAAAGCACACAAACTGGCAGTTAGTAACACAAATTAGAAAGAAAGGAGAAATATAGAATGCCAAAATTTGAAAATTCGCAATATGCGAAACTGTGGAGTGCAGAGGGGCGACAAGTAATGTCTGAAATCCTATCTACACCCGATATGGTAAAACTTAGAAACACGTTTTACCAAACAAGATTTAAGCCTGATACAATGCCGACAGTAAGACAATCTGACGGGTCAATTGTATTCGAGGCAAAGATGCGTGAAATCAAATCAGGGTCTCTTATGGATTTGCGCGCGCCGCTTGCAGAGAGCATTCAAGGAGAAGCTGGTGATGTTGCGGTGTATAGGGGAAGTATTCCTGATTTGAGTGCCAAGTCTACGACTGAAACCGCACACGAGAGAATGTACAAGCAAGATTTATTCGAGCAGTTCGGTGATGCACAACTTTTAGCAAACTTCGCCCAAGAGGTTTTGCAGGCTAAACTTGACAGTGCAACACAAACCTTATCGAATATGGCGGCACAGTTGATGTCCAAGGGTGAGATTGAGTACACAGGCGGTTCGGGCTTGAAAATGAAAGTTATCAAGGCTGAAATTCCTACTTGGAACTTTCAAAAGGCAGGCGTAAAGATTTGGAGCGACCCAACTGCACCGTTGATTGATATACTCGTGAAGAAAGTCGAGGAAGCAAAAATGCAATTTGGTATCGATGTGCCTTTTGTTTTGGATGTAACCAAGGCTCAATTTGACAAGTATTTCTTGACGAACAATCAAGTAAAGGACAGAATTAAGTTTGTCTATTCATCCAACGGCAACAATTTGCCTGACACCTTTACGCCAACGCAAGAAATGGCATTAACTACCCTTGCATTGCAAACAGGAATGCCTAAAATTTTGATTGTTGAAGAAGCGCAAAGGGATGGCGATACTATCGTACACGGTTGGAAAGCGGATAACGTTGTCCTGCGACCTGAGGGTTGGGCAGGGAAAATAATGTATGCAGACCCATTGGAGATTAAAGCGTACAGTCCTAATTTCACACCTGACACAATCGTTAGGAACTTCACCAAGGTAATGGGAGGTCTTGCAACGTTTATGAACACTACTAAGGCAAACGGAAACTTCAAGGAGTGGCACACCGACCTGTTAATGGCAGCAGTTCCAACGTTGGATGAGTTCTTGTATCACATAATCATTGACACCACTACGGCAGACGCGTAATTATGGCAGACTTCGATATTATACGCTATATGTCGGGCTTAACGTCCTTTGTTTTTGACAAGGCAGTGTTTGAACGCATTGCCTTGGACAGAGGCGTTGTCAATGTAAGTTCTTACGATGAATTGACTAAGCAACAACGCGATTTGCTTTATGCAGATATTTTGTTTACCGCGTGGCTTTCTCCTGATGTAATAGGCAGCATATCTGTCTCTCACGGGGGATTTAGTAAGAGCGTGGGAAGTCAAACCGTAGAGAATAGAGACAGACTCTATAACATATTTATGGGTATATATCGGAGATATGATGACGACAAGTTGGAAGAAGTAGAAGCTAATATGGGAGGTACTCTGCAATGGCTATAAGTTACTACGACACCGAGGAATTTCCGTTCTTGGGGACATTCTTTAAGACGGAGGTTGAAGACAAGGAACAATCCTTTGTTTCAGAAAATGAAAGCAAAGAGGTTGAGTACTTTGAAACGCCTTGCGATATTGTTGCCTCAAATGAGAGCAGGATTGGAGATATGGCAATAAGCGGCACAAGATATTCTGTTTACTTGCCAATCGATGACCCGTCAGGAATTGTAGTTGGCGATGTTTTTCGTGGCGATATGTACGGCGTAAAGGTGTATGGTAACATTACAGCGGTGAGTGTATCGCAGTTCGGCGGTGTTGTGTGTAAGGTAGAGGCGCAATGAACATAAAGGTTACATCATTGGACAGCTTGATTGATAGCTTGACTATTAGGGGCGAGCGATTGATTAGAGATGCCTATGATAAACGTAATAGGGACTTTACAACAAGGACAGGTAATTTGCGGGATAGTTACGGTAGTGCTGTATATTTGAGGGGTGAATTGATAGAGAAGAGCATACGCACGCTAAGCCCGATAGCACAACAACGCAGAAACGGATTGAGTGGAGCAGAGGAGATACAGTCATTTTTGCGAGAGTATCGCCCTAATGGCGGAGGTCTTACGCTTGTCGTGGCAAGTACGATGCCTTACTCATCAATTCTTGAAGAGGGCGGCGGTAATTTGTCAAGAAGCTACCGAGTTATTCGCGGAATTGAGGATAAGATGCAGGTAATTGCGAAAGAATACAAAGGAACTTGGAGTTACAAAAAGATTTCTTAACGGATGAGTTACAATCGAAATAAGGCTGTTACGGTGTCAGAAGTGGAAGACTTCTTTGCTTACTTGATAAAGCAAGCGATGAAGGTAAGCTGTTATGTGCAGACAACCCCGCTAAACTTGACAGAGGAAGAGTTCGCAGTAATAGATTGCGATGAGTTCGAGCATTACATTGCATATTCAGAGGGCATTGTATATGTCAGATTATACGCTAAACCACAACCGAATGGATGTAAGAATGTACGAGCTTTGCAGACAATGGAGAATACGTTAGATGCGAGCCTTAACCCCGAAGCAGAATTATTTCAACGGCTATATGAAGACTATAACACACATATAGATAAGGTAAATTCTGAATATGGGTTGCAAGTTCCAAAGTTTATAATAGAAAAGGTTGGCATTGATACAGATTTGGATACACGTATAAAATGGCATTTTAACATACTAAGGTATAGAGTATTAGCTTATATGGAGGACAGATAGAATAACATAACAAATAAAAAGAAAGGATAGAAAAATGGCAGTAACAAGATTGGACACAGGTAAGGTAATCTTCTCAAACGCGAGTTTCTTGAAAATTACGCCTTACACGGATGAAGACACGATAGGTGCAGACACCTACGATATTGTTTCGATTGTTGGCGACACGATAAGCATCGAGCCTGACGACAATGAAGTAAACGCGATAGAGAGCGAGTTTACCTCTGCGCCGCTCTATGAGAATATCATTTTGGGCAATGTAAACTTTACTTGCAATTGCATTGACTTCCAAAGCGATATTATGAAAAACATTATGGGTTGGACGGTAGACCCGCAGGTAGGCGTATCTTTTGCCCCTACCTCTTACAAAGACTTGTGGGCAATGGTTGAGATAGGCTTCCAAAACCCTGCAACACCAAACGTGGTAATTCCGAAGTTGAAACTCTCTTCTCGTGCGATAATCAATACTTTGAAGACGGGTGTGTCGCAGGGCGAAATTTCGGGAACTGCTTATGCAGCAAAGATGAAGGTAACAGTTGGATCGAATAGTGTTACGCAGGAAACTACGATTTCGTTTGTTCCTGCGACTGCAACGGTTTCTGTTGCTCAAAACATAACAGAAGACGAAGGAGTATAAATCTTGTCATATTGTAATGTTTAGTTGGGGCGGTGGGAGTTTAGTCTGCCGCCTTTTTTAATAAGTAGTTTGAGATGAGAAGAATAAGAGAGTTTTTTACGGATTTATGGTTGCAAATAAAAGGAGAAACTCCTAAGGTTGCGCAGTGGATACGAAATATAGCAGGAGGCATAACTGTCATAGTTCCTGCGGCTTGGATATCTTGTACAAGTATAAACATACCGATTTCGGTGGGTTTAACTTCCATTATAGGGTATGTTACGTTTTTTAGTTTCATTGTTTGTGGCATTGCAGCAGCGAAAGAGACAAAGCAGGCAAAAGAAGAACGATTGAAGAATAAGACTAAAAAGCGAAAATAAGACGTATAATTTAACAATATGACAACGAAAAAAGCTAAAAATAAGCCACGAGTAATCAAGGCTGTATTGAGCGAAAGTGCAAAGCAGTCATTAAAAGCGAAAGAGAAGCCGAAAGCGTCTTTAGAGGCACAGGAACGTTTGGCAGAAATTTTGAATGACAGTCCGCGGCTTGTTAGTTTGAATGGTTCTCAATGGGAAATTAAGGCGTTGAGAATGGGTACGCAATGGTTGATAGCACAGGAGGTCATCAAGATAAATAAGGCAGAAAGTGCTACAATGGGGGATATTCTCAAACAGTTTGCCGTAAACATTCCCGCCGTATTAGACGTGCTTACGTTAGCGTTATTGAACGACAAACGCAAGATATACGAAGACGGGGATGCAGACAAGGGATATTCTCAACTCTTTAAGAGTGTGCGCGATACGTTAGAGTGGGAATGTGATGTATCAAAGTTTGCCGAATTATTACTTGAAGTGTTGCAGATGCTGGATGTATCTTTTTTTATTCAGGCTCTGGATATGCTCCAAATATTCAGAGCAAGAGTTACGGAGGTAAAAAGGATAAGGATAGCAGAATAGAGACTATACAAAGCGTCAGCGAGGTTGGTGATATGGTGGACTTCCTGAAATCCTTTCCATTTGTGAATATGGAAGAATATCGCTGGGGTTTGAGTGTTCCAATGATAGCTTTAATGAGTATTGACAATACGCGTGTAAATCATTTAACGGAAGATGAGGCTTCTGCACGAACCGCAGAAGAGGTTGATTTTAGCAACAAGGCGAGTTTGCAACGGTGCGGCATCCCGATGATTGGAATGTAGTAGTAGAATAATTCAAAGCAGGTTAAAATGGCAAAGCAGGTTGAGGAAATATATATCGATGATAACATTTTGGGCAAATTAGACGCAATCGATGCGAAGTTAGCCCGCTTGGTTGATACGAGTGATAGTGCGAATAGAGCTTTAACGTCAATGTTTAAGGATTTGGACGGTAAAAAGTTGGAGAGTATATCGCAAGGGTTGAATACGTTCATTCAAGGGCTGGATAAGATAGGAACTCTAAATGGCAATACATTTAACAGTCTAAACAAGAGCTTTGCGGATACCTTGGATGCTATCAATAGGCTAATTGCAGCGGAGGAACGACTTGCTGTTAGTGGCGGCAGAAATACAAGAAGTAATGATAAAGTAGAGCAAGAACGACAACTTGTAGACTTGATAGAGCGAGAGGCAAAAGCACGCAGAGAAGCCGCAGATGCAAGTAAGCCTTTGATGTCAGAGGAGGATGTTAAAAACTTGTATAGTTCTACGACTACACTTGACAAGATGCAGCAAGCCTTGGCGCAGTTGAAGTCGGAAAGAGGTAGGCTGAATATTATGGATGACAGCCAATTGGAGAAGTTGAAGCTCGTCAATAAGTACATCGAAAAGCTCAATGCGGATATGCGTGAAGCTGCAAAAATTGGAATGTCAAATATAGGCACTCCTATAACTTTACCGTCTTTGAATACGGCAATGGATAATGCAGGTCTTGCAAGCACGATTAACGAGATGAAAACCGCAATTAAAGACTTGCAGACTGTACAGGGAGACTTGAATGTCTTTGATGAGGAGGATATTAAAAAGGGACAGGAGATAAATAAGAAGATAGACGAGTTGAAGAAGAAGATAAAGGAGGTAACCGCCTTACAAAATCCGAATGCCCAACATCAAACGGTGCAGGGTGCAATGGATTTTGCACGTCAAGCGCAAACCGCCGACCAACTGAAACAATCTATAAAGAATTTGCAGGTTGCAAGAGATAAGTTGAATTTGACCACAGAAGAGGGGCGAAAGCAGTATCAGATGCTCTCTAATCAAATATCTATTCAACAGAAGAGGATGGCAGTAATGGCTGCTGGAATGCAAGATATAGGGAACAAGCAAAAGCAGCTTATTAACACAGCAGACCAACTAAAACGTGCATTTACTCTTACTTTTAGCGTTTCTGCAATCAGGGGGTATGTACAGGAGTTGTTGAGGGTTAGGGGAGAGTTCGAGTTACAGCAGACGGCATTGCAAGCAATCATTGGAAACAAAGACGAGGCTAACGCGTTATGGCAAGATATTACGCAATTAGCTGTTAGGTCTCCATACACTATTAAAGAACTCACTACATACACAAAAGAGCTTGCCGCATACCGTATCGAGCAAGATAAGATATACGATAGTACCAAGATGCTGGCGGATATATCCTCAGGCTTGGGTGTCGATATGTCTCGTTTGATATTAGCCTTTGGACAGGTCAAAGCCGCGAACTATTTAAGGGGGCAGGAATTACGGCAGTTCTCGGAGGCGGGCATAAACATCTTGGACGAATTAGCTAAATACTACGGCGAATTGGAGAATAGAACAATCCACGTTGGAGAGGTGTTTGAAATGGTTTCCAATCGAATGGTTAAGTTCAGCGATGTTGAGGAGGTTTTCAAACGTTTAACATCAGCGGGCGGTATCTTCTATAATATGCAGGAGAAGCAAGCCGAAACGCTAAAAGGTCAGTTGTCCAACCTTAAAGATAGCTTCGACTTAATGTACAACGATATAGGAGAGGCAAATGATAGCTTCTTGAAGAATATGGTTGACACTACTCGTGTTTTTGTTGAGAATTGGCGAGATGTTGCCTTTGTGTTGAAAGGTATTATTGCCATATTCGGAACAATGAAAATATCGATGATGCTAATGAATAAGGGCATAACGTCTACGACAGCAAGCTCTTTGTGGTTTTCCAAGGCATTGACAGGAGTAAACGGGGTGTTATTGCGAGAGATTAAGACGATGAGTGTTGCTGAATTAGCACAGACAAGGCTCAATACATCAATGATGACAGCCACAAAGGCACAACGAGCAGGAGCAACAGCTTATGCCCTTATGACAAAGGCGGTTATGACTTTACAGGGGGCTTTGCGCGGATTGGCTACTACGTTCTTACCGATTGCGGCGATTTCGGCGGTAGTGTATGCCGTTGAAAAGCTAACAGAGAGTTCTCGTAGACTTGGCGAATTGAATGACGACCTTAACAAAATTTCGACAGAGAGTGCGAGGGACGGAGTGCAGATGATGAATAAGTATAAAGCCTTGGCAGATAAGGTTAAAGATAGCTCTACAAGTTACTTAGAACAAAAGGCAGCATTGGAAGAACTAAGTCGAACATATAGCGATATTTTGCCGAAACAGTATCTTGAATTAGACTACATTCAGAATGCGGGCGCGGGATACAAAGAAGCAACACAAGCGTTGCGTGTTTATATTGCCGAGAAGTTAAGAGAGAAGAAAACCGCTGCTATTGAGGAGTTCTACACGAAAGACTTTGAAAAGCAAATAGATAATTTGCAGGATGTCTTGAATAAGTATGTAGGATTACAGAAAGGAGATGCCGCAGGAATTGCGAATATGATATTGCAAAACTTGCTTAATGCGGAATATGAGGCAGATACTCTAAAAGAGGTTACAGATAAGATTTACGCGGAACTGTCTAAGGCTGCAAAGGAAAGTGGTGGAGATAGATTAGGGGTATTACAAGGCTTGGTAGAAAAACTCGCCAAAACCTATTGGGATATGGACGATGCAATAAAGAGTGCGACAGGGGATTATATAAGTACCGAACAAGCTCGATATAATGCAGAGATGCAGCATCTTAATGACGCAAAAGCGTTGTATAACCAAATATTCTTACTGAAAGACAGAGCCGCACAGGGCGACCAAGCGGCGATTGAACAGCAACAGAAAGCCATAAATCAGTTGCAGCAGATGTACAAGGATTACAATTGGACGCAGACCGATACGATAGAAAATATTACAAAGAGTGCAATTAGTGTTTCTGATGCTATTTATGAACTTACATTTGCTGAATTAGAAAAGATGAAGACGACCTACAAAGGGTTCTCTTCTATCTTGGGACAGATTGACACGGCGCAGAAAAGGTTAGAAAGAACGCCAACCCAGCAGGGTATAACAGACTTTTTGAGACCTTATTCAATAGGCAAGACAAACGACGTATCAAAGTATATTAACGACCTTGTCATTGCGTCCGACCAAAGTTGGAGCGACTATCGCAAAGACTTGCTGGATAAGCAGAAGTCTTTACAATCCGCTATTAAAAACATAGAGCAGGCAAATAATAAAGAACTTGTAGAGAGCAACGTAGGTCATCTTGCAGAATTGCAAGATAAGTTAGAGGTTGTGAGCAGGTTGATAAAAGAGCTTGGGTTTGAAGATGATAAAAAGAAGACAGGCGGAAGTGGACGAAACACCGATTTAGACCTGTTGAAGAAGCGCATTTCGCTGTTAGAGGATATGAATAAAAAGTACACAGACCTCAATAAGACGTTTACAGCGAGTGAGAGCAAAGAACGAATACTTACCTCATATAATGATGCGTTTATAAACCTATTTGGCAATCTAATGAAGATTAACGATTTCGACTTTACGAACAAGAAAGGCTTATCTGATGCGTTGGAGAAATTATTGCCGAGTGCAAATAAGATTAAGGGCGGTAATTTGGTATTAGAACCGAAGATTGCGAGCGTAAAAGTAGAGATTGACGAGACTAAGAAGAAAGCCTTGCAAGATGCTATGTTTCAGCAGATTGATGACTTGTTCGATAGTTATAAGTTATCGTTGGATTTAGAAAAAGAGGGTTTTTCTGATGAGTTGGCAGAGCGTATAATGGGGCGCGGTAAAGTGGATTTACGAGACCTTGAAAAGGTACTTACTTTGATACGTAGATATGGCAAGTATTCGCAGAAAGAATACGAAGAAATGGTTAAGTATGAGGAGCAATACGGCATTAGATTAACAGAGATAGGAACGGACGGACAGAAGAAGTTAGAGGCTGTAAAGAATAAAATCAATGACGAGATAAACAAGCAAATCAAAGAGAATGCCAAGACTTATGCAGAGTATCTTAAAGAGAGTGGCACTGTCATTGAACAGCTTAACAGGCAGTTTGATAAAGACCTCGACAATATCAATAAATTGCTCGTAAGTGGAACTATAACAGAGGAAGAACGCAGCAAAATTCTTGATACTCTGTCAAAGAAATTGAGTGAGGATACGACCAAAGCAAGGTTTGACGAATTTAAGGGTACGGAGCTTTATGTACAAGCCTTTGAAGATTTAGAGCGAGTAGGAAAGTCTTCTTTGGAGCTTTTAATGGCAAAGCTGAAAGAGTTTCAACGAGTTAATGCAACGTCTATGTCTCCCGAAATATTTAAGGAGATAATGGATAAAATGGTAAAAATCCGTGATAGGTTAGAAGAATTGCAACCTTTTAAGGCTTTGGGCGAGGGATTGAAAGAAGCCGTAGCAGCACGCGCCGAGCTCAATAAACTCACAAAAGGGACGGAAGAATACGCGCAGGCGGAAACGAGATTGCAAGCTGCTCTCACCAAACAAAAAAAGGCTGTTGAGACAATCAATAGTAGCTTTGGAGAGCTTAAAAATGCAATCGACGTCGTTGTTTCTCTTGTCAATGAAGTTGCGGAAGCCTTTGGTATTGCACTGTCTGATGATACCAAGGCTACAATTGACGATATAGTCAAAGGCTTTTCAATACTTGCAACAGTGATTGGTCTCGTTGCAACAGTTATGACGATTGCAACAACAATTGGTGCATCGTTTATGGCAACTATGTTACCTTTGCTTGCCATAGCGGCTGCTTTGGGAGCGACTATTGCACTTATCAATATGTCGGACAAGAAGCGCAAGAAGCAATTGGAGGAGGAGCAGAAGAAGTTGGAAGAGCTAAAAGAGAGCTACGATGAGTTAGCCGACAGCCTTAATAAGGTTGGCAACATTGAAAAGTTGCGGCAATGGCGTAAGGAAATGGAGGAGAACTTACGGATGCAGATAAAGAGTTTGGAGGCTCAAATTGCCTTAGAGAAAAAGGCAAAGGGTGGAGGCGATGAAGATAAGATTTCCGAATGGGAAAAGGCTCTCAAAGAAGCTAATAAGCAGTTGAAAGAAACAGAAGAGAGTGTTAGCGATTTAGTCGGTGCATTAGGAGAAAAGAACTTCCGAAGCACAACGGAGGCATTTGTTGATGCTTGGATTGATGCTTTTCAAGACACGGGAAATGGGTTAGAAGCTCTTGGTGATAAGTTCGAGGACTTCTATATCAATATGGTAAAGAAGCAAATGGTTCTCCGTGGCTTGGATAGGATTATGCAGCCGTTCTACGAGCAATTCGATGCAATGTTTGAGGATGAGGTGGCTACTACAAACGAGATTGAGGCTTTATGGGACAGGTGGCAGAGTGATACTTCCATAGCTGCAAATGAATACTTGGAGAGAATGGCAGAATTGTTTAATTTGTCAAGTTTGCGTAAGGGAGATAGTCTATCAGGATTGCAAAAAGGTATACAGGGCATAACCGAAGACCAAGCGGATATAATAGCGTCATACCTTAACTCATTACGTTTCTTTGTGTCACAAGGAAATGATGATAGAAAGCGCATTGCAGAGGCATTGACAAACGAAAGCCGTCCGTCTCCGATTATTTCCCAGCTAAAAATTATTGCCACGCAGGTTAGCTCGGTCAATACGTTATTGACCACTCTGACGGCTATACATCCTAATGGCGGACGAGGATTTAAGGTAGTAATGTAATACACAAAATAGGGAGAAATGAAATACTTTACAATTGAGGAGATGTGCAAAACATCTTATAAGGTGGAAAATAAGCCCACAGAGGAGCAAACGCAGGCTTTGTGGACACTTGTCCAGAAAGTTCTCGATGTGGCACGAGAGAAGCTAAAAATGCCCATAATCGTAACGAGCGGCTTTCGTTGCCCTACGCTTAACAGACTTGTAGGAGGTAGCCCTACTTCACAGCACGTATTAGGAGAGGCTGCCGACCTTGTGTGCAAGGACAACAGATTATTGTTTGAAATCCTTTCGACAATGGATTATGACCAGTTAATATGGGAGTATGGAGACGACAACGCGCCCGCTTGGGTTCACGTATCATATAAGGCTAATGGGAAAAATCGGAGGCAACGACTAAGAATAAAAAAGGGTGGTGGGTATTTTTCGATATAGAAAAAAAAGGCGGGAAAGTGAAATGTATATAGTGAGAAAACCCGCCCTTGACATTTAGCCCCTTATCTCTCGACAATAGACTAAACAGTATAACAACAATAATGTCTATCTCAAAAACGCTTCATCTTGAAATTTATTGCGCGAAGTTCGTCATTTTTTTTCTTACTTAACAGTTTAGCTATGGCACGTGCATAATCGCTATTCGAGTTTCGCTGTATATCCTTGCTAATGTAAGTGTATGCCCAAATTATCTGTCTCCTTGTTTGTTTCATAGCGTTTGCTATTTGAGCAGCAGAGTATCCGTAATTGTAGTGCAATATGTAACATAATACCTTTCTTGCGCAAACAGTGATGCTTGTACGCGTTAAGAATATATTTGTGCCTATTCCAAACAAAGCTGCAATGCGTTCAATAGTCTGTTCGATTACTTCTTTTGGTATTTGTTCCATTTTTTTACATATTTCCGTCTGCAAAGTTACATTATTTTCTTGTTTGACGAAAATAAATCGGAATTATCTACTTTAATCTTGTATAATTGTATATCACAAAGATACGATTTATTTGGATGGATAGCAGGGCGAAATACCCTGCTATTTTATAATAAATCTTTCATTCTGATTGCAAGATTTTGTTTTGCATCCTCTAATTCTTTTTGTCGTTTGGCTACATCATCATAACTACTGACAATATCGTTCTGTATGTCTATTGGGAAGTATTCTACATAATAGTTCAATAAATCCCGTTTTGAAATTGTAAGTTTTGATGTTCCATCCGACAATTCCCTTACTATTTGTTTTCTTATGGAATTAAGATATATGCTATAAAAGCATACGTTTATTGGATGTTCCGAATTGGATTTAGGCGTAAGTACCAAACACAGGTTACTTGCTATGAATTTCCCATTTACATAGTGGCTTCTTCCCAATGACCCTGATGCTTGAACCGCATAAACTATTGCTTCACAGTCCATATCGTAAGAATAATGGCTTTTCCATTCTTCTGATGCAGTAACAAAATCATACTTTCCATCAATGCTTTTTTCACTTGCCAGAGTGCCCTTTTCAGCATCGAATAGTTCACCCAATTTTATAAGTCGGTTGCCGTTGCTGGTATTTTTTCTCCTAATGCCATAACAATTAAGAATGTCACCATCATATAAAGTCCTTTTTTCGTAATCGGCATCTACCTCTCCATCTCCAGAATACTTAATACAGTCAATCACTTTGTTCTGTATTTCTTTCCATTTTCCATTTATGTCAATTCTTCCTTTATGTTGAACACTTACAAAACCATCATCATCCATATTGTAGAAGATAACCTTATCGAGTTTGTTATGTGGGGTCTTTGTAAATCCAAAAATAGAAGTATTAACCGTTCTTCCTTGTTCCGAGAACAGATTATTTGGCATTTTTATTACAAAATCCAACTTTGCGATATGTAGTATGTCGTCAGTTAAGCCTCCTATATTCCGATTAAGAGTAGGTGTAGGCATAATTACTATCAATGTTCCATTGGATTCAATATAATCCAATGCTTGCTTTACAAACAATATCGGAAGATTATTTTCATAAGGGGGATTGATTATACATTTGTTAGGCTTTAATTTCTTTATTCCCTTATATATATCGCTTTCAGTATCCGTTATGCTACTTCCAAATATCAGATTTGTTCTACCATCGCCATGTAGGAACATATTAGAACAAGCTAACGCAAACAGAGTTGGGTCTATTTCAAAACCAATCAGCTTGTGCTCCTTTATACGTTTTATTGTATCTGGATTATTTTGCGCTTGTGCTATCATTGTTTCCATTGATTCCATAAGGAATCCACCACTACCGGTGCAAGTGTCCAAAACCACATCATCCAAGTTTAACCGTGCTAAATCTACCATCAAATTTTTGATATGGTCAGGAGTCAGTATTATGTTCTTGTTGTCAATTTTGCCAGCTTTTGATAGGAATATTTTGTAAGCCCTTCCCAAAATGTCTTGCTTCTCATCCATCCTGAATGGCTTGAAAATCTTATCTTCTATTTTAGAAATAATAGATTTGTACTCCTGCAACGGAAAGTCTATATTTTTGATAAATGAAAACCGGTCTTTCCAATTATATTCTTTAGAAAGGTTATTGACTTTGTTTGATATTTGCCGTACTATCGCATCTAATATTGCGGAATTTAGATTGTGCGCGTCGATTAGCTTATAGGTGGAATTATCTTGTTCTTCTTTCGTTGGTTGTTGAATGGATTTATAGGTTTTGGAGAAAGTATCATCTTTCAATGCAATCATAAGTCCTGCAAAGAATAGGCTCCTTTCCGTGTCTTTTATGCTATGACTATGAAAATCTTTGTTAAGTTGTTTTAGTGTTGATTTTAAGGATTCTGTAGAAATCGAATCTCCGAACTTCGTCTTTCGATACAACTTTACAATATCTTTTATTGGCAAAAGTTTCCCGTCAGTTTCAAGTTTTGTATAGTTTTTGTCTTCAGTCAGTAGAAATAGCCCAGAACGATATGTGTTATTTGATTGCCCAGATATTGGTATGGTAATTATGTCCTTGGAAATAGTATTATTGAGAGCGTAAAATTTAACTTCCTCGCAAGCCGACTTAAAATCATCCGCTTTCGCCTCTACAATAATCACAAAATCCTCATCCTCATTATCTCTAAAAAAATCGGGATAACCTTTAGAACCAGTCCTTTTCTTTGATTTGAACCCATAATGAGAAGGTATGTGAGATTTTTCTATGAATGCTCCATTCCCGTAAAACTCTCTGAATATGTTTTCAGTAACAGTCTCACTTTTACCCCCCCCCATTTGTAAATTATTGTTATTCATATTGTTATGCTATTGCGAGTTCGACAAGTGAGGTAAAAACCTCGTTATTATCCCTGTGGTTAAGACGGTAGCAGAACTCCGTCACATACTTCTGCATATACTTGACCGATACGTTATGGAACACTCCATATACGCCTCGTTTGAGTATCGCCCAAAAACTTTCTATTCCGTTTGTGTGGATTCCATCTCCAAGAGAGTAGGTTACGGTATGGTCTATTTTAAGGCGGACAAAGTTGCACTCATTCTCCTTATCAAGAATGTTGTACCCAGAAAACTGGTCTGTCATAACAGTATTGTTGCCCTTGCATACCTTTTTGA
>NFYY01001315.1_pt1 | contig 28080 bp, 55 predicted proteins | sample 1092491 | NCBI WGS metagenome assembly NFYY01 (sample SAMN03609884, study PRJNA323583) | gut metagenome | isolation source: feces | host: Rattus norvegicus | place: Denmark: GeoCenter | collected 2013 | reverse complement strand
GGTGCTAGAATGAGATTTAATTTTTTTTCTCTACCTTAGATTTTAAGGGGTGCTTGCATTTGTGTCTGTTATGGGTGGGTGGGGAAAAAAAGAAAAAATAAAAAACCATTTTGACGAAACAAAAAATTATTCTAATGAAAATATTAATAATAAACTCGTAATACACAATAGTTATGTATATAGAGATACTATAGCTATTACAGATATAAATCATACAGATTATTTATATTTTCATAAAGGAAAATTTTATACTTCTGATAAAATGTATAATTTAAAACATGGGAACAAAAAGAGTTAAAAATGCAACAAGTGTTGATAAGTATGGACTTCATTTTAGAAGTAAACTCGAATGCTATACTTATGAAGCTTTTATGAAAGCAGGAATATCTGTAAAATATGAGCCAAAGCATTTTACTCTACTACCAAAATTCGAGTACTTAGGAGAAAAAATACGTCCTATTACATATCTTCCAGACTTTATAGGTAAAGGATTTGTAGTAGAATGTAAAGGTCTTATGGGAGATTCTTTTCCGTTAAGATATAAACTCTTTAAACACTACTTAAAAAGACACCGAAGTAAAATGAAGTGTTATCTTGTGAGAAATCATAAGCAAGTAGATGAAATGATAAACGAAATTAAAACACAAAAATATGGAAAATCAGAGTAAGTTTCTTAAAATAGGTAATAAGATTGTAAAACGTCAAAATTTAGACGGCCTTAATTATGAATTGGAATCTGGAATAGTATATAAAGTAGATTTTGATAAATGGGATGATTCTATGTCTCTTTCGATAACTACATCATTGTCTCTTCCAGAAAAGATATATGAAACAGACGAAGATACACGATTCATAAATAAAGTACTTAACCACTTTAAAGAAACAGATTCTCCAACAACAGGAGTATTGTTAGAAGGAACTAAAGGTTCTGGAAAAACATTAACTGCAAAGCGATTAGCAATAAATTCAAACCTTCCGATTATTAATATTGGAAATGGATTTCCTCCACATGTATTTAAGAAATTATTTGAAGCTATAGGAGATGATCCAGTTTGTATTTTCTTTGATGAATTAGATAAGACAACAAAAAATTATGACGATAGCTATTTGTTAAAAGCATTAGATGGATCAGATACGAGTGGAAAAAAATTAATCATATTTACTTGTAATAGTGCTCGTGATATAAATGAGTATCTTAAAGATAGATGTTCAAGAATTCGTTATAATAAACATTATGATAAAATTTCTGATAATACTATAAATCTACTATTAGAAGATAGACTTATAGATAAAACAGAAAAGAAAAATGTATTTGATTTTATGGTAAATAATATGAAATATCTTACATATGACAATGTTATTTCATTTATAGATGAAATCAATGAAAATCCGAATGATACGTTTGAAGAACTCTTTTCTGATATGAATTTAACAAGTAAGTAATGGATTTAAGTATACCATACTACGAGGATAAAACTCGTATATCCAATAGTAATATAGGTTGGTTTTTAAATAAAGGACCAGCCTATTTACATAAGATGTTAACGGAAGATGTTCCAGAAGAGAAAAATAGTATACTTGCAAGAGGTACTATGATTCATGAATATCTTTTACAGCCCGAAGAGTTCCAAAAAGATTATGTAGTATGGAGCAAAAGTAGACCTTATTCTGCACAACAGGAAAAGTTCTGTCAGGCATTAGTTAACACCGTTGAAATAGAGCCAAATAAAGCCATTATAAGCGCATATAAAGAAGCGTATAGTACAGCAGGAAAGTCTGAAGATAAAATGCTCTCAGAAGGGCTTAAAATAGCCTCAAATCTAAAGGAATATATAGACTTCTTGAAAGCAAAAGACAATCGTATTATAATAAGTAATTATGATATGCAAATGCTTGCTAATATTAAGACAAATATACAAAGTCATAAGTTAGCACGCAGTTTAGTCTGTGGGGTACATGAAACAGAAAATACAGCTATATATCATGAATTTCATATAAATTGGGAAACCAAAATTATAGAACGAACCGGAGAAAAAAGAAATCCAGTAAAATGTAAATCATTACTTGACATACTTATGGTAGACTTTAAAAGCAAAACCATAGTTATAGGAGACCTAAAAACTACGTCGAAACTCTGGGAGTTTGAGAAAAGTATGGAAACGTATGATTATCATAGACAAATTGCTTATTATTTTCATGCAGTAATATGGTGGCTTGAAAATGAAAAAAATATTCCAAGTAAAGATATAGATATAAATTGGAAATTCAAATATTATATTATAGCAATAGATACAATATCTTCACACGAAGTTAGAGTATTTGAATTATCATATAATAATATTGAAAATGCATCAGTACGTATATATGATGCACTTGTAGATATATCTTGGCATATTGAAACAAATAACTGGGATCATTCTCGACAATATTATGAAGGAGATGGTTCAGAACAATTAAAAGTATAATGTCTAATCTAATGAAAATCGCAATTCCTCTTATAAATAATAAGATTACTTTAGATGATTTAAAACAAGATACTGGATTTGTTAATGCTTATTTTCAAGATATTAATAGACCTTATCTTAATAACCATGTATTTTTATTATATGATTGTAACGCTAAAGGAACTTGTGTATTAGATTACAGAAAAAAATTAGAAAATCTTCCTGAATTCTATAATAAGAGGATTGAATATATACAAAATAAACCTTATTTGATATATTGTTTTGTAGCAAATAAGGCTATTAACCAACTACGTGATGGCAATATTATATTGAATCAGACAGATAAATTGCGTGTTTTACAATTTTGGCAATTTACTGATATTTGGATTGATGGAAATATCATACGTGGAACTATGTATACAAATCCAGATACTGATTCTGTGCCAGAAGTAGATTGCCGCGAATCAATGGAGATCGACGGTAATAAAAAAGGCGGGGAGCTTGTTATAAGCACCTCGCCTTATATTTTTTTATGTTCCCATTACAACAACAGTTCAGATAGCTTCAAAATTCAGAATCAAAATCATCGCTAAAATCAAATTCGTCTGATGAAAACTCGTCTAATGTGTATTCATCATCTTTATTTTTATTTTTAGTTTTTTTACCCTAAGGTTTATTTTTTTTGCTCCATTCGTCCTTTGAAGGAATTATCATGTCTGTTGGAGTAAGTTGTCTATAGAAATTAAAAGTAGATTTTAATCCGGAAACGTGTCCTTGTTTTACGTAATTATCAATACCTGTAGGGGATAATATAGCACATAAATCTCTAGTTGCTCGACTCATATGTTGATAGCCTCCATTTTTAACTTCTTCTTCAAGTCTTCCTTTGAATACATCTCCTAAGATGTCCCAAATTTTAGTACATTTATCGAGATAAGATTTTGCAACAGATACTGTAGTAATAGTTTCAGTAATAGTAGTTGGCCAATAACCAGTAACGGATTCATTAAACGCTCTTGCTGAAACTAAAGCAGCTTCCCATTTAAACCAGTATATTAAATTAGCTTTTAAATTTTTCTTATCTATTTCAATAAGATCTCGATCTTCGCCTTCAGGGTCTACTAAATTTAAAGTCCAACCAGGTCCTTCTGGAGCATCATCATCTGCACCCATTGCCAACGCAGCAAAATTAATTGCTGCAATCATGTTTGTGGTAATAAATACTATATTTGCAATAACTCGTTTCAATGCATATTTTTGATTACGAGTTAAAGTACTCATCGGAGTTCTTGTTATTAAATTTTTAGCGTTTAAAGTCATTTTCGACAAACCTCGCACGGCATCTTTAAACAACGCTCCCTAATCAGTTCCTGTTCTAAGATTAACTCCAGATATATCATCCCTAGTAAATCCAGACATCCAATTTATATCAAGTTTATCGACTTCATCTACATCATCTATTTGAGTATTAAATTGTTCCCAATATGTATTTATTACGAATCTACGCATCATTGTTATATAGCTACCAAATACATTTTGTTGAAGTTTTGCTTGTTCGGATGCAGGTAGTACACCATTATAAAATGCAGTTCTATCGTGTAATAATTTTGTTATACGTTTTTCTACATATTTACTAACGAAATCTTTATACTAATCTTTTACAGTAAGAACACCAAATTTATTTACTTCGTATGCTTCCCATAAAGTAGTTTTGCATTTGTTATAATATTTTATAGCTTCTTTTTCGTTTTTGCCAGAATCTAAAAATATACGTATTACATCTTCTCTAGACATGAAAGTTTTTTCTTTAGTAATCGGATTTTCTACTAATCTGTAATGGTGATATGCAGTAGATAGTATAGTACTATTTACGAAATAATCACCTAAAGTATATCCTCCCATCAATAAGTGATTAGATATAAACCTAGTTATTTTAGACTAGTCTGTTTTTCCAAATATTTCAGCATTACTCCTACTTAATTGATTATACTACATTGCTGCTACTAATTTATCTTTAGTTCTAGCCTTTCCTAAATATCTAATTGCATTTATTGTATGAGGAATTGCTTTGATAAAACCTATAATAAAATCTTTAGCCGTAAAATATCTACCGCCAACTGCGTCTGCGAATGCATTACCCATAGCAGTTAAATAACCAACCAAAATAGATGTTGTATTACCAGCCAACATTGCAAGAGATGCTAATTTTCTAAATTTTTGTACCCTACGTATTGTGTTTTTATGTTTACTATCGTCTTTATTTTCGTCAGTAACATATGTAATCTAATGTCCATACATTCTTTGAGATAACATGTCTGATATTTTATCGTACTGACTTTTTAAACCACTAGTACCGGTTGCATATCTAGGATTTACAGTCTCTTTCACAACTTCAAGAGTAGGTAGAATTTCAGATTTCATTTTATAATTTACAGCCATGTCATAATACATCACTAATGATCCTATTATATCTGTACTTTGTAAACTTCTATCTTTAAGTCTATCTACAAATCGAACAGGAATATTTTCTACTTTAGAACCGTCTGGACGTCTAGTCATATCCATATTTGTTTCTATATCATCACTTTTTTCTGCATATTCTGCAGTAAGCACATTTTTGAATGGATATTTAATAGCAGTCCATATTTCTCCATTTCTTAAAGATGAACCGATTATAGATAAAGCTCTACCTGTTACTTGAGGTAATAACATTTCTCTATTAATAGCACGTTGAGGAATCATAGCATCAGCTTCTGTCTTAAGTGCAACCATTGCATCATAAAGATCTTTTAATTTTGAATCGTTTTTAATTTTTTCAAAATCTTTATTTTTATACAGTGATTTCTTTGCTTGCATAGATTTACCATTTATATCAAAATTAGGATTTGCAAGTTCAGAAGTCTAATCTAAATCAGAAAACTAGTCAGACAAATAATTTTCAAACGCATCTATAGTTTTATTTCCTATATTTATTTGTCTTGAAGCTGGAGCTAAATATTCAAATGCACGTAAATATCTTACTTTACCATCTTTGTCTATATAAGTAAACATTTTATTAAATGCTTCCTATAAAGCAGGATTTTGATTAACAGCTTCTCGCCATTGATCTACTATCTCTCTAACTACAGGTTTAACATTATTTTCAGTAGACATTACTGGAAGCATTGTAGCAAGTAATTTAAATGCATTTTTCTTTGCTAACGCTTCGTCTTTCGTTAACATAGTTACGTGTTGTGCCTTTATGTTTGCCATTTGTTGATCTAATTTTGCTAATTCTTTCCATACAGAATTATCAGTATTTAGACCAGTACCAAATGCGGTCAAATTTGGACTATAATATCCACCTATAGGCTTTACTTGATTTAATATTTCTTTATATCTACGCGCAAGTTCTTCGTATTCTTCTCCAAAATTAGTTTCTCCTAATCGTTCTCTAAATTCTTCCCAAAACTATTCAGAAATTCGAGTACGTTGATTATCGGATATAAATTGATTTATTTCTGCTTCAGATTTTCCATCTTGACGCATCTTTTCTACAGCTTTATTAAATTTATACCAATTAGGTTTATATTTAATCTTTCCTTGTTTATATTTATTCCAAGCTGTTATTTCATCCGCAGTTTTAAGTCCGTCTGAATCTTTTTCACGAGCTAGTATTATACCTCCAGTAGTAGTTGTAAAGTCATAATGTTCTCCTAAATTTCTTTTCTACTATAATAATACATCCAACTATCTACTTTCATTTTGAGTTAATTTACTTCTGTCAAAAAATCCATCTGCCATTCCTTTTTGTTTGAGCAAATCTATTTGACGTTGAATCTAATTTAACTTTTGTTGAGTTATAGGAGATAAAAATCTACGTCTAGCTTTATAATATTCTAATTTATATCGTCTTTCAAAATGCTAATCTAACCATTCGTCTAGTTCATCGTTATATTGATTATATATAGAATCATCAGAAACATAATCTTCTTCAGGAAATATGGTATTTCCATCTTCATCTGCGTCGAGATTATATTTTATTCTAAGTTTCTATTCAAACTAATCTTTATCTATATACGCCTATCCTTCGTTTATTTCTCTTACAAAATATCCAGTAGGTACTCCATTTCTATCCTTTTCCATAAATAACTTTTGGAAATTAAATGGATTAGATTGAGAAAATAAAGGTCTACATTTATCGTATATATATACCAACTCCTACGATTTACGCAATACTTGTTTACTTTTTTCGGTTTCTACGTCTTCTATAATAGAATCTAATATTTTTATAAGTAAACTTTTTGATTTAGAAGCCATACCTATCAATACTTCTCCTGTGGCAAGATCTCCATATTTAGCATTTTGCTAAATCCATCGATTTACTACGCGTTTATATTTTTCTTTTTTAGAATATGCAATTGATGGTTCCTAATCTATGAAATTTTCCATTATATATTTAGTATATGGGCGAATTATAGATATATAATAATCCCTACGCATATCATCTACATCATGGAGTAACTATTTAGACACATCATGTAAATTTAATCCATGCGGATCTTTTGAACGTTCGTTTGCGAATTTTACTATACTTGAATTCGGGTCAGTAAATAAATTATATATTTCACTAAGAATATTTTGATAATAACCAATCAAATCCTAACGTACATCGTTTATTTTAGTTATATCCCAACTATCAATATGTGTATTTAAAATAACATTATCTATATAATATCTAGTCTAACCTATTTCTTTATTTGCAGTAATTAGAAAATCTTGAATTGTATCAAATACGTCGTCTATAGAATCTTCGTCTTTTTGATCTAATATTTCTAACCTACTTTTAAGATCTGCTATGAGTTTATTGTTTTTAAGATTTCGGGCTAGTTGCGATTCCAATCTTACTTTAGTGCCCTTTTTTATATCTTGAAATAATTTTTTATCATCTTCGCTTAAATTGCTAGAAGATTCATAATTATCGTTGAGTCTATCATATAATCTTAAATTAGTATTATTTCTATTAAGATCGTCAAATAATTGAAAGCTTAAACGTATATTTTTTAATATCTACTTTTTATTATGTATATCAAATAAAAAATCTTTTATAGAACTTAATATATTTGTAAGACCAGACCAGAAATTTTTTAATTTACTCTTCTGGTCTTTGATGTTTTCAATTTTTTCTTCATTAGTAATAGTATTTACTAATTCTGTTTCTAGCTACAAAACAGTCTTTTTATTTTTCTTATCATCTAATACTCTTAATGCAGATTGTACAGCATCTGTATTCCAAAACATTCGTACATAATCTCGTGCTAGATTTTTATCTATAGTAGCTATACTTCCATCTAATAATACATTGTATAACAATGTAGGTAAAGATTCTATATTCTATACAAATCCTATAGATTTATATCTATCTTTTATTTCTTCATGAGAAATAAACTATTTCCAAGTATTTTCATTAAGACTATTTATAAAATGTTCTATCCATGGAATATTTTCTACATCTATATCAGAACCTTTTGCTGAAAAATAATAATCACCATCAGAAGAAGAATTCCATTTCTGTAAACCATATATAGAAGCTAATCTTAATTGCATGTCTCGAACTAAATTATAAGCTTCATTCTAATTGAATTCTTTTCTAGCTCTATGTTGTGCTTTATTGCGTTCAGATTGATTTGCATAATTAGTAGTACTAGTAACCTATCTTACATATTCTTCTCTAGCTTTATCTATACGCTCTATTTCGTCGTGTAATGTTTGATAATCAGAACGTTCGTCTTCTTGACTCATTATATTAGACTTAGTAGATACAGATGAAGTTTTTAATTCAGGACGTACATACTATTTTTTTATATTATACTACTATATTGAAGATTTAATAGGTTCTCCGTTTGCATCAAGATTGTTGTGGGCAAAATCTAATAAATCAGAAAGATATTTTCCCTTTTGTATGGTATAAACAGGTATTCCGCTAATACTATTTATAGTTTTATTTATACCATCCTTCCACAAACTACTTTCATGTTTTTTACCTCCTCTATTGATATTTCTTTCGATGAAATCAGATGTTTCTATATTTATAATATAATCAAAATCATCACGGAATAGTTTAAGTAAAGTATGGGGAGATGCAAACAATGTTTTATTTTCTGCTTTTGCTTTATTTTTAACCCTGTTCCATTCTTTAGTTAAAAATTTAATATAATCTGGATGTTTTTCAGGATAAATAAGATATTCATTCTTTGCTTTTTTATATTCATCAGTACCTTTTTTAGTATTAGAATGTTCTTCTATCCATTTATCTCTTTTGTTATTATATTCTAAATCCCAATCTATAAAATCATCTTTATATTTTCCTTCTATGGCATAAGTTTTACCAATACCAGGATGTCCAAATATAATTTTAGGTTTGTTAAACTGTAAAAGCGTATTCTACCAATCTCCAAATGTTTTCTTAAAGGCATCTGTATATATTTTAGATTTAGCTTTTATTGCCTATATTCTATCTCCGTCGTATTCTTCTAAAAGATCTGAAAATAATTTAGACTCAGCTCCATTTGGAGCCTTGTCTAAACTATATCCATTATTCTTATTCCAGAGATAATATGCAGCATCTTCTCCTACTGCATTTATGAGTTCTTCAAACTCTTGTTTTATTTGTTTATTACTTAAATTAGGACAAAATGCATTCATATTTATTCTCCTTTACAATGTTTTTTAATTTCTTGAGCTTCTTTTAGTTCTTCTTCTGACAGAATATTACTATTATGTGTAATTTCATATCTTGAAACCAATTCATCAAATGTTTGTTCGAAAACAATATTTGAAGGAATTTCTTCTGATGCAAACATTTTTGCCATTTCTTCATTACTGTAAGCATTTAAATTGCTACCAGTACCGGAATAAGCAACTACAAATTCTTTATCAGGATTTTGCCTTGCATATTCGTATAAATTATGAATTTGTTCAATTATTTGGTCTTCTGTTCTCGAAGGATGTGTAGACTTAGTAAGATCTTTTGTAATAATAGCGTAAGATTGGCCTTGCGGTCCTTCTGCCTATCCATAAATAGCACCGAACTTATTTCTAGCAGTCAATGCTGCACCTTTACCATGACGACCTTGAGTATTACTGCCAAATACAAAAATCTAATTTGGTAATAACTAATTAATCATTCCAGTATATGTTTTTCTATGAGATTCTTCAGTTCTATTTTCGTCAGATTTGTTCCTAAGTTCTTCTCTAACTTCCATGAGTATTCTTGGGAATTCTGTACGCCATTTACTTCTATCTTGTATATGAGTAAGAGTGGCATTACCTGTAGCTAATAGTTTCTGTAAAGCTTCTGGATTTTGTATAAATGACTATTTTATTAAAAATTTCATTATCGAAGAAGAATTTTCATTCCAAAATTTAATATCATTTTCATTCAGAATACCTCTCTATGCCCCAAGTCTTTTAATAACTGCAGAACTATTACTGTTTATTATCTTAGTAAGATGATTATATATTGACTGCCCGCGTTTATAAGAATCAGATTCTTTATCTGCACCACCTGTTACAAGTTCGACAGCATACTCTGTATTAATAAGAGCGTATGCAAACTTAAATGCCTAAAATGCTTGTTCTACAGAAAAAAATTGATGTGGCAAAAATACATGGAGATCCTGAAAATATTTTTTAACTTCTTTATCTGTCTCATAACCATATCTAAAATCAAACGGTCTTGTTGCGAAATTACTTAATTCTGCATTCTCTCCAGTACCTGCATATATATTAATGGTCTATTTTACAGAAGGTAATTCATTTTCTGAATTATTAAACGGTACTTCATTTAGAGATTCATTAAATGCTTCATTTTCTGAATCATCAATATCTTCTATCTCATTCAATTCATTAACTGCACGTTTATAATCAGCAGAATTCTGTTCTAATTCATCAGTAAATTGTTCTACACCACTTCTGATTATATCTTCAATCATAGTACCATATATTTCTCCATATTGAGCTTTAATATTATCAAATACTTTCTAATCAGTTAGATTTCCTAAATTATATATATATTTTATCAATGCTTGAATATTTACTGGACCGTCATTATTTAATGAATCAAATTCATTATTTCTATCTGATCTTCCATATTCTGTAATATCATAAGTACCAGACTAATATATTCTGTTTCCCTTTGGTTGTACTTTAGCATATATCGGATAAGCATTGACTAAAGAATTAGTACCAAAAGCCAATAGTCTATATACATTATAATTATCTTGACTATAAGTTCCACGTTTTGCAGTACGTTTCTTTATTTTAACGAATCTAGGACAAGTATTAGGATCCATAGTAGTAATAATTCGTCCGTCATCTGTGATTTTACAAGCTGCAATTAATATAGGTTCTTTAGACATTCTAACTATATGGCCATATTGATTTGCAACTTCTCTATAAGAGCATGTAAACTACTCTTCCCATTTACCAGTTTCCGGATTCTTTTTACTTAATCTTATAGGTCTGACAAATTGATCGTCGAACCAATTATTAAGTATAATATCATCCAATTGTTGTCTAGTTAAGTAATTTAAATGATTATAAAAATCAAATATGTAAGATTTTAATTGATCTCCAAATCCACTATTTATTTTCCAGGATTCTGGTACATATTTAAACATTTTAGTAAAACCATTCATATCTCCAGACGTAATGAACGCATAAGCAATCAAATCTTCTGCAAATCGTCTTATTTCAGGAAATTCTGACTATAATAACTCTTCCCAATCCTATTTAATATAATTAGATGAAATATCTGTATCGTTTGCTGCATTAAATAGTTTTAAGAATTTAAGTTGTTCATAAGTATCGTTCGGACCACAATCTACTACAGCTCCGCTTACTATTTGTTTTAATAATTCGTTTTTAATGTGGCCATTTTCATCAAGCATAGACGCGTATTTTGGATTAGTTTGTATTGCAATCATCATCCTATTAAACCTATCCTACATTGTATTTCTACCGCCTTGTAGTACTAATTTTCCAGAATAATTCCAATCATTATTGACATTAGTATATAATGTTCCGTTTGCTTGATCTACTCCTGTTATTATAAACGATTTAGTATAAATATTTCCGTCTTGTCCAGTATATTGAAAATATCCAATGGTACCTATATATGTATTTAGAGGATGCTGTGATTTAGATGTCAATTGAATAGTATTAGTTCCTTGTTTAATAGTAAATGAAAGATTTTCTTTACTAGGACTTACTAAATCGTGCATAAAATTAGGCTAATCTGACCTAGCATCTTTGAAATATTCATTCATTATTAAAGACTTTATATAACTACTAATCGATTTAGATATTTTTTTAATTAATTTATCATCTTGGAAATTATCTCTACCGAGCATATTATTTATTGTCTTAACAGCATTACGTACAGGTTGTGTTCCGTTCAATAACTATCCACCTAAAATATCTCGCATCAAGTTTATAGAAAGTTCAGTTTTAGTATTTATATAAGAACTATTTAATAAATTTTCTAAAGGCTTAGGTTCAAATAATTTATTTTCCTTAAGTTCTTTATAACCTTCTTCAAATGCAAGCTGTTCTAATAAACTTTTACCTTGTTTCTTAGTATCAATCTTACAGTACTTTACTAAACTAGCTAACGATTGAGCATAAGGATTAAACTATAAATATGCCAAATATACTAAAGCTTGTGTTTGTTTATTATAAGTTCCATTTGCATTATAATTAATAGCCTCTTTTTTTAATTTTACAAAATTTTCTGCTATAGTATCGTTTATTTTATATAACAATAGTCTCTATAATTTAGATTTATTAGTACTATCAATTATTTCGATTGCATCTTTTAAAGTTATAACAGATCCGTCATTTAATTCAATACCAAAAGAATCACCAAACATTTCCTTCAATATTTCATCTTGTTCGTTTTTCCACAATGTATATTGAGATATATCAGGATCTTTCATATATTTAGACTAAGACTTATTGTAAGCAGCAGCTAATTTTTTCAATATGGGTTGTCCAAGAAAATAAAATGTATCTTTACCAAAACCAGTTCTTACCAACAAGTTTGCTAAATTATAAGTAAATTTATTCACATTCAGTTTACTTATATATGGATCTTTAGCAATATCCACATGGGCATTAATTAAAGCAGATAACCACGACAGTATAGATTCACCATATTTATCATCGTGTCTACTCAAATCAGTAAGACCTAATTTTGACATTAAAGTATTATTTCCTTTAAACTTAACTCTATAAAGCATTGTTAATATATGATTTGTATTATTCAAAGCTTCTGGTCCAATACCTATCTTACCAGTCACATAATCATTTTTAGAATCTGTTTGTTTAGATAAACTATAGAAAGAATAAGGAGTCTCTATAGATGAAGTTTCAAGTCCTAATTCTCTCATTACGCTCTTTAATAATTCAGTATCGTTATCGATCGATCTATGTAATATATTAGATGTTCTAGGAGTACCATCTTCTTTAGATGTTCTATCCATCAATAACGTTAAATAATTTTTGATTAATGAATTAGTAAGTTGAGCCTTAGATCCTTCTATAAATTTATCAGTAACTACTTGATGTAATTTTCCATCTTCTCCGCGTTCAAATAAAACATCATATTGAATTGCAGATAAGAATAACTTATCTATATCAAACATTTGTGTTAACTCTATATTGCTATAGAGATCAGACTATATCTTCTTTGTATATACTATTACCATACACACAAAGCCCTCTGTTTCCACTTTCGTGTACTCTACTCATTTATTCGCATAGAGGTTTCTTCTATGTTATATTTTCGATAGTCGTTGAACCCTTCTCTAATAGAGATTCGGCTGCTGATTGTCCGCTTGATACGCAGTTTCCAGCAATTAAGAGGGTTTTTTATATTATACTGGTTTGAACATTGATATTGTTTATCCGAACCAGTTATTTTAGTAAATTCTTCAGGTAATATTACAGTATCATTTACTACAGGAATTACGTCTACACATCGCAAAGCATGTATAGAAGATTGAGCCTGTGTTGGAATACGATAACCTATGATATTTGCAGTAGCGTTAGACCCTATAATTCCTCTATTAATAAGCCAAGCACGTTTTTCGTCAAAACTCATTTCACGAGTTCTCATCTTACGTTTATATAAAGGAGTTCCATTTTTTGCAACTCTATTATTTCCTTTTTTATCTTTCAAAGGAATTTTATTACCTTTTTCATCTTTTACATAATCATAAATTATATTACCGTCTTTATCTTTGATAGGTACTTCAGGTATTCCATGTTTGCCATCTTGAGTAAGTATTTTTTCAATAAAATCAATACTCAATACACAATCCATAGAACCTTCTTCATTAATCATCTTAAGCTTTTTACCATTGTTAATAGTAATAGGTAAATTATTATCAGATAATATATTAGATCTGTTATATAACTAAAATCCTTCCATAGCCCATACAGATCTTTGTATAAATGCACCACCTGGAGTATTAATATCTATTACTTGTTTATTGATAGTAGAAGTAAGCACAGATTCGATAAGAGATTCGTTAGACATGGCTTCAAGAGGAAGAGCTGTATCGTATTGTATAATCTAACCTTGTTCGTTATATACAGGTACTATTTGAAGAGCTTTTTGTACACCTGTATCTGCTGTTCTAGAAGACAACATTCTAATTAATTCGGACGATACTTTTTTATTATCTAATTTTCCATCAGTAAAGAATCTGTCGCGAATAGATTTTTCTCCAATTTCAGCCAATTTGATAATGTCATTCATTATCCTATCTCTAAGCTGTTCACCTGTATACACATATCCATTTTTAGTTACATATTTTCTGTTTAAAAATAAATTAGACATTGCAACTTTGGTCATCTGTACACCCAATGCCATTTCAGTTTCTTCTTTTGGATCAGTATTTAACTGCTTTCTAAGATAATCGAATCTTTGAGAATAAGTATTAAATTCAAAAGAATCTTCAAATATAGGCTTTAATGCAGATTCGTCTCCAACTTTACCATCTATATAATTAGAAGGATCGTTTAGATCAGCATTTTGTCTATAGTCATTCCATGTTACCGCCTTAGAACCCTAACTTCCTACCTTTATTGCAGAATTTACTTTAAGTACATCTATTCCCTGTTGACGCATTTTATCTAGAATATTTTTACTTCTACCTGCTGCCACACTATCAAATAGAGGGAATAACGCAAACTTATCATAATAAGTAGTCAAAAGGCCGTCACTCATTCGTTTACCAAACGCTGTATATTTCTAAGTACCTATTACAGTAGTAACTACCTTTGCGTATGCTTGTTGTTTTTGCAAATAAGTAGACGGAATTTCTTCTCTAAGTATTTTAAATGCATGTTCTATTTCATTGCTATAAGAACCTACCATTCTAAGTAGCATTTCAGTCATAGTGTCTGTCATATATGCTCCACCGTCTGCTACATCAATTCCGTCAAGTTTTTCTTCTTTACTTAATTTAAACGAATCAGAAGCAGCTTTTGCTTTTGCTTTTACAATCTATAATACATTAGGAGGTAATATATTTTCTAATTCTTCTTTAGATAATTGTTCAATATTATCGATTTTATCACCTGAGAAGTTATACGCAGCAGTAAGTAATTCACCATTGTACATCTATTCTACAAGTTCTTCATACATAGAAGATTGTACCATTTCATTATCTACTTCTGCACATACATATTCTCCAGAGAAATTACCTTCAGAATCTAAATATTTAGTAGGAACATCCTATAATTCTGTAAAATTATTCTAACCAGTAGAATTAGGTCCTCCTAAACGTTTTAATTCGTCTACTGTACGATCTGTCAGATTTCCTTCTTTGTCATATTTCCATTTATAAAATGAAGGATTACCGGTGAATACCTTTTCTACTTCGTGAATAGACATTATATGTTTATTGGATATATCATTAATATAATTAATAATAGCCAATGACATTAATCTATCTTTTTCTTGTTCAGAAATATTAGTATAACCCTGTGTCAATTTATTATAAATTGTCTATATGACATCGTCATCCAGACCTACGTTTTTGAAATTATAATACTCACATTCGTTGTTTTGATTATTTCTTTCAATTAACCCCAACTCTTCTATTTTCGATAACTCCTACAATGTAATTCTATTAAGAAGTTCGGAAATCATTGCTTTACGTTCTTCATCTGTAATATTATTTCCAAAGAAATATTTTTCAGCCTATTCTATATTTTTATCTACTTCTTCGATGGTATTTTCTTTAAATGTATTAAACGATTTAAATTTTCCATCGACATATACTCCAAGAAGAGAAGCAAATTTAGCACCTTGTAATTTGGTATAGTAATTTACTATATTTGCTTTACGTTCTTCTTCTGTCATATTTTTAAGCTTTTCTCTGGCTATTTTTACAGATCTATATTCGCACATAGCGTATTCTAACATCTGTTGACATACCGCATCATTCTGAGTGAGTCTATAATCATTAAAAATATTATCCGGAACTATTACTTTAGATAATGCATTAGATTGAATATTGTTATAATTTATACCAGGAAGTGTTATTCCAAGAATATAATGATAAGTTTTCTTATCTGACATTGTAGGATCTATAATAGCTCCAGATTGTAACAAACACATTTTAGATATATAATCTTCAGTCTGAGAAATCTAAAAATAATCAGATCCGCCATCTCCGCGAGTATCAGTTTTAAATCCAATTAAAGTACCTACAGAAATCATCCTAGTAGGATCTTCTTTTAATTGTTTTATTATCGCACTTCCATAAATAGGATGTTCTCCAAATGCATCTTCATTGTCGAAATCTTCAAAATAACAATAAGGATCGTTTAATAACTATTTATATATCCAAGCTCGTCTATTTAAACTAGCAGCTGTGTCGGTTATATAATTATTATCAGATACCTGATAGAATTTTTTATTATCTATAGCTAATACAGTAAGTTGATCGTGAGCATGTCTATACTATTGTTTCCAATTGGCTAAATTTCTAACAAAAGCCATTTTTGAATACACATTATCTAAACTTGTAAGATCATTTCCTATTTTAATCTAACCTTGATAATTTAAATTTAACCTTCCATTATTTGATATAGTTTTTAAGAACGTTATAAATGTGTTCATAGAATCTGATTTATCAGTAGATTGAAACATTGCATTCAATGCCTTATAATCTGAAGCTCCATATTTGTGCATTAACATATAATCAAATTCTTCTCTACTAACCTATATACCTATGTAGTTCAATGACTATACTATTTTATCTTTAAGTATATTTAATTGTTCCTAATCGGTAGGATCAGTAATAGATACTACTTTAAATACAGGATTTGTAGAAGTACTATTTTCTTTATCCAACACCTTTACGTTTAAATATACCTATTTTGGATTTGCTACTGTACTATTTGATAAAAGCTATTTTATACCAACATTGTACCAACCATTTTTATTTGCAATAGTAGATTCTTTATCGAACATTGCGCCAATTGCACCAAATATATAAGACGAATTTTGTAATTTAGGATTTAATTCTAATTGACCATATTTGTTTATCTTAAGAATATCAGTTGCACCATATGCTAATGCTTGACTCCACTGAGACGGATAATAAGATGCTACATAATCACTATCTGAATTTTGAAGTTTAAGCGTATATTTTCCGTCTTTATTTCTAGTTGCTTTAATAATTTGAAACAAATGTTTGTGCGATTTAATTGTAGTCATTAATTGTGCTAAAAGTGCTTCTTGATTTGCATTTCTAACTCCGTCTTTATAAACAGTGTTATTTAAACGAGTTATACGTCCGCGTATTATTTTATACATCGGATGTACTTTTTCTAAAAATGCTAATTTATCTAATATTTCTTGAATAGTATCGCAATCACACAACTGACTAATTACTTCATTAAATACATAATTCTAATTCATATAAGACGGAAGTCCGTATTCATTTAATTTCAAAGATCCATCTTCATTTTGAGCAGGTACAGTAGATAAGAAGAATTTAACTCTCTAAGAAGTTTTATCAAACCTAGAAAATTCATATGAAGATCTAGTATGTTCTCCAATACTAGCTGCTAATACACTTTCTTCATCTCCGTCTGCATTTTCTGTATTTTCATCTTCTATTTCTTTAGCTTTAGTAGTTAAAGCTTGTACACTAGCAGCAATACGATCTTTTATTCCAGGTTGATCTAATTTTTCATATATCTCTTTCAATGCTAATTGTCCAGCGGTAAGATTCTCCGAATTTTCGCCTAACAGATCGATACCATTTCTATTTACTATATCTATACCGGTTTTTAATGCCTGTTTAGTAATTTGCATTCCAGTAATATTATTACCAGAAGGATCTACTCTATTTCCAACCATTAATAAATATGTTATAGAAGAACTAATCTTATCAAACATAGCATCATTTATTATGTGCTATAATTTTGTACCATTTACTTCATAGTAAAGATTTTTATATAGTTTATTAAAACGATCTATTTTATCCTTGGTAATTTTATCTATATGACTATGTTTAGACCAATAACCATTTCTAGCTTTTACATATAAATTAGCTAGTCTGAAATTACCAACCAATCGCATTGCATTTATAAAGTTAGATATTCTATTAAATGCTTTAGAAATAAGCTTAGGTAATTTTATTCCAAATATATTACGATCTTTATCGGTATAATAATTATTAGAATAATCCATAAATTTATCAGCAACCCATTCTGCAACTTCTCTTGCATTTTTATATTTTGGGTCGTTGTTTAAATCTACACCAAGTCGTTTTGCGATTTGCTTATATATTGTATTTCTAAGAGTATCGTCTATTACTAATTCAAATATTCTATGAAATGCTTCATGGAATTCTGTTCCTCGTACCGCACCTTCAAATATTGATATAGAATCTGCACTACATCTACCTATTGCAGAAGCATTACATCCTGTCAACGGAATAATAGAATTTAATATTTCTGTAAACTGTTTATATTCTTCTCCGAATATTTCATGTAAATGTTGTTTAATTTCTTCCTAGGACGTCAATTCTGCATTTGTCAATTCTCCAGGTTTTACTAATTTAAACAACCCGTTAAAATCATCTAAAGGATTACCGTTGTCTTCAGAAGAAAGAATAGGTTCGTCTTGTTTTTTAGATTCATCTCTGTGCGATTTAGAAACTTCAACATTTTCGTTTTCAATACTAGCGTCTTTAATTTCAACGTTGGAAGAAGCAATTCCTTTATACTATGTAGTAAGTATTCCATGTTTCAAATACCAACCCAAACCGCTAAGTCCTTTCTTTATAGAACCATCACTTGATTTGTGATTCATAAAATCTTCAATATCAAATTGAAGAGCGTCTGTTATATCGAGATTTCTTATCGGAATATCAGTATGTTTTGTAGTTCCGTACTGACCGAAGAATTTTTTTATTCCGCTAAATGGTAATCTTGCATCTATATCACTTTTTATAGCTCCTATTCTAGACATTAATACATCATGTCGTTCTGCAATAGTAAGTTGTCTTATAGCTTCTTTAAATGCATTTCTAGATCCAGGATTATTTAAATCGTATCTATTTTGAGAAACATTATTTGAAGCCAAATCTGTTCTAGACATTATATATACTACACCTGGTTGTTTTGGATCTAATACGATAGATTTCATATTTCCTAAATCCATTGGATTTTCTAATACTGGAATCATTAGATTTAATAATTGTCTATATGTAGCTCCTGTATTATAAGTACTTCCATTTATTTCATATATATATTTATCATCGAGATTGTTGTATAATAATGAATTTACTATGAAATCAGCATCTCTATCAGAAAATCCTCTCTTATCTAATACAACAGGTATTACTGGATTTGAACTTAATTCATCTCTAGGAGATTCTTTTAAGAATATAAGTGTTCCGTTTTCAGGAGCATTTACTTCATTAGTAGACCAAGTATAAATTACACTTCTACTTGTATCAGTAATTCCTCCAGTTTCTGTAGAACCATTAAAAGTCTAAACTTGTCCGTTGTTTACAAATCCTACTTTTCCATACTGAGTAGAAAATTCTATATCGTATATATCAGATTCTATAAATAGTCCAGATGTTAAAGCTGGAACACTTATTGTATTGTTTTGTACATCTTCAATTGAAATTCTTTGCCATTCTCCATATTTTCCAGCATTTAGACTACGAATATATGCATATCCACTTTTCTTATTTAATACAAGTATCTAAGATCCATTTTTACCGGTAAGAAGTATTCTACCAGTAGTTCTGTTTATAGTAGAATTGTCAGCTACTACTTTTTGACCAGGCTATAAAGAATTCTATAATTTTAATACTTTATTATATAATTTGGCTCCGTTTTTAGTAAAATTACCATTTCTATCTCGAATTGTAATAGGAACTTCTTTTATAGTTACATCGCCAAGTGTAATATCTGTATACAAATTTCCACGTGTTATATATAATATAAATTGTCCATTTGTTATTAGATCTTTTGCATTTGTAAGAGCTCCTAACTAATCATTATACATTACTGTAATATAATCAAGATTAGTACGTATATTTAAAGGATTACGACCATTTGGTTGCGTAGAAACTGAAGCAGACGAGGGTACAGTCGGACTAGAAGGAATTGGTTCAGGATTAAATATAGGATCATATACAGGTTCATCTGAATTTTCTTCAGATTCTGGTTGTGAATTATCTTCTTCTTGAACGTGATTTTCTTCTCTATTCTTAGTTAATTTTGCGTCTTTTGATTCTGAATTTTCTAAAAATTTAGCATCTTCTTCTGCATTTATTTCTTCTAAGAACTATTTTATTTGTGTTTGTAAATCTGTTATATTAGAATATATAGAATCTAAATCTACAATATTATTTGCTTCATTTAAAGATTCTGTTATCTAATCTACGAACGATTTGATATTATTATATTTTTCTTTATTTACATCAGATAGATTTTCATAAGTAAATCCTTCTGTAAGTATTTCAAAAGATTGTTCTAATAATGAAAATGCTTGATTAAATTGTTCTATAAATTCATTATTGTCGGTTTCTTTATCCTAAATTCTACCTAACAATATATCTCGCATTTCAGATTTGATCATGAGCGGTATTCTGATAGGTTTATTATTTTCGTCAGAATTTCTAATACTTGTGATATACTATAGACCTTTATAATTAGCTCCTTCATATTGACATACAAACGGCATTAATTCTACACTAGCTACTCTACTGCCTATTTCATTATTAATAAGCATAGCATAAATAGTCTATTGATTAGAATAATCCTCATATTGACTTAATACTTGGGTTCCGCCTGTTGTAAAATAAAATTTAGATCTCTTTAATGCAGAAACAACTTTACCATTTTCGTAAACAAGAGTAATTCCAGAAATATTCGGATTTGATTCTCTGATTTTACTCAATATAGCTCTTGCTTTTTTATTTAATTTAGGAGTATTTCCTATCATTTGCACGTCTTTTTCAGTAAGAGATTGAAGTTCTTCGGAAAATTGATTGTTTATATTAGTAGTTATGTTCGATATTTCAGCACGTATTTGTGCTGGCAAATTGCTAAATATATTAGCATCATTGCTACTATATGCTTTTGTTGTAAAATCAGAATAAGACGTTTTAAAATCTATTATATGTATATCACCATTTCTGTCAATGGCTATCATATCTGTTTCTCCAGCAACCCATCCTGTTTGTGGAAAATGAGCTCTCCAAGTGTAAGGAGCGGTATGAAGAGACCATCCTAAATGTTCAAACTATTTAGATAAATTTGATAAATCACTTATTAATTGTTTAAACGATTGATAATTATCATTAAACAATGTTTTATAAGTTCTGCCTTGTATTTCGTTTGCAACACTATTCCATATTTCTTGTATGTAACACTCCTGTTGATCGTCAGTAAAATAATGCAGTGAAGATAAAATAGGATTTCCAAAAAAGTCACGAGCTAATTTGTCTACAACATTACCTACTTCTACGGATATACCATAGGATCTATTTAGAGATTGTTTAGCTATAGACGTAAACGTTCTTTGTAACTCTGCTTTATCATTTACTATATCTTCAAATCTTTCTTCTATATATTTTCTATATGGAATTAAATCTACAAATTCAAGATCTTCTTTGTCTATTTGTTCTAATATTGCATTCTTTTTCTATTCTACAGAAAGAGTTTCATCATTTATTATTTTATTATAAATCGCTACAATATTTAATATAGTATCAGTTTGAGGATTGATGTACGCTTCCGGTTTTACACTATGCACTCTAGACATTCTAGTAGGAACTCCATCGACAAGTATAAAATAGTCGCTGTTGGTAGTATGATACCCGTTTTCATCATTTAATACTTCTTCTTCGTCCTTTTTCTTTTTTGCTCTAAATAAATCTAATGTTTCTTTCTAATCGTATGTGAATTCAAAAGGTGGATTTTGAGCAGTAATCTATTCTGTAGAATTAGATTTTTCATTTTCAAAATCAAAACTTAATTGCTGAGGTTTAGTAGACTTTATGTCTTCTTTTTCTGTTTTTTTAATTTCTGGAGTTTCAGGTACTTCTTGTTGTTGTGTAGAAGTGTCTGGAGCAACAACAGGTTCTCCTTCTTTCTATTCTTCAAAAGGAATTTCTAATTGTCTAGTTGAAGATTTAGATGTAGTTTTCTTTTCGGGATCTCTCCAAGATTCTTCAAATTCATTATCTACACGTTTAGTTTCTTTTTCTAGATCTGGTTGAACTTTAGAAGAATCTTTAGTTCTCCATATTAAATTAGTTTTAGGATCTACAAATTCTCCAGGCTTTAATTCATTATCACCTGAATATTCTATTTCATCTCCGTTTTCATCTTTTACTAATTCATCTGTATTTAAATTTGGATCTTTAGTAGGAATTGCATTTACTGGAACATCCTGATTTGGATCATTTTCATTAGACTCTGTGTTATTATTATTTTCTATATCTAAATAAGTACGAAGATCTTGATTATTCAAAGAAGCAACATCCACAGATTCTATTGCGCTTTCAAATTTATCATCGCTAATGTATGTTCGATTTATATTATCGAGTACAAAATTTGCATTATTAGTAATAAAATCAGAAAGAGCAGTATTAGATATATTTAAATCTGAAGCGCTTTGAATGTAATTGTAAAAAGTATTATATAATTCATCAAAATTAGGAACTTGAGAATTATACGCCTACAATTCGTTAGAATTGTTTATATTTTTAAATCTTACATCTGATTCTTTTATGTCTTTAATTTGTTTATCTATAGCTCTTAATTCAGATAAAAGACCGCGTCTTACTCTTCTATCATTTATTGGAGAAAAAGAATTTAAAGACTGTTCTATTTTATTTTTTTGATCAAATAGTACAGACAACTATACAGATCTCGTCGATCTATTTGCAGCATCTTGTACTGCACGTTCATCCTAATCAGTATACTATTCTAAACTTTTAGATTCTATTCGTTCTTTTGCTATTTCGTCTTCTAATTGATTAAGTCTAGTCTATAAAGCTTTTTGATTCTCTTTAAATTTAGCATTATCTTCTTTTACATCTTCTTGTAATTTAGATTTTACAGCTACAAATCTATGATAATTATCTGAATTCTTCTTTATGCCTTGTTTTCTCGCTTCTTCTATAGTATCAGGGTCTAAAGAAGTTTTTACTACATTTCTAAACGTTTGTTCTTCTTGGTTTATATATTCATCGCTTATAAATTCTTGTCCGGTGCGTTCTTTTTCTTGTTTATTTAATTTCCGGATTGTATCAAATGTTTCTTGCATAAAATTAGAATTTGTACGCTTGAAAAAACTACTTACAATTCCAGTTTTAGCATATTTAGAATACATTTGAGCTTTATTGATATAATCTATATCTCCAAGTTTAGATAATAATATATTTTCTGCAATTATTTTATCTGCACTACGCTATTTTATAAACGGCACAGTATTTTGTAATACTTGAATTGTGGCAGTATGTCCAAATCCTCCAATCATACCTCCTTTTATTTCTTGAAGCATGTCTTGATCTGCTTTAGACATCCATCCTTCTAACGGCATACCGAGCATCAATCCTGCCATTCTAGAACCAGACAAAAGGTCATTAAATATCATTTTTGCAGTACTTATATTTTCAGTGTCGTATTGACCACTTTTATATTTTTCTGCATTCACTGCCTATTTGCCTTCTTCGATACCTTCTGATATAGCAGAAAGTATAACTCTTCCTCCAATATCTTTAGTATATTTCAATGCTGTATTTCTTTTCAATACTTTATCTAGGTCTTTAGAAAATCCTATATCTACAGCTTTAGATATTTTATTTGATATATTTTTACCTAAACTACCTGCTTTTTCTAACCAAGGATTTAATATTACTTTTCCAGTAGCAGTAACAGCACCACCAATAGGATTTATGACAGCACCTTTTTCATAAGCAGAACCTAAATCTGTAATTCTCTAAGCTAGACCTGGACTTATTTTTCTAGTATCTTTTAAGATTTCAGCTTTTGCATTACGAATCATAGATCCCTTTGCAGCTTTACCGAAAGGAATCATATTTATAGCAGTATCTACAAATGCATCAGAAGTAGTAGCGATCATATCGCTGCGGAATTGATTATTTATACCTTTAAGCGCAGTTACTTTTGCTCTATTTACGGCAGGATTATCAGAATTATACATTCCCGTTCTCCACAAATCAAATACTTCTTCATCTGTAAGTTTTTTAGATCTTTTACCTAACTTGGCTCTACCTTCTTTTATAAGATCGTCGTATAGAGTCTAATTAGTATTATATTTAGGAGTACGTTTAAGTTCATCTTCAAGTCTTTCTTTAAATGCCAACGCTGCTTCTGCATTATTTTCAGAAACTCCAGCACCGTAATTCATAGAAAATCCAGCAGATCCAGCTAACGCATTTGCAGAAGCTGTGGTTTTAAACGACGCGCCTCTAGTAGCTAAACCGACTCCAATTTGTAATGCCATTGCCGGAATCTATTTCATATATGAAGAAGATGATCCTCCTATAAGACCTCCCATTTTGTATAAATATGTATCGGGATTAAAAAATTCTATAGGAGCATTGTCAGCTTTCTACCTAAATGCATTACTTACTTTATAAGACTCCATTTCTTCCATGTTTTGACGGAATCCTTCTTGCCAATCTGCATTTAATATATTTAATGCTTTTTCTGTTTTATCGAGTATTTTTAATTTTCCATCTATAAGACTTGCATCAGATCCTGCACTAACTCCAAAAAGATTTTTAGTAACATCATTTAACTAATCGTGAAATGGGGTATTTTTACCGAATAGAGAATTGTTTGTCCAGAAATCAGGTAACGCAGCAGTAAAATCATCCCACAGTTTTCCTACAGTAGACGGTTCGTAATTTTCTATATTTTCTTTAGCACTTTCGTACTATTTCTATTGCTCAATTAAGTCTTGTCGATGTTTAATGAGATCGTTTATAATTTTTTTATTTTGGCTAATATTTACACCTTTTCCTTCAGAAAGATTCTAATTAATAGATTGTAATTGCTAATCTGTTTTATTTATCTCTTTCTAAATATTTAAATATGTCCTATAACCTTCAATATCTGACTGTAAAGCTTGGCCTCTAGTAATAAGTCCTCCAAAATCTTCTGCCTACAGACGATTCATCTCTCTATTTAATTCATTCCAATTGTCTGTTGCTAATGAAAACGCTTTGTCCGGATCATCTACTAATAATTTACCCCACGTCCATAAACCAGAACCAACATTTGCAAGTGTTTTTGAAATTTTAGAACTTAATGATTGTGGAGAAGCAGAAATTTTATCTGCTACAGATCCAAAAGTACTAGTAATTCCGCTTGTTAAAAATTTTATAGTACTTTTTATTATACCGTCATCTAAACCACTCAATGCCTAGTTTACTTTATCGTCTAAAGTATTTTCAAATCCCTATTTCCAAGCATTTACAATAGAATCATACCAACTATCTTCTTTTATTGGGTTTTCAAGTTTATCAAAAGAATCATTAGAAGACAAAACGTTATTTTGTTGTTTAGTAGGTTTATTTGAAACAACTTGTTTTTCATACTATTTTTTAGCTTTTTCGTATTGCTTTCTGTATTCTGAATCATATGCTTCTGCATATCTATGTACAGAACTTTGAAGCTATGTACCAGCTTTATTTACCGCATTTATATTATTTAATATATCATACTATCTCCTATAATTAGGATCATAATACATGCTGTTATTACTTTTTTTCCTTGGCATAATTAATTATTTTATATTATTCTAAATCTATCGTATGAGCTTGTCTAGTCGTAGCATATTTATTAGCGACTGGTTTTCCATAAATACGTTCGTCTTCAGATATATGGGCGGTAGCTTCTCCATAATCTTGATTAAATCTTGTAGCAACAGGTATTGTATAAGAATGCACTTCCTATACTTTTTTACCGTCCTTTTCTACCGTTTTCATATTTCTAGTAATGCCATACTTTTTAAGAGAACCGACAGTCCATTTGTTCAATTCTTTCTTAATGCTAGGATCTGTAAATTGACCATAATCTACAATTACATCTACCCGTTGATTATTTATTACTCCGCTTGCATATTTTCTAGCAGATCTTGATTTTGAAGATACAGCATATGATTTTCCACGTATCAAATCTGAAATTCTACGAGCACCTAATTTATCACGAGAATTACCTCTATATCTGCGATACATTCTATTTCCAGTCATTGCCGCTACAGTTATATCTGCAAAATCACTATTGTTTTTAACAGAAGATATATACATTTTAGATTTAGGATCATATACTTGCTATAATCTACTATCTAATGTTTTTCTATTTTCGTCACTCAATCCAGTAACTGTATTTAATTCATTAAATATTCTATAAGATTTAGATCTAAGTTGAGATTCACTCATCGACGCTCCACCAGTATTTCCTTCAGTAGTAGAATATTCACTCCAAATTAAATCATTTGATTTCTGTCTATTCAAGAAATGAGTTCTCCAAGTTTTAAATTTATTATTAACGTATTTACTTCCATTCATAATACCAGAAGCCCACTTTTTCTAATTAACAGTTGCTTTTTGTCCTCCGTACAATATCCTGTATGCTTTGCCGTAATTTACAGCAAATTTTTTATCGGCCGGAGAAAGATTTATATAAGCTGCTTTTTGTTTATTCCACTAGTCAGATTTATATTCCTAAATATATCCTAGTTTTTTGTTTTTATAATTATTATTTTGTGTATTTCTCAACTGTTCCCAACTTCCAATAGGCATTACTTGCTAAGGTGTTTCTTTTTCTGCAGCAATTTCCTGCATTGTTAGATTATGTTTTAATGTTGCCATATTTCTATCATGCTGCTATTGTGCACCGAGCTTTTTCATATCGTATTCATAATCTTTTTGCATTTTATCATAAATATTAGCGTCTCTATTACGATGCGTAAGCTCTTTATTTGCAACTACTATATTAGACTTCAATCTATCTAATTGTTGCGTTACTGTAGGATTTGCATTTCCTTCTCTTACCAATTCCTATTTAGCCTTTTCTAAAAAGAATTTACCTAAATTGCCTCCTACAAAATCAGACAAATTACTAACAGTAGTCTTCTCCAAATCTCCTTTAGTTACACCAAACCAATCGTAACCGTCTTTAGTTTCAATATAGCTATCTTTAAGCTGATCGTACCAATGTCTAGTAGCACTATTTAAATCTTGGTAAGCTGCTGGAGATATACGATTCCATACTCCGTTTTTAGTAGAATCCCAATTCTCAAAACTAGGAAGTCCTTCTTGTTTAAGAACCCAATTTTCATATTCAGGACTCCACAAACCTTTAGACTCTAGTTCTGCTCTATTCTTAAGATATTGATCTGCATCTTTAGCAGATTGTCTTACTTTAGCAAGTTCTGCATACGGAAGATTGTTCAATGTTCTTGCAAGCAATGCTCTTCCTTCAGTAGATCTAGTAAGATCAATTCCTCGTTCTGCAGCTTCATTCATCATTCTATTTACTGGGTTTATAGTATTGTTATACCAGTAATTCATATCGTTCTAAATAGGACTTAAAAAATCACCATAAGTCTTAAGAAATTCTTTCTAATCTTCTCGTGCCTGTAAATACTAATCTCTCGCAGCATTTACGTACATTTGCATCATTCCAGTATCATATAAGTCCATTACTGGAAGTGCAACAGGTTCATCTTGTCCATATATCATCGCTTACATCTCCTATTTTTACCTCTGTTGTGTTTAGAATAATAATCTAAGGAAAGAGGGTTTGTGTAATTAAATGTACTTAAACTAAAATTTGGTGTAAAATTTGGTTTAGTAAATACAAATCTACTATTGAATGGCGTACTTGTTGTAACAACCGGAGTAGTAGTTGTAATTTTATTATTAGCCGCAGCGTTATTATACTTTCTAATCCAGTCTTGTTGTTCTTGGTCTAACGCTTGTTTATACATACGTGTAGTATCTTTCCAAGCATTATATTTAAAGTCATTAGAATACCAGTCTTTAGCTTGATTAACTATATCAGC
>NFYY01002036.1_pt1 | contig 28546 bp, 40 predicted proteins | sample 1092491 | NCBI WGS metagenome assembly NFYY01 (sample SAMN03609884, study PRJNA323583) | gut metagenome | isolation source: feces | host: Rattus norvegicus | place: Denmark: GeoCenter | collected 2013 | reverse complement strand
ACCAAACAAGGTGTATTTACTCTGGTCAACTCAACCGCCGTCAGGGGCTTTCCATTGTTCAACCGCCTAAAGAACTCCCTAATTTCCTGCTCCGTCATATCTTCATAGTAGTAAATGGTAAGGGAATATTCGTTAATCCGATCCTGTACCCATTCGGGCAACTGGCTAAACGTCATTCCGCTAATATCCTCCATGTTTCCGTCATCGTCATAAACAGGAGGTGTGTCCGTCACAAGGGCAAATTCGTCATTGAGAAATTCACAAATCGCATTGCTCCGCTGCTTGCCGTCCAGACTGTCATAAACCTTGTTTTCATCACGTGTGAAATACATAGCGGGGATCGCATAACCATAAACCATACTGTGAATCAGAAGGGACTTCTTTTCCGTGTCCCACACAAGTCCACGCTGTACCGCATTATCAAAATTGACGTTTCCACGCTTCATCTGATTAACAAGAGTCTTTGCCGTCCACTGTACATTAAGTCTATTCATTTTAATATTCTCCTTTATAAAATAATTTTTGTTTGTAGTTACTTGTGATTTTTCCGCTTGCGCAAGTTGCTATTTATAATTTCTTGCAATCTTACCTTCTTTCCTTTTCGCAAATGTGTATCGCCTTTTTGAATACGTGTTGATTTTCCGCTTTTTAACAACTGTTGATCCATACCATTTTCTTTTGCGTATCTACGCATTGTATCAGAATAAGATTTTTCCGTTGTCTTTGCATTATTACATAACCCAAATCGTTCTTTATATTCCGCAATGGTCAAACCATGACTTTCTTTAATATGGCTTCCTAATCGCACAAAAGATTTTCCGCAAATGTGACATATGATTTTTCCCTGATCGTCATAGCCTATTGTTCCCGCTGCTGGAATGTCGTGTATTTTTCCTCCATTCTTGAAATACTTATAACAACTCTGACACAAACCTCCATAACGTTTACTTGATATGATTTTTCCGCATTGTGAACATTTCACTTTTATCAATCCTCTGCATAATAATCTGACAGTTTTACAAAATACCTCCCCGCATAAAAGAAAGATTTTTTATGATCGCTTTCCATGCAAACTTCAATACAAGGAATACCACAAATAAGATATGTCACGTTTCCACCATCCTTTATTGAGTATGTCGTTATTTGCTTATGCGATTGCCTCCAGCGGCCTCCCATACATGGAAGGATAGGATCATCAACCCGCAATAGATGAACGTTGACGGGAAAATTTCTTCCAATGGTGCGCCACAATCCGAAGCGCCAGCCTTGCCTAAAATCAGGAAAAAGAAAATTGCCGTTGCCCAACCTGAAATAGTGCGCACGATCTTTTCTATTTTTCCCGCTTGCCGCTCCAGCTTTATCAATTCTTTATCTGTATATTCCATTAGTGTACCTCCTTAATACATAGGTATTTTAATTGTTTTTAATGCTGCTACTTTTTGTGCTTTTCCGTTTTTCGTCAAACAATCGTCATCCATGAAAACCGCAACTTCACCGAAGGAAATTTCCGGGATCATATCAGACAGCCAATAAACAAACTGATCTTTGCTAATTTGTTCGTGCTTGTGTCCATAGTCAATCAGATTTTCCACAAGCTGACGTAACATACAATTTTCCATGCCATTAAATTCCTGCTCCAGATAAGCCATAAATTTTTCCGCATTAAATCCTTTTCCCATTTCAATTTTCCCTTCTGCCATATGGCCTTATTTTCCGCAATGGTTAAGCAACGTCATATACAGGAACACTAACAGAACCAGTATATTTATAAAGTACAACGTCCTCTGCTTTTCCACCTACTGCTTCAGCCAATTCCTTTTTGATACCTTCATCATTCCATGACACACAATAATAAGCGCAACCGTCAATTTCTTCCGGACTTGTCGGCTCTGTATCACCTTCATGCACGATCCATTCCGAACCAGTATTGAAATACATTGTTTCAAAGGCTTCAAGGCTTTCTTCTGTCCAATACTGGATAGGATAATAGACATAATTCCATTCTCCCTGACAGCAGCCGTTAATCTGTCTACAATCCCATTTTTCCCCTGTCACGATAGAAAGAACGTCAACCAGAATTTGATCCTCTTCACTTCTCTTGCAATCACTGTATTTCAAAACAAGCTGCTTCAGCTTTCCAATTTGCCGTGTGTTATAGGTTTTTCCGTCATCACGCCACAACTGATTATTAATGGCCTCTGTGACTGTGCCATAAATCGCATTGGGATTTTTCTCCATAACGGCTTCAATATCCTCTGCCAATTCTCCAGCGTCAAGGCATTCTTTTACCCTATCAAATACGCTGCTTGTATGGCTCTGGTAGTCCTTATTTCCCCATACGTTGATATAGTCCACGCCGTTTCCGTCATCATCGAAGATCCTACTATCCTGAAATTGCGGCTCAATCTGCCTTGCATAGATTTTCATTGCGTTATCCTCCTTATTTTTCCGCATTAAATATCAAATGCACAACGTTTAATATCTGCTTTTGCGTCTGCCAGTGTTTCAAATACCGATACACGATAAACAAAACCGCCGTCATAATCTGCCTTATATGTTACCCTATATCCTTTTTTCCTGTTAGCTGCTCCACGATAGGGGAGAATGTTCACTTCCTCAATAATCGCTGTATTGCCGTGTTCGTTATCGTGAAAAATCATTGAAAACCCTCCTTATTTTTCCACAAAGTCAACAGTTAGCTTCATAATTCCATCTTTTCCTTTAATATTGACTACTGTTTTTCCGCATTCAGGAATAATGTCATAATCAATATTATCATATTCCAGATTAGAAATGATATTGTTGAATATTTGTTGACAATCCATTATATATCCTCCTTACTTTTCCACTTAACAAGGAATAGCAGCGAACAACGGTTCATTTGTGCGTCTATCCTGCAATTCAAATATATCACCGTCATTTACAACCGCCATTCTTCCACGTTTGCACACGATACCCAATTTATGAAGGGCATATAGAAAAGCCCGCTTTTGATCCGCTGCACTTGTCTGAAATTCTCCAACCTTAATTGAATTATTCCACGTCCAACCGCCTTCAGCTTCGGCCCATGCGTCAATCTGTCTAATTTCAAACTTTGCCATTTTTCCAGCCTCCAATTTAATTAATAAAGTTTTCTCTGCCTATATATTCTCCTGCTGCATAGTCTTGATCCGTATAACCTGAATACCATGTTAAATCGCCGTGTTTTTCCTGTAGGTCAATCAGCCGTTGCATACAATCTTCTTCATTATTTCCACCTACAGTAACAGAAAGCCGTTTTTATATTCTCCGCACATTCTCCACGGTTCAAAAATGCAACTGTCAATATCAGAAATGATATTGTTATAAATCATGATTTTTCCTCCCTGATAATTTCCATATCGAAAATATGATTGCTATGCTTGATAGTTTTTCCGTTTTTCATATCTACTAAATAGCACATATACTCCGATAAAGTTTCTTCTTGACGTGGGAAATTAATTGCATTTGCTTTAATGATTGCTTCAACATATTTATAGGCTTCACATACGTTATTAGCAATCGCTTCAAAATTCATCCCACAAACTTTATATGTGATTTTAATTTTCATTTTTCCAGCCTCCTAAAATGTAACCTTATTATATTGACGTTGTGTAATTTCTCCGCTTTTGCATAGGGAGTCCACAAAACAACTCCATTCAAATTGCACCTTGCAATAATCCGCTTTTCTGGCCTTCAGATATGCACCACGATCCCCGTTATAATAGGATTCAATAAAAGCCTTTTTAATATCAATAGTTCTCATTTTTCCGCTCCTTTATCGTCTGGCAAAATGCGCCGTTATTTTGTCCTCTGGCTTCACTGTTACGGTATAATCTGGAATACTGGCAACTGTTACGGATCGTTTTTCCCGTAGTGCTGCTATTGCCTCTTTACAAGTCCTATATGCGCTTGTACTATAGGCATACACGCCATTTACAGCAACGTCAATTTTCCGATAGGTTTTGAATGCGTACATTAGTAACCACCTCCCATATAATCCGTTAAAAATTCCTCTTGTGATACGATCTCAAGACTTCGGATTTTAACCCCTTTAGCTTGCGCCCAATTCCGGGCTTCGTCCTCTGTCTGGAAATAATGCGTATTTTGATACCTGCCATTTTTCCAGCCGTTACAATGTACATAGAAAACCAATTTAATCATTTTAAGTCCTCTCCGCTTGTGCCTGAAAACGTGCGCCAAAACAAAAGTATACTTCGCTCTTTTTCACGTTCACGGGATCAACGCATACTTGCGGCACGTTCAATTTTTCCACTTCTTTTTCTGTCAATAGTTCGTTAGCTATCAGATTATAGCCGTTAGGGACTTTGTAAACGCTGCTATAACCCCTTTGTCCTTGCTTTTTATAAAGTTGTTTGCCGTCAAATTCTGGCTTCACCTGATAATATTTCATTTTTCAGCCCTCCAATTAAACTTCTTTTCCCGCTTTTACGTCTTTTCTCCAACTGGCAACTTCATCAATAACAGGTTGCAAGGCCGCTTCGGGAGTATAGCCATACTGTGCAAGGTACTTTTTCAACTGCTGGCCTGTGCAAACTGTTTTTTTGTCCCCCGTTTCATTTTCGATATAGTCATTAGTCATAGCTATAAAAGCCTCCCACACAATGGAGCGGATCGAACGGCGGGAATTTTCCAGATTGACAATCAACAGGCTTTTCCCGTTTCCGCCGTTAGTGTGTCGCTGTACAATGTCCAGTTGATCCCGCACACTGTCACGGAAATAACCAATATTCAAGCGCATATTTCCAGTATTGAGAAAGTAACTATCAAGCGTGTTAAAAGTCAAGTTTTGGTTTGTCATGGTTAAACCCTCCATAAATTTTCTAATGGTTTATAGGTGTATGGGATAGGGCTTTATTTGTGGCGGGAAAACCCTTCGGAAAACCGCCTATTTTAACCTCTTTTTCTTTTTGTCAACTGCTGGACAAATTCTTCAATTAGGGCTTCGATCTGCTCTCTTTGCTGCTCCCATTTCATGGAGTAATTACACAAAATTTTATATGCCTTTTGGTCATATTCGTGACATAGGTTATAATCCGTTTTGCGTCCTATGGGGGAATAGCCTGTTGAGATAATCACATTTCCCACATTGTAATAATCACAAGCCCAACCTTCGGCCCTTGTGCTATAGGCAAAAGGATCAACAAACCGAAGTAAATTTTGTAAATTAGCATAGCCCACACAATAAACCGGATCACCTAACTCCCGGATCGCTTTTTTAGTTGTCCTGTATTTCATGTTATACCTTCACTTTCTCCCCGTTTTGCCGATAGGTCAGCACGATTTTATATTGATTATATCGTTATATCCGCATAACTTGATCTAAATAAACCCGCATACCGCCAGCCCTGAAAAATGCTCCTTTTTGGGTATAGTTGATTTTTGCTTTGTGCCATTTACAACCGTTACAATTATAACAAGCGTCATATTCGCCGCATTTTTCACCGCATGACATACGCCAAAAAACAAATGGATCATAACCTTCTTCAATGTGTACTTCGATCCCGCCAGTGTTAAACAGGGTATAAACTCCGTGAATGTCAATATTTGCGGGCTTCATTATTTCACCTCCGTAAATTTGCGAATATACATATGAGATTTTACTTCTTCGTTGTTATCGCCTGTAATACTATGAATGTCAGTTAAATACACGCCCACGATATAAAAGCCATTTGTGGCCTCTGCTACAATGTCGATCCATACGTCAAAATCACGGGATTCGTCATAATACCAATTATAAACCCGTTGATTTTTTGCAAATGTGGCTTTTGCTTCGTAGACCTTAACGCAACGGCTCCCAAAACCACAAGCAACTTCAACCGCCATTTTTGCGGCGTCCATAATGGGAAAATCGTCCTCTTTCATGTTGGCAAGGAAACGGCGCACAAGTGGAGCTTCTTCAAGAGTGACAAACTTTTTATATTCCTTTTCAAGTGCAACTTTCATTTTGAAAACCTCCATATTATTGATTAAATAGTTATTCTGTGCTATGGGATCGGGCTTTTTGTACTGGAAAACCCGCCAGAAAACCAGTGATGTATAGTCACGGTATGGACTCCATAACGCCGTTATGGTTTATATGTCAGAATACCGTTGTTCAATCGGTTTTTTGTGGCCTTTAATTATCGCAGCTTACCACAACTGCCTTCTTGATCTGCTATGCTCCAATAGCCCGGTAACGCTGGAATAAATAAGGTATTGCTTCGCTTGTGTCAAGTAGCCCTTTACGTATTAGTTCGTTAGGTTGACTGTTGATAAACTCTAAGCGGTATCAACTCCGCTTGCGCTGTCCGTTGTCCCTTGCGCAATTAAAGAATACCAGACAATAACGGGAAAGTCAATAAATTTTTCGTTTCAAAGTTGCACAAAAAACAACGGCCTATTTTGTGCATTATTGACTAATCCGTTATATGGGCGGTTTGTGCCAGTAGCGGCGGGAAGGCTGGCTTGTGTGCGCTGGTCTGTATACGGCGTTTTAAGGGCTGCTGACGGGCTTTTATTGGCTGTCTGGTATCGGTATATTATGGAACGTCAAAACGGCGGGAAACGGCCTTAAAAACGATTGACGGCGGGAAGGCCGTATATAGGCGGTATCATGCCGGGAAATATGTCGGGATCGTGTGCGCTGGCCTCCCGCTTGATCCTCCCGCCTTCTGTCCCCGTCTGGCTGGCTACTGGCTGTTTGTACGCTTTTTGTAGTAAGGCGGACAAACCCGCCTAAAATGGGGACAAACCCGCCTAACCTCCTACCCGTGATCCCTCCGGGCTGGCGTGGGGCATGGTTTACATTTTGAAGGCTTTTTATTTTTGCAAAAAAGGTAAAGTACATCTACTCAACATCCAAACTGCAATTTGTCATCGGATTTGTCATCGGAGAATAATCCCAAAATAGGACAGAAGTATCCAGTTGCAAACTTTAACAGGCCACAACAAATTATCGTTTTTGAATTGTACACTACTGATAAAACTCCCCAAAATAGGAAATTTGTATCCCGGCTACTTCGATAGCCAGTAAAAACAGCAGAAAATAAATAACGGTTTAATCAAAAAAGTCCTTGACTTCTTAAACGGAATCATATATAATAGATAGTAGAAAGACACCTATTTTGGGCGGTTTTTAATTTCAGCGAATAACGGTGTAATCAATCAAAATGGAGGTTTTACACGATGAACACAAAAAAGGTTATTAATACTGATGAACTGACCATTAGCTTTTCTCCTGAACTGGAAAAAATGCTTGGACGGCTAATGCAGGAGAAAACCGCCAGTGCACAGAAGGTAGCTGCTCCCATTATGGATCAGGCTTATACTGAACAAACACATTACAATCATAATCCAACTGATCCTATTCGCTCACTGGATGATATTGAACGGCTGAAGAATTACTTTCTAAGCCGTAAAGGATGGGCCAATAACAATATCCGTGACTATGCCTATTTTGTATTCTCTCTTAATATGTGCAGACGGGCGGGGGATATATTAGCACTCCATGTATATGATATTCTCAATCCAGATGGGTCTTTTAAAACGCACGTGACTTTTGAGCATGAACAGAAAACCGGGAAAAAATCTATTGTCCTGTTAAATAGTAAGGCCAGAGAAGCACTGACATTATATTTTAATACTCTTGGTCAGTACAAAATGTCTGACTGGCTCTTTCCTAATGGCAAGAATCCAGCAGAACCTATGTCAGTACAAGGAATGCGAAAAATGCTTCAACGTGCAGCTAAAGCCTTGAATATTGATATGCACATGGGGACACATTCGCTGCGCAAAACCAATCCCTATCATATGATTGCTACAAGTACAGATACACAGGATGAAGTAATGGTATCTCAGTTTTTACAGCACAATGATATTAAAACTACCTACCACTATATTAAAAGAAGTCAAGCTGAAATGGATAACTTTATTGAAAGTCACGGGCTTTAATTGGTGGGCGGTATGATTTCAGCTTGCCAACGCTGGAGCGTTGCCTTCGCTGTCATTCACTTGCCTTGCGGCAAGTTCATGAAATAATATAGCTATGTTTGATAGTTGCCCTCCAGAAAAAAGCCTTAGAAGATCCCCAAACTGGCTTGCTTCTGCGGGATTCCTGTATGCACCAAAAGGCCATAATATTATATATATTTAATTATGGCTAAAAAGTGCATAGCTAAAATCGCTGAAACCCTTGCGCCGCAACGGGTTCGGGCGTTTTTGACGGGATAGCAACTTCGGCAATTTTGAAAGGAGTGTAAAAAATCGAAAAACGTGAAGTTCGGTTGAAACGGGGGACGTACAATGAAAGTGTGCTTGTAGACAAGGTTTGTTCAGATGCGCAGCGGCGATCCTACCATCGGAAAGAGAAATTTGCCAGTGGTAAATACCAAAGTATGTTTCTGGATACGTTGGCAAGGTATTGTGATTATGAGTATGATGTAGCAACCCGAAAATACACAGTGCTGGAGGTATATAAGTATCCTAAGTCATTGTACGATTCAAAAATACACAAGGGGATTTACCAATACCTTGCTCCATTGATCCTGTATGAAGTTCTTTTTGGTGAGGGGTATAAGGATCGCAAAGCAGTAATTACATCAATAGATTTGGCACAGATTGTAAGTATGGTAAATTCAAACTATACCAAAATGAAATACAATCAAGATTCAGTAGTCATTGATATGGACTTTGATTCAAATATTCTTTCAGAGTATTTTAATAAAGCTGACAATCGAATTGATGATTATATCAGGCGATGTATCAAATATTTAGCTGCTATGAATTGTGTGATCTACAATGAAACTCATATGATTGGAATTATGCCTAAGACAGCGGAAATTGAGAACGGTCACATTATTGTAGAACAAGCACAAATCAGAAAAGCTACAGATGATGAAATGAAGCTATATTCTAAGTTGGTTGAGAAGGCCAGTCGTAAAGCTAAGATTTTGTCTGATAATGAAAAGTGGTATGGCAAAAAGGCTTTGCGGTATAACAGTGAATTGACACGGCTCATGAAAGAAAATGGTATTCTGTTTGTTTGTCGTGCCTTTGAATTGTGGCGGGTAGATGAACAACAATGCAAAAATATCTTGCGAAGTTTTAATGAAAAGACTATCGATCAGCGAAGGCAAGAAATTGGTGTGGTGCTAAAAGCAATTATGGATACCAATGCTGAAAAGCGATTGGAAAAGAATGCGACATTGGGAAGCAACTACATAGAGCAGTTTAGGCGATTGTCTGATATTACTTTGTTATATGGGGCGGATGATGTAATGAAGATGCTTCCATCTGTTCAAGAAAAAGATTATCAAGACACTATGAGGGAGCGGTATGGATATGAAGTAGAATATGGGACTGGAGGTAAACGGGATGGAACTGATTGATCGTGTTGCTGTTTATAAAGATATGATGTATGAGATGTGTGGTACAGGATTTCAGGCCAATGCGTTGTCGGTGATTAATAGACAACCAGAGATACAAGCTGCGCCTATTCATTATGGACGATGGGTTAAGCAATATCGTTCTGGCGTATTAGTCAGCAGCGGAGTAGTTTCAAGTTGCTGTGATATGTGGAATGAGCGAGAAACTAAATATTGTCCTCATTGTGGGGCAAATATGAATTTGGAGGAAATAAATAATGGAACTTAGTAAAGTTCAGCAGGAAGCGGTTGATTTTCACAAGGGTTGTTGTAATGTAATTGCTTCTGCTGGTAGCGGCAAAACAAGGGTTCTTGTTAATCGAATTGTAAAATTAATTGAAGATTATGACGTTGATCCCGGAAAGATTCTTGCCATTACATTTAGCAAGAAGGCAAAAGAGAATATGGTAGAGCGTCTTACTAAAATGATTCCGGGATATGTAAAATTTATTAATGTCGAAACTTTTCATTCTTTTGGATTCCGTATTGTACGGAAGTTTAATCGAGAAGATTTTGAAATTTTAGATGCGGACTGGAAAAAGGTTAAGATTATCGAAGAAATTTTGCAACACTATTTCAAAGAAAAGGAACCTGATGGACAAGAAATTGCAGATATTTTGAGTTATATTTCGATTCAAAAGAATCAAATGAAAAAGCCTGATACATCTGATAAGTTTGGAAAAGTTTATAAGTATTATGAAAAATATAAAGCAGAACATAATCAGTTAGATTTTGATGATATGTTGGTAAAGTGTTATGAAATTTTGAGTACCAATGAAAAGGGACTTCATTATTGTCAGGAGCAGTATCAGTTTATTTTGGCAGATGAGATGCAGGACACAAATGCTGTTCAGTATGAGATTATTAGATTGATTGGTGCAAGGTATAAGAATGTCTTTGTTGTCGATGATCCTCTGCAAAATATTTTTATGTGGAGAGGTAGCGATAATAAGTTTGTAATGAATTTTGATGAAGATTGGCCTGATGCAAAGATTATTCACTTGAATAAGAATTATCGGAGTAGTCAAGATATTGTTACAGCGGCAAATCATTTTGCCGAGTGTATTCCAGAATCAAAGCATAAGCATTATGTTGAAAACATTGCGGATAAAGATGAGTTTGAAAAGCCACAGTATGCAAGGTATAGTAGCGAAAGTGAAGAATCAGTAGAGATTGCAAAGAAAATTCAGGAATATATTAATGACGGATATGATTATAAGGATATTGCCATTTTGACAAGAACAAATGCACAGTTGCAAAATTTTGAGACAGCGTTATATCGTGGTGAAATTCCTTATACGATTGTTGATGGTATGTCATTTATTGATCGCCGTGAAATTAAGATTGTTCTTTCGTATTTAAGATTAGTTTGTGATATAAATGATGATGAAGCATTTGAATATATCTATAATCGTCCTAATCGTTACCTTGGTCAGTCGTTTTTGCAGGAAGTTAAGCGTACAGCCAGAAAAGAAAAAATGTCATTGTATTGTGCTATGTTTAGAGTAAGTAGAATAAATTGGAAAGTTAAGAATAGTGTAAACAGTATTCATGCAACTATTAAGACAATTAGTGAATCAAAATATAAAACAGTCGCAGATATGATTGCTGATTTGCGGGAAACGTTGAATCTGGATTCTTATGTATCAAAGGATTTGTGTGAAAACGATGATAGCCGCACTGATAACTTGAATACGCTTCAGCGTATGGCCTCGAATTACAATGATGTAAAGCGGTTTATTTCCTTTATTATGAAATTCTCAAAGGAAAAGAAGCATGATCCTAATTCTGTCCAGCTTATGACTATTCATAAATCAAAGGGACTTGAATTTCCTATTGTGTTTGTTGCTGGTGTTAATCAAGGGTTATTGCCTCACGAAAAGAGTAAAAATGTTGATGAGGAAAAACGGCTTATGTATGTTGCAATTACGAGAGCAGAAAAAATACTGCATATTTCTTCTACTGAACAATACAATGGGAAAGAGTCTAAAGAAAGCGATTTTGTTGCTTTTATGTTCGACTAATAACTATATATTCAATAGAAAAGGAGGAATAGCATATGAAAAGGAGTGAATTACGGAGATGGAAACAAACGAAAATTATTCTTGCGTAGATTGCATTTGGCATGACCAATGTGAAAGTGATAGTCCATGTGATTTTTTTGATCCGGGTCGTAGCGGAGGGTCATTAACTGATGATGAAGTTATGATGATGACTGAAAAAAATCGTCAAAATTATAATAAAGAATATAGAGAATACATCGGTGAATTCAGTGATGGAAACATTGAAATTGAAATGGAGTGATAGAATGATTTATCTTGATAATGCAGCAACAACAAAAATGTCAAGAGATGCTACCGAGGCTATGTTATGGGCTGTATATAATAACTATGGAAATCCAAGTAGCTTGCATCAGGCAGGAACTAATGCAAAGAAAATGGTTGATAAAGCAAGAGAGCAAATTGCAAAGAGTATTGGTGCATTACCTGATGAAATTGTTTTTACCGCTGGAGGAAGTGAAAGCGATAATTTAGCATTGCGTGGAATTGCACCAGTTTTGAAGGAGTTGGGTAAAACAACAATTATTACAAGCCAGATTGAACATCATGCAATTTTGAATACCTGTAAAGTGCTTGAGCAAGATGGATTTAAAGTTATTTATATGCCAGTTGATGCGGATGGACGTGTAGACATTGAGGAACTGGAACGTGTTATGAAAATTTATAAGGACATTCTTGGCTTAGTGTCAATTATGGCGGTAAATAATGAAATTGGATCAATTCAGCTTATTGATGATATTGGTGATCTTTGTCAGGAATATGGTGTTCTTTTTATGACGGACGCAGTTCAAGCATTGGGGCATATTCCTTTGAATGTTAATCAAAGTCATATTGATTTAATGTCAATGTCTGGTCATAAGATTCACGCTATGAAGGGTGTAGGGGCATTGTATGTAAGGCGTGGTATTAAGCTGGAGCCTGTTATTACAGGTGGAGGACAAGAGTATCATCTTCGTGCAGGAACAGAGAATGTTCCGGGAATTGTATCTATGGGTAAGGCTGTAGAAACAGCAATACGGAATATGGATGCTGATAAAGCATATTATGAACTGCTGCGCAAAACATTTTTTGATGAGCTTGATAGGCTCGAAGTAAATTATGTTGTAAATTGTGATGGTGGTGTACCTAATATTATTAGTTTGACTTTGCCAAATTGTGAAAGTGAAGCCATGCTGTTGCTGCTTAATGAAAGAGGAATTTGTGTATCTGCTGGTTCTGCGTGTACTGCTGGTTCACTTGATCCATCCCATGTTTTAAAGGCATTATACTTGGATGATCAAGATGCAAGTTGTACAATTAGAATTTCAATGGGGAAAAATAATTTTCTCAATGAAATGATCCAAGCAGCCAATGCGATTTCTGAAAGTGTACAGCAGCTTCAGGCAATGATGTAATGGAACAGGAAGTGTGGGCTGGTGCTTGGTATGATGGCATAGATTATTCTTGGCGTTTTGAAATATCGACATGGGGTAGAATTCGGAACGCCAAGACTAAGCGAATATATGTGCTTCATGCTGGAACAAATGAGTATCTGCAAATTTGTACATCGGTATGTGGTAAAAATAAGAATATACGAATACATAGATGTGTTGCAGAAACATTTTTGCCTAATCCTGATGGTTTAGAGATAGTAAATCATAGGGATGGCAATAAAAGAAATAATCAGTTATCAAATCTTGAGTGGTGTTCACGTAAATATAATTATGAACACGCAATGGATATGGAGTTAATAAATCCGATTCATACTTGGCGGTTTGCATCTGATTCGCATTATGGTCAATATCGTGGTAGTAATAATGGAATGTCTAAGCTGACAGAGGACGATGTAAAGTATATTCGTCAGCATTATATATCAAAGGGTAAAGGTCAGAAATGTAACCGCAAAGAGTTAGCAGATTATTTTGGGGTAAGCGTTGGGCTTATTTCAAGAATCGTAAACAATCAAATTTGGACACATATATAGGATGGTGTGTAATGACAGCAGAAAATACGTTACAGTGGATGATGGATTTTTATTCTGATTTATTTCCAACGAGACAACGATGTTTAGATCATCTGTTTTGTACTATCGGAAATGGTTATGAATGGGTGAATGGAGAGTTGATTTGTAATGATCATCTTAGTCAACGTTATGAAATGAAAGAGAATGTTGTACGTGCAAAAGCGTGGCATGAGGATTTGTATGAATGGCATCAAAAAGTTGAACTTAGATTGGCAAAGGAAAACCCTGATTATAAGCCTAATTCAAAATTTGCTCATCATTGGTATCCATTAAGTAAAGAGTATTCTTACTTATATAATTATCCCTCCGATATTAAACCTGATTGGTTATCACTTTTGAATGAGTGTAAAGAGTTGCTAATTGCAGATGGAATTGAAATTTAAAAGGAGAGTTGATTTTGGAATTATTTTATACAGTTAATGAAGGTTCTCGTTTGTACGAGGATTATTGGGCTTGGAAAAATAGTATTGCATCCAATAGAAAAATTACGGATGATTTTTGCAAGGAAATGGGAATTGAGGCTGATTTGTGTTGTCCGAATGCGGTTGCATTTGGTATTGTGCCAACAGAAAATGATAAGGTTAAGTTTGTAAAACAGCTTTGTTCAAAGGAAACAAGTGAAGGACTTAGATTTTTTAAGAAAAATTCTGTAGTCAATAAAGAATGGGTGAAATGTGCTATTGGATTGAGGAATGTCGATAAGCCTTCTCCTGCATGGTATAACAATTATATGGGACGTAGTTCTTCAAGGTTGTTTGATTATAATGGAGTTTTGTATTGTTCTTTTAGTGCAGATCAAATTGAAATGCCTTCTGATACATTTACTAAAATCAAGGGCAGCGAATTTTATAGAATTTTGGAGGAAATTGAAAATGGTAAAGCTGGTTAATGGTGATCTACTGGAGGCCAAAGAAACTTATATCGCTCATCAAGTGAACTGTTATGGAGCGATGGGGCGTGGAGTTGCTTTGCAAATTAAGAATAAGTATCCTGATGTGTACCGCCGTTATCACGAGTATTGTGACGAACATCGAGCAAAGAATCTTATTGGGCGTATGCTAATTATTCCTACAGATGACGGTAAGGCAATTTGCAATTTGTTTGGTCAGGAGAGGTTTGGATATGGGAAGCAGTATACGGATATTGCCGCACTTAGCAAGGCTATGAGTAGTTTGGCTAAAATTGTTCCTACAAATGAGTCGATTGCTATGCCGTATATGATTGGCTGCGGAAATGGTGGTGCAGATTGGGATGTTGTGCATCGGCTTATTCAGGATATTTTTAAACAGCATACAGTTGTGCTTTATAGGCGATAAATAACGGTATAATCAATTTTCATAATGAGGTGATTAATTGGTAAGATGTGAAATTTGCGGTAAGGAAATTGAGAAAAGTCAATACCTTGGAAATATTCTTTGTAGCGGTGAATGCTTCACGATTAATTTCTGGAGAGAAATAATTGCTGAAAAGGATAAGCATATTATCATTAGTGGCGTATGTTATTGTGATGCTGGCAATGTTAATAATCCTTTAATGAATCAAACTTTAGGTCATGCTGGTCGTAGATTTTGGATTAGGTTCAAGGATGGTTCAACATTGACTACAAATAATTTGTGGTATCAGGGCAAAATTCCAGATGAGTTTCGTGATGAACTTCCTGATACAGCGGAGTTTTATACTCCAGAACATATTAAGTTTGCAAATAATCTTAAAAATCCATTTTGAATAGGAGGGATTAAATGCTTGAAAGCGGCGTTCATATTCCATCATTAGATGGGAAGGACATTTACATATCAAATAGTTACTTAATTCCCAAAGTAAATGATAAGGGATTGAAAATTGGATATAAGCTGCGAGATCAAAATGGTGATTTGAATTTAAAACGATTTATTAATACGCTTGATTATAGTTTGGATTTGATTAAAATGCAGGAAGTATATGAAAGCGTATATCGGCGGCGTGATTTTTCGTTTAATAAGAATGGAAAAGATTATACTCAACGTATCATCAACGTGACTTTTAAGTATAACAATAAAGCATTTAATAGGATTCGTAATGGAATCTTTGTGAAATTTGGTTATGCTTATGATGATTTATCTTTTAAGGATTGTATTGCGATGCAGGATGGTATTTTGGTAGGCGTTGAAGTAGATACACCTGTAGAGAATCCTGTGACCAGTGATATTCTTGGAAAGTGCTTTTACTATGAAAATGGAATGTATAGAGTAAAATCAAATATTCCAATTTTAAATAGCGTGGCGAATATCCGTGAAGAATTGTATGAGAATGGATTTCTTTGTGATGGGATTAAGTATGTTCGGTTTAAGCGTAGTGCTGGTTCCAGTCGTGTAGGAAAGTGCCTATTTATTGATGAACGTCTTTATCGTCAGATGCACAAATGGGAAATGTGTGGTATCAAAGTAAAAAAAGGTCAGGACATTGATCTCGCTGCGCTTGAGCCATATATTGCTTTAACATTGAGTAGTATTATTGATACTATTCAGATTCATCCTGAAAATATTTTAGTTGTTAAGGATTATAAGAGTGTTTTTAAGGATAGAGTCGTGGCTACACGATTTGTTGATGGAAGGCTGGTATCTAAAATTGAAGATGTAGAAATTAGCAATAGCATTTGGGATGGTCAATCTCTTATGGATCGCAGCGTGTTTCTGGATTTTCAAAAGAAACAGCAAAAGAGTAATCCTGATGCACGTGAGCATGGTATGCTTCTGCTACGTGCCAGATTCTTTAAATCATGCTGTTTCAATACTAATATTCAACAATGGTTTGCAGATAATGGAATTACTGATGTAGGCCAGTTGAACGGCGAAACTACAGCACAGCGAATTGAAGATATTAAGTTGATTACAACTCGAAGTTCTATCAAATATGTAAAGTTTGGAGAGTTGAAAGATTGGCTTAATACTTTAGAATCTACATTTGGTGTAGTAAAGTATGAAAAACCAACACATTTCTTTGATGGGCGTATGGTACAAACGCATTATCAGTTATTGAATACTTTGCAGATGACATATGATGAGGTTGAACAATTAGTTAAACCTTCTTTGGATTATGCAAGAATGATTAAGACTGATATAGCTGCAATGCGGCATCAAATTGGGTATCAGTATCAGACTCCTAATGAAGATTTTTATAATAAGGCAATTACATCTAAGAATGACATTATTTATAGGATGCTTGGTATTACGGATAAATTTGCTGATACAAAAATTTATCAGCAGTTTAGAGATGATCTTGTAAAATCATTTATAAAGAATTTGAGATTAGGTCATCTTTTGGTGCAAGGTAATTATAGTACGATTTGCGGAAATCCAATCGAAATGCTTAAACAATCTATTGGAATATTTGATGGCAGTTCTATTATTGATAATGGTACAGTTCATAGTACACGATTTGAAAATTATAAAGAGTTGCTTGGTTCCAGAAGTCCTCATGTAACTATTGGAAATATACTTGTTACTCAAAATGTATTGCGTTCAGAAATTAGTAGGTATATGAATCCCACAAATGAGATCGTATACATTAATAGTATTAATGAAAATATTTTGGAGCGATTATCTGGAGCAGATTTTGATAGTGATACTGTAATGCTGACAGACAATCAAATACTGGTTCAAGCAGCTAAACGAAATTATAATTCTTTCCCCGTTCCGACAAAACTGGTTGAGTCCGAAGTTCGGCAAAGAAAATATACTGATATTGATAAGGCAGATTTGGATATAAAGACCAGTATTAATAAAATTGGAGAAATTATTAATTTATCGCAGGAGTTAAATTCTATTCTTTGGGATCGGCTGTATCATGGGGCCAGTATTGATAATGTAATGGAATTATATTGTGATATTGCACAGTTAGATGTTATGAGCAATTTAGAGATTGATTCTGCAAAACGAGAAAATCCGGCTGATAATACTTTTGAGTTGCAATGTTTAAAGAAAAAGTATGATGTGCGTGATAAAAAAGGGCGACATATAAGGCCATTGTTTTTCAGATACATTGATGGCTATAAAGGTTATCGTGATGGATATTATATTTATGTAGAAGAAGATGGAGAATATATAAAGCAAGGAGTAGTTGAAAGTTATAAAGAAGCACAAACATTAAAAGAAACTGGAAGTGTTATGGTTGAGCGAGGGCGCATGACATATCAAAGACATGAAACAAGTATGGATTATTTAGAATTGTGTATTAATAAGTTCCGTTCAAAGACTTTAAAGAAAAAGCAAAAACGGCTTTCAGATATTTTGATTTCATCTGACAAGCTGTGTGGTCAAGTAAAATATCCGCAAGTAAATCGAATTATTAATGTTGTAAGAGAAGCAAAATCTCATATATCTCTTGTTTGGTCTACAGATGATGGATTATCAAATCGAAAAAAGAGAAATATAGCCGAAGAAATTCGTCAAGATTGTATTGATTATGTTTGTAATACTAAGTTTGGTGAAAAGACAATGAGATATTTAGTTGGGCTTATTGATTCCAAAGAATATTCTGATATATCAAGATTTTTGTTTGGGATTTTGTTTGGAAAGCCTAATGAAGAATTTTATAAGTTAATTGAATCAAGTAAAAGTGATGTGTATAAATTGCAAGAATGCGCAGCGGGAGATATTCAAATTTATGATTTTATGTATAGCCGTGTTTTGGCGTAATGCAGATTTTCGCAATTTTGGGGTGTTTTCGGTAGATTTTAAGTGTAAGTAAACCCTTAGAATATCCCCAAAATAGGGATATTTTGAGGGTTTACTAAAAAAGTTGTTAGGGTAAAAGTATTTTATTTTCCAGATAGAATTACTTTTTATACTCAAATTTATTGTAAAGGACTGAATAATTTGATTTCTATTACTAAGGCAGAATCGGAGCGTGTGCGTGAGGTATTTCCTCGTGCCGAGATCGTAAGAACCTGTATTCAGAAAAGTAAGCGGCATCATTATTATTTGCCAGAGGCCGAAAAGTATCTGCGGCTGATTGTTGATAGTAATTATGCAGCAGCCTCAATCTGTCAACAGATTGATAAGGAACGTGAGCGCAATAAGCGTAGATACCGTCATTGATGGAGGTGGATTATGAATAAGCGTGGGTTTTATGATATTGATTATGGCTTCGATGATGGAGCAATCCTGAAATCTTGGGGGGTCGATGAACTTTTCTATTTGCGCAATTTGCAAAATAGAAAGCTGTATCTCACTGAAGATATTGATGAGTGTATTATTGATAGTGTGGTGCGACACATTCTTCAATATAATGCAGATGATAAGGGGATTCCAGTTGATAAGCGTAAGCCTATTTTACTGTATTGCTCGTCTAATGGTGGTTCTATTGATCCGGGGTTTGAGTTGGTTGATGTGATTCTCCAGAGCAAGACACCAGTTTACACAATTAATCTTGGCTATCAATATTCTATGGGGTTTTTAATTGGACTTGCTGGGCATAAACGTTATGCGTCTAAGACAGCAAAGTTCTTGATGCACGATGGTACAAATTTTGTTATTAATTCGGGAGCAAAGGCGCAAGACCAGATGGAATTTAATAAGCGCATTGAACAGCGAATTAAGGAGTATGTTTTGTCCAGAAGCAAGATTACATCCGAAGAGTATGATAGTAAGCTGCGGGTCGAATGGTATCTGTTTGCAGATGAGGCCAAGGAAAAGGGGTTCTGCGACTATATTATTGGCGAGGATTGTAGTCTTGATGAAATTCTGTAAAGGTGGTTAGTATATGGACGAATACCGTGGATTTCAGGAAATTATGTGTAATGATGCACGTTTAAATAGTTTCTATAGAAATCTCAACGATAACATTTTCAACTGTTTACAAAATGAATATGTTTTGATTTATGATGTAGAAGGTCAAGTTAAAGACTTTTATCAATGGAATGGTTCTACATATGTTTTTGTAGCCCACAAAACAATTAAAAATTCGTATACTGGAAATATTAAACCAAGGAATCCGCAGCAGCGTTTGGCTATGGATTTGCTTTATAATGATGATATTACAGTAAAAATTTTGTCTGGATGCTTTGGATCGGGCAAAGATTATCTTATGGCATCGGCAGCACTTGATTTAGTTTTGCAAGGTAAATATGATAAGATTATGTGGGTTAGGAATAACGTTGAAGTGAAAAATTCTAAGCCACTTGGATTTTTACCGGGGGACGCTTTCAATAAGTTGTTGCCATTTGCAATGCCATTAGCTGATCATGTTGGTGGCGTAGATGGACTTGAATCTTTAATGGATGCAGGAAAGGTAGAGGTTGAACATTTAGGTTTTATTCGTGGGCGTGATATTAAGCAAACGATTATCATGTGTAGCGAAGCTGAGAATATGACTAAGGAACACGTTCAGCTTCTTTTGGGCCGTGTTGGTGAAGGTTCTGCACTTTGGTTGAATGGTGATTATAAGCAAACCGATCATAAGACATTTACAGATAATAATGGACTTATGATAGCTGTTGATCGTCTTAAAGGTCATAAGCGTTTTGGCTATGTAAAGTTACTCAAGACTGAACGTAGTGAAACTGCTGCAATGGCTGATTTACTTGATTGAAATAACTACTTATTCAAAAAGAAAGGGATTGATATTATGATTAATAATTTTATGTGTGAGCGTTGTGACCACTATATGGTGTGCGAAAAGCTGAAGCCTTTGATGAAGTTTCATGAGAGCGCAAAGAAAGATATGATGATTACACTGACAATGGATGAGTGTATGGACTATATGCCTGATGCTGATGCAAAGGATAAGGATTCTGAAAATGAAAATTAAGTATGCGTAATTGTCTATAGAGGGGAGTGATAACAGTTGGAACAAACAGAATTTTTAAGCCGACAGTTTGATTTGCTCTCTCAACGTTTGAATGATCCTACTATTGAATGGCAGGATATAGCGGACTTACGTACTGAATATACAGGTGAGGATGAACACCGTGATACGATTCGTAAGGGGGCAAAATTATTCTATGAATATTTAGAAGCTGGCTGGATTAAGAATCCTGCGGAAAGTTCTGTTATCGCTCCTTCGGAAGCAACTGTTCAGATGCGTGAACTGCAAAAAGAACGCTATAAAATTCAAAGTGAAAAGTTAGAGTTAAATCGTTGGTTGCGGGAAAATGCACGTGATGAACTAATTGTAGAGCATATTTGTCAAGCTGTTGATAAGTTAGAGCCATTAATTATTCCTGATCCAATTCATGCAGAGCCACTTGATAGAGAAGGTGTATTATTGTTTGGTGATGAACATTATGGAACACAATTTGAAGTTCGTGGCCTTCATAATGAAATAATCAATTCTTATAGTCCTGAGATTTTTGAAAACAGAATGTGGAGTTTGTTAGAACAGACAGTTTCGATTGTTAGGAAAGAAGGGTTTTCACAAATTCACATCTTTTCAATGGGGGATTTTGAGGATGGTTTATTGCGAGTAAAACAATTAATGCAACTTCGTTATGGTGTAATAGAAGGAACCGTCCGATATGCTGACTTTATTACAAATTGGTTGAATGAATTAAGTAAGTATGTGGAGATTAAATTTCAGACCACAAGTGGAAATCATACTGAATTGCGAATGCTTGGACAGCCAAAAGGAACATTTATAAAAGAAAATATGAGCCTTGTAGTAGATGCAATGATCACTACAAGACTTGCACAAAATCCTAACTTTACTTTTTTAAAGAATCCCACTGGATATATCTATGCTGATATTCTTGGATATAAGCTGCTTGGTATTCATGGAGAAGTGAAAAGCATGGAACAGGCTATAAAAGACTTTTCACAGATGTATCGTGTTCAGCTTGATTTTTTGATTGCAGGACATAAACATCATTCTCGTAGTGAAACAGTTGGTATTAATCAAGAAGTTATTAATGTTCCAAGTATTATCGGCGTTGATGATTATTCTTTATCTATTCATAAAACATCAAATGCTGGGGCTACGTTCCTTATTTTTGAAAAGGATAAGGGCAAGTCTATTGAGTATTCGATTAAACTGTGAGGTGATATATGAATAGGAATGAATTGATTGCCGATATTGCCAGTAGGATAGAACAATCTAAGAAAGACGTTGCAATTTTTATGGACGCATATGAAGCTGCTATTATAAATGCAATTCGTAATGGTGACTCTGTTTCGTTATATGGATTTATGAAAATTGAGCGTAAGGAAAAGAAAGAGTATTTAGGACATGGTTTTGGGACAAAAGATAGAAATATTGTCCCAGCGCATGATTACGTAAAGATTCGTCCCGGCAATTCTTTAACAGATTGCGTTAAATAGTAGGACAGGAGGATCATGCCTCCTGCCCGGTATGGGAGAATAGCTTAACAGGTAGAGCGTTTGGTTGAAGCCCAAAAGGAAAGGGTTCGAGTCCTTTTTCTCCCACCAAAAAATTTTTTAAAGAAATTTCAAAAAACCTCTTGACAATAACGGTATAATCAATTATAATAGATAATGTCAGGAGGGAACAGAAAGCCAACTGACAAAAGTTTAAAAGAAATAACGATATAATCAATAATATGGGGCGTTAGTCAAGCGGTTAAGACGCTGGTCTTTCACGCCAGAAACATGGGTTCGACCCCCATACGCCCTACCAATGCTATTTTAAAGCATCAAATACATAATAGAAGGTAGATGTAGAATGACTCCGATTGCAAATATGAATGTTTACAATGATGGAATGAGAAAGAGTATGCTTGATAAGATTTGGTTCTTAGATAAGATTGATGGTGATATTGGTAGCATTTATGATTATGGTTGTGCAGATAGTTCGTTGCTAAAAATGGTTGGAGAGATTTGTCCGAATATGAAATTAACAGGGTATGATATTAGTCAGGAAATGATTAATATTGCCAAACGAAATGTTCCTAATGCTGATTATCTGTCAACTACTCCAAAATCAAATTTACATGATACTGTTCTTAATGCTTCATCTGTATTCCATGAAATTCATGCGTATTCGCCCGATATTGAATGGGATTATAAAAATATTTTTAATAGTGGTGCTACATATATTGCAATTCGTGATATGTTTTATTCTAAACGTTCTTGTCATCCTACTGATTCAATCTCTTTGGCAAAAGTTCTTCAACATGAAAATCCAAATAAAATTTCAGAGTTTGAGGCTTTTAATGGAGGGTTGACAAACAATAAAAATTTCTTGCATTATCTTTTGACTTATCGTTATGTAGAAAATTGGGATCGTGAGGTTAGGGAAAATTATTTTTCTTATAGTATTGAAGAATTTCTGAATAAGATTCCTATGAAATATGAAGTTGTTTATTTTGAGCATTATACACTTCCATTTCTTAGAGATCGTGTTTTGCAGGATTTTGGGTTTACATTGTCTGATCCAACTCATGCAAAAATCTTGTTAAAATTAGTTTGATAGCTGGCAAGTGCATACGGGGATATGAAAGTTTTGTGGTGTCTCGTCATATAGCCCATAAACCACCACTTGTCTATAAATAATGCGGGGTAGAGAAGCTGGTCATCTCACCATCCTCATAAGTTGGAAATCACTGGTTCGAGTCCAGTCCCCGCAACCAGTACGGTATGATCAACCAGCCTCCCACCGAAATTTGCAATAGAACGGGAGAGCGGTGAGGGAACTGCATAGTGCCAATTTAAATTATAGTATAGCTTAAAATCCGATGTAATTCTTAGGGCAAGTGTGGTGTGGTTAAAGTACCATTCGATTCGGTTGTCAAACATCGGGAGTTTAGTTAGACCACACGAATGACTAAATGCTATGCTATATGCTGCTGTAGCACAATAGGTAGTGCAACAGATTTGTAATCTGTAGGTTGGGGGTTCGAGTCCCTTCAGCAGCTCCACATGGGGTCGTAGTTCAGTTGGGAGAACGTCTGATTTGCATTCAGAAGGTCGGGAGTTCGATCCTCCCCGATTCCACCAATATGCGCCAGTAACTCAGTTGGTAGAGTAATCGCCTTTTAAGCGATATGCCACGGGTTCGATTCCCGTCTGGCGTACCAGATATACTAATTCTGTGGTCAGCAGAATGCGCCGGGTTGAACAAAGGGCGCAGTTGTGGGAGCAGCGGAGAAATACTTTGGACTACAAATGCCGGGAGGTGAAGAAGCCAAGGGAAAGCGGCTTCAATCGACAATGCGTAATCTCAAGTAAAGTTATGTGAGGCAATTCCTCACAATACGCTGGTATGATGGAATTGGCAGACGTGGCAGACTCAAAATCTGTTGGTAGCAATACCGTGTGGGTTCAAATCCCACTACCAGCACCAACATCCCGTATAACAATGGTCTTGGTTCATCTTACTTTAGTGAGGGCGGCTTGCAACGCAGCGGGATTTTATATTGGGGTATAGCCAAGCGGTAAGGCGGTGGACTTTGACTCCATTATCGTAGGTTCGATTCCTACTACCCCAGCCATTTTTAAAAAGTAGGTGTAATTTATGAGAAAGAAATCTGAAGAAGTAAGCGAAAAAATTGTAAGGAGTATTCCTACGTCTGAAAATGGAGCAGGAGTATTATGTACAACAAAGTCTGGTCAAAAATATCAAATAAGTCAAAATGTTGAAAAATCAAAATTCACCTTATGGAAAGTTGTTGAGAAGGGGTTTGTTAAAATGAAAACTGCAAGTTCGCCAGTAGATTTATATGAGTTAATTCCTTGGGAGAATAATTAATATGCTGCTGTGGTGGAATTGGCAGACACAAGGGACTTAAAATCCCTCGCCTTGAGGCATACGGGTTCGATCCCCGTCAGCAGCACCATGCCGCCTTGGGTAAGCGGCAATACATCTCCTTTCTTTGCTATAAACAAACTTTGTTGCTGGAGTTACAACACATCTTGAATAAGGCACATTATTCAGTAGTTGCTTTAGACAGCAATACCACAATAGAGGATAGAATAGGGCAGCTATCACCATGCCAGATTGTGCGTACTGGCGAAATAGGAGATGCCGAAGTGTCGCTCGGCCTATTGTGGAGTTATCTGGATGTAGCTTAATGGTAGAGCGCATGATTTGGGATCATGTAGGTTTCAGTTCGAGTCTGAATATCCAGACCAGTGTTGTTTAATGATTACAACACTATTGTAATGTAAACACTAAGAGGCAAGAAAGCCACCTACTGCGAATAGGTGGTTTTCATTATATTTAAGTATATAAGAAGCACACTTAGTTTTGGTTGAGGATGATTAATTTTCTCTCAATTCTATGTCTGCTTTTTTATTTTATGAAAGAGGTGGCAGTATGGCAAAAAAATTAGGCAGTTCAAATACTGCCAAAACCAAAGTTGTTAAAAAGATTTGTTCAGCTTGCGGAAAAGAAAAGTCAATTACACGTGATTTCTTTGTAAGCTATAATTCACTTCATAGTGATGGAAGAATCCCTATGTGCAAAGATTGTATTAGAAATGCTTGTTATAATGATTATGGTGAATTTGACATTGAAAATTTTCAATCGTTATTGCGACAATTAGATAAACCATTTATTCAAGAATTATGGAATACATCTATATCAGAAGTGAAAAGGAATGCTGGAACAAATGAAGTTTCAGATGATGCAGTTGTTGGTAAATATCTTAAAAATATTTCTATGCCGCAACATCGTAGTAAAACTTGGAAAGATAGTAATTTTAATGAAAATCCAAGTGCAGAAAGAGGTATTGAAACAGCAAGGCGCAAATCTATGAATGCTGATAAAGTTTACTATCTTAGTGATGAGGATTTTGTTGTTACTGAAGATGTAATTCGATTATTTGGTGAAGGTTATACAGCTAAAGAGTATGAAACCATGAAACGAATTTATGAGGATAGTAAAGAAGATTATCCGAATATTTCAAGTAATCAACGCAACTTGTTATTAAGATATGTTCGGTTTGCGGCAAAAGAAGAAATTGCAACAAGTTCTGGCGGGATAGCTGATGCAGAAAAGTGGTCAAAATTGGCTTCTGATGCGTTAAAACAGTTAAATGCTATTGATGTTCAAGGTGGTATTACTTGTTTTTCAGAATTTTTTCAAAAGTTTGAAAGGGAGCAAGATATAACCAGAATCCTTCCTCAATTTAAATATCGGCCTAATGATGCTCCTGATTTTATTATTTGGTGCTATGTGAATTATTGCCGCCGCTTAGAAGGTAAACCAGAAGTTGAATATGCTGATGTGTATAAATTCTATGATGAAAAAGTGGCTGAATATCTCAAACAATATGGTGATCCATATAAAATTTTTGAGGGAGATACAACATTAGAAAATCGAGAAAAAATTTCAGAGTTTATTAATTTGCCTCCTGATTATTATGGGGATGGTGAGTAAATGACTACTGAAGAACTTAAAAAGGCTGAATATTTTGCAAGCTGGTGGATTTGGTATCCTGATCTTGCGTTAGATTTAATGGCCCCTCAAGAGGGTGCTATTAAATTGCATACTGACCAACGTGTTTTCATGAGAGCGGGAACACGTTTTTTTAGTGAGCATGGATGTTTTAACCGAGGCTATGGAAAGACATTTCTTGAATTTGCAAATATGGTTATTGTTTGTATTCGGTATCCGAATATTGAACTTGCTTTAACAGCACAAACAAAGGAAAATGCCGCAGCACTGTTAAAGGATAAATATAATGAGTTAGTTCGGTATTATCCTATGTTAGCCAAGGAAATTGTAAAAACCAGTTTCGTTAAAGGTGATGCTTTAATTGTATTTAGAAATGGAGCCAGAATTGACGCATTAGCTAATGCTCAAACCAGTAAGGGACAGCGTAGAAAAAGAATTAGTATCGAAGAATCTAACTTAATGGATAATGTTATTTTTGAGGATGCTCTTGAACCTGTTGTAGAGGTTGGTCGTACTACGTGTGGCAAATTGGCGATTGTTAATCCAGAAGAACTTAATCAACAAATCAATTTCTATACAACTCCGGGATTTAGGGGTTCAGATGAGTACAATCGCAATTTGTCTATGTTTCATGATATGCGTGATTTGAATGGTAAAATTGTATTGGGTTCTAATTGGATGCTTGGCTGTTGGTATGGACGTGGATCAAGCAAGAGTACAATTTTAAGAAAGAAAAAAGATATGTCACCGATTGCTTTTGATATGAACTATGGTGGTAATTGGGTTGGTAGTTCAACTGGTGCGCTTGTCAATATTAATCGCCTTATGAACTGTCGTACTTTAACTGCTCCAGAAATTAGTGCATCCAGCAATGATGACGAATACTATTTAGGTGTTGACGTTGCTCGTTCTCAAAATAAAAGTAATAACCAATCATCTATTGCTGTTGGTAAAGTGATTCGAGGGCCTGATGGAAAAATTACTGAGATTCAATTAGTAAATCTAATTCATATGTCTAATACTTTTAGCTTTACTACACAAGCAATAATGGTAAAAAGAGTTAGAAAAAGGTATCGTGCCAGAAAAGTTGTGGTGGATGGAAATGGGCTGGGAAGCGGATTAATTGATGAATTATTAAAATCACAAAATGATCCGATTACTGGAGAAACATATCCAGCTTGGGATACGATGAATACTACTGCCGAGCCAGAAACACCAAAGGCTGAACAGTGCTTGTATGATCTTAAAGCACAGTCTTGTCAAACACAGATTCTTTCAAATTTTATTAATGTGATTGATTCTTGTATGCTGCGATTTCTTGAAAGTCGAAATGGAGGCGATGATTATTCAATTCGTACTGATGAAGATTTAAATTCCAAGGTAATGCCATATGTTCAGGAAGAATTGTTCTTCCAAGAGGTCGGAAATCTTAAATTAGTTCAGAACGGAAAGAATTTGTCAGTTGAGAAAGTAGTCAATAAGTTTGATAAAGACCGATTTTCTGCAACAGCATATTTGTTGTATTTCATTATTAAGGTTGAGGAAGCAGATAATCGCAAAAGTGATGTTGATATAAAATCTTTTGCAAAGCGGTTACAAGCATTAAATCGTAGGCCAAAAATGTATTAAGGAAGGACGGTGATTTGGTGTCAAAGACAAAAGTTATTTATTCGCAAGTAGATTATGAACGAGATTCAAAATCGTTTGATGCTGCTGTCAGTGGCAAAAGCCGTTTAGACTTAGGTGCATTTAGAAGGCTTATGGTTCATGATCTATGTACAAATACTGAAATTTTACGTTCATATAAAATTGGTGCTTATTCTCTTGAACGGATTCAAGACGCATTGAATAATCCAGTAGCCCACTCAAATATGATTATTGACGTTAGCAGATATTTAATGAACATTTCGCAATTTTATATGCGCCTCAATAATTATTTTTCAAAGATGGGACTTTTTAATTACAATATTGATGTATATGATGTAAAAACTGGTGAATTAGATTCTGATGAAAAAATTTCAAAGATGCGAGATTCATTTGCAAATGTATGTTCTGAATTTGAAAAAATGGGATTCAAACATGAAATGTTTAAAATTATGAGCATATTGACAGTTGAAGATGTTTATTATGGGTTGATTTTTGAGGATGGTTATGATTTCTTTATTCACAAAATGAATCCTTCTATTTGCCGAATTAAGCAAATTCAAGACGGGGTGTACAATTATAAAATTAGATTGAGTGGTATTAATCCTCTTGAAATTACATCTTATCCTACATATGTTCAACAGGCATATATAGAATATATAAACGGCGATGAATATTTTGATGGGTGGTATGTTCCCCCAGCAGATAAACAAGTCTGTTTCAAATTAAATGAATCTTGTTTATATCCTATGCCATTGCTGTTAGCATTGGTAAAAGATATTCTTGATTTGGATGTATATAAGAAATTGAAAATGCAGAAGGCCAGAGTAGACAATTATAAAGCTATTGTGATTGAAATTCCTATTGATGAAGATGCAGTAGATAAACCATTATTAACTGATGAAACTCTTGCTGTCTTTGCTGAAATGAATAAAGCAAATATGCCTGATGATATTGGTTTAATCCATGCTCCGGGCAAAGCAACAGCAGTTAGTTTTAAAGATAATACTAACAACGCAAATAATCTAAGTGATGCAATTAAAAATATATATGACAATGCTGGCGTGTCT
>NFYY01001313.1_pt1 | contig 32346 bp, 46 predicted proteins | sample 1092491 | NCBI WGS metagenome assembly NFYY01 (sample SAMN03609884, study PRJNA323583) | gut metagenome | isolation source: feces | host: Rattus norvegicus | place: Denmark: GeoCenter | collected 2013 | reverse complement strand
GCAGAACTTATTGAAGGGAATACTTGGGGAGATTGTATATGGGGCGTGTGTAATGGTGTTGGTAAAAATCTTCTTGGTAAGATTCTAATGCGTGTTAGAAATGAACTAAAGGAGCAATAGAATGTTTGGGAAATATAAAGTTGCACACTTACTTGGAATTACAAGAGAGCATGAACAGCAATTTCGCAATATTGAGGTTGAATTAACAAAGCAAGGTTACATATGTTTTGTTCCAGCAGTTTATTGTTTTGAAACATATAAACAGCATTCAGATTTATTAGATGATATGTGTTACGAAAAACTGTTGGTATGTGATTTTTGTGTGGTTGTAACACCTGAACATATTGGTAAATCTACATCTAACCGTATTCGTCAAGCCATTTCCATGAATAAGCCTGTTTATGTATGGGAGAATAATGGATTAAATGGAATTATTAAAGGCGAAAAAGATTTAGTCAGATATACAAGTCATAAAGGAGAATAAATTATGCCCGGAGATTGGATGCTTGGTTTAGATTGACCTACTTGCAGTATTGATAATCAAAAATGTCCAAGTTATTTATCAAGATGTGATTTATGTGAAAAGAATAAAGAAATAGGTAAAGACAAGGATAAAAGTGGAGGTGAGTAAATGCAGAATTATCATCGGCATACATCTTATAGCAATATTTATATTGCGGATTCTGCCGCCGTTAATGAAGATTATGCGAAACGTGCAGTTGAATTAGGGCATAAGATAATTTCAAGTGTAGAACACGGCTGGCAAGGGTACTATTTTGAAACATTTGAATTGGCAAAAAAATATGATTTGAAATTCATTTTTGGAGCCGAAGCATATTGGGTAAAAGATCGACACGAAAAAGATCGTACAAATGGTCATATCATTCTGCTGGCTAAAAATGAAAACGGAAGGAAAGCAATTAATTCTATCCTTTCTACAGCAAACGAAGATGGTTATTACTTCCGTCCACGTGTTGATATGGAACTGCTGCTTAGTTTACCAGCAGATGATGTAATGATTACAACGGCTTGTATTGCATTCTGGCATTATGAGGATATTGAAGATTTGCTTGTCCAATTACATAATCATTTTAAGAACAATTTGTTTCTTGAAATCCAGTATCATAATACAGAGCCACAAATTAATTTGAATAAGCGAATTTTGGCCTTGTCTGAAAAGTATGGCATTGAAATGATTGTTGGGATGGATAGTCATTATATTTATCCAGAACAGTCAAAAGAGCGTGACTATATTCTTGCTGCTAAAAATGTTCATTATGATGATGAACAGGGGTGGTATATGGATTATCCCGATGATGATACTACTATGCAGCGGTTCTTAATGCAAGGAGTGTTTACCAAAGAACAAATTCAAAAGGCAATGGATAATACTGATCTGCTATTAGATTTTGATGATTATACCGTATTGCCAAATGGTGAGCCTAATCCGATTTTTTCTAAGGATATTAAGCTGCCTACTTTATATGATGGCAAGCATGAAATTGATGGTAAGCTATTGCCTAAACTGTCACAGGATGAGCGAAATAAAGAATATAGCAAACTGATAACAAGGCTTTTTAAAGAATATATGAAAAGTGTTCCTTCGGAACAGTATGATGAATACTTTGAAGGTATTAAAACAGAGGTTCAAGTTATCAAGGATACTAATATGTCAGACTATTTCCTGATTGACTATTACATGGTGAAACGAGCAATCGAAATGGGAGGTGTTCTGACAAATTCTGGGCGTGGTAGTTCAGTAGGTTACTTTACAAATACTCTCCTTGGGTTTTCTAAGGTGGATCGCTTTCAGAGTCCTATTAAGTTGTATCCAGAGCGTTTCATTAGTAAGAGCCGTATTCTTGAAACTAAGAGCCTTCCTGATATTGACCTGAATTGGGGAACACCAGATATTGCAGCCGAAGCACAAGAGCAAGTTCTTGGTAAGGATCATGCTTACCCTATGATTGCTTTTGGAACGTGTAAGAAAAAGAGCGCATTCAAACTTTATGCACGTGCGCAGAACATGGACTTTGATCTTGCTAATACTATTTCTACACAGATTGAAAAATATGATGAAGCATTAAAATATGCAGATGATGACGAAAAGGACGATATTAACATCTATGATTATGTTGATGAGCAATATCATTCCTACATTGATGCAAGCAAAAAGTATCAAGGAATTATCATGGATAAGAAAAAGGCCCCTTGTGCTTATCTGTTGTATAGCGGTAGTATTCGTGAAGAAATTGGTCTGATTAAATGCAAAAGTGAAACAACCAAAAAAGAATATATGACAGCCGTTATTGATGGAGCAATCGCAGAAAACTATAAGTTCCTGAAAAATGATATTCTGAAAGTTGACGTTGTTTTACTTGTTGATATGATTTATAAGCGAATTGGTATTAAACCACATACTGTAAATGAATTGATGGAACTGGTAAAGAATGATCAGTTGGTGTGGGATATTTACGCCAATGGCTATACAATGGGTGTAAATCAGGTTGAGAAAGCATCTACCACAAGAAAGTCGATGAAATACCAGCCAAGGAATGTATCTGAGTTATCTGCTTTTATCGCAGCTATTCGCCCAGCGTTTAAGTCAATGTATTCCAAACTTGAAAATCGTGAAGATTTTTCCTATGACATTCCAGCTTTTGATAAGATTCTTCAAACGGAGGAACTTCCGCAAAGTTTTATTTTGTATCAAGAGCAGACCATGAATACGTTGAATTATGCAGGATTCCCCATTGATGAATGCTATGGCATTATTAAAGCCATTGCTAAGAAGCACCCTGAAAAGGTTCGTCCTTTGAAGGAACGCTTTATTAATGGCTTCCGTGATCGGATTATGGAGGAAGGTACACCAAAAGAAAAGGCAGAGGAAGATGCTGCAAGGGTATGGCAAATTATTTCTGATTCTTGCGGGTATGGATTCAATTCAGCCCACGCTTATTGTATGGCATTAGATAGCCTTTATAACGCATATTTGAAGGCACATTATCCTTATGAGTTTTATGAGGTTTTGCTTCAGACGTATTCCGATAAGGGCAAAAAAGATAAGGTGGCAGAACTCAAGCAAGAAATGAGTCGTGCATTTGGTATCATTGAAGGTGAATATAAATTTGGTCTGGACAATAGAAAATTTGTCGCTGATCCAGAACATCACACAATTTATCCTTCGCTGCTGTCAATTAAGGGGTTAAGTCAGGGATGTGCCAATGATTTATATACACTTGGCAAAAAGCAGTATGATACATTTTATGACTTATGGAAAGACCTCAAAAAGAAAAAGAACCTAAATAGCGGTAAAATCAATACATTAATTGAAATTGGTTACTTTGATGATTTTGGTTCTATTGGTAAGATTAAACGGTTTGTTGAAATTCTTGATAAACTTTATGATCGTTCTCAATTCAGTAAGTCAAATCCTCCAATGGAGTTCATCAAATATATCAAGAAATATTCCGAAGAAACCGAAAAACAATATCGTAAATTCGATTTTGATTCTGCATTGCATGAAATTTGGTATGATTTAGATGATGTTGATATTACTTTGGGAGAACGGTTAAAGTTTGAACTTGACAATATTGGTTATGTAAAAACCTGTATGCCCGATATGTCACCTGATTATGCGTTTGTGCAGGAATATGAGTGCAAGTATAAGAATCCAAAGTTGACATTGTATCGTTTGTGTGATGGCAGCACTGAAATTGTTAAAGTGCGGCGTAAAAAGTATGATGAAGCACCTATCAATGTGGGCGATATTATTAAAACTATGGAATGCTCAGAGGAAGGCCGCTGGTCAAAGGATTCAAATGGTGACTGGCAGCAGAGCCAGCAGGACAAAGAATACATTTTGAAAAAGTGGTCGTTTGTACGTGAAACGCCAAAAGAGGATTAACTTATGACTGTGCTTGAATTCCTTAAATCAATCAGAAAGATTCCATCATGGGATAGAACTCCTGCTATTAGTGATGAAAATTTAGAAGATTTAATTAATCAAGTTGATATGACTAAGGAAGATGAAAAATATAGTCCATATCCCATTCTTGGAAGTAGACCACAACAATATATCCCCCGTGGATTGCTTATGATCCACGAGGGACAAGCATGGAAGAATCATGGGCAGTCTCTTACTCAATTAGCACAAAGAGGCGGATTAAGTTGGGCAGAAGCACTTGCAATTATAGAGGGTAAAAATTGGCGTGATGCTATTCAGTCTGAAAATGAAGCAGAAACTATTGTTAAAAAACTCATTGTAAAATTTATAGATGGAATGGGTGGTGATAATATTTGAAACTTGTAAATGCAAAACTTTACGAAGATGAGATTAGGCGTAAAATGTGGGAAGTCTGGTATGATGAAAAATATCAATACTACTTTGGAGGGAATTGGCGAAGCGATTTTTCTCTTGCAGATAGTACCAACGACTATATGAAACGAGCATTTGCGGTACTTAACAATAATGATGAACTGATTGGGTACATAAGTTATTCAGTAGATAATGAATTGCGCATTGCTCAATGGTTTGGTGCTATTAATTTCTCAGATGATAAAATATCATTTGGCAAAGCACTTCGCCAAGTTATCACAGATTGTTTCCTTAAATTTGGTATGGAAGTAGTTGAATGGAATGTGATTTGTGGTAATCCTATTGAACCGAGTTATGATAAAATGTGCAAAAAATTAGGAGGACGAATTATAGGAATCAGGCATCATAGGGCTATTGATTTAGCTGGCAATATTCATGATGATAAATCTTATGAAATTCTTCGTGAAGATTTTCTAAAAGCAACAAATAATACGATAAGGAGTTAAATATGAAAAAGTTTTTGATGTTAATTGCGGCGTTCATTTTATGTATTAGTCTTTGTAGCTGCACTCAAGAGGAAATTAACTTTAAGACTAATGCAGGATTTATAGCTATCACAGGTGAAGATAATTTGTTTTATGATGGTGATACAAAAATTGTTTATATTGTATATCGTGAACGGGCTGGCAATGGAGGTTATGGGTTCATGTCCCCTTATTATGCTCCTAATGGCCTTCCATATTGTTATGATGCCAATAATCAGACTTTAATCGAAATTAACGGCGGTGAGATTAATGGCTAATCTTACTAAATATGAACAAGAAACTATTATTAATTATAACAACGAAGAAAAGACAGCATCTATTTTCACTCATGATAAATCGCTTATTAGAAAGCTGGACAAAAGATTACCAGAATATCCAGATATGAAGCTGGTTAGGAGAGGGGATGATTGGGCCGAATATAGTTTGCCTAAGAAATGGATAAAGGTTGGTTTCCCAAGACAATTATCTGATGAACAAAGGGCAGAAATGGCAAATAGAATGAAGGTAGCGAGGGGTAGCGTAAATGAGGACTAAAGACGAATTATTTATGCTTGGTGAGATTTCCACTTTACTTCAATATCTTTTTATGAATAAAAAGCATACTATAACCTTTAATAATGGGCTTACTGATTTGCAGATTAGAATGGATGCTAATTTCAATATTCTGTGTAAAAATTTGCAATTTCCTGATATTCCTGAATCTAATTTCACTGAACAAATGACAGTATTATATATGCTTGGCGTTATTCAGATTCTTCAAAACACACCGCCAGTTGAATATAAAAATGCGTTTACAAATCGTTGGGAGGAAATCAAGCAAATCACATTAGCCAATCTTGCTTTAAATAGAAAGTAGGTTAGTAAATGGTACGATTTAAGATTAAAGAAATTGATTGCTATTTTGCCTCCAGTACAATTTTAGATTTTATTGATTACGCAGAATCTAACTTACATAGTATTGGAAGATACAATGGATCTTTATCATTGTACCATAAATGCTTATATATTAGACGAAAGGATTCGGTAATGTATAGGTACGGAGAAGATAACGATGGAGATATTCAAAAGTTAAAACAATTTATGAGAAAATGCTATCGTGAAATCAATTTATGGAAGAAGGGAATATAATGATTTATACTACATATTTTGCAAAATTAAAATCATTGCCTAAAACCATTATACCAATTAGCATTTGTGGTAAAGCCCCAAGTAAATATACTGGCCTCCAGTATAAGAAACTTGCACCTAAGTATGACTTCTTCATGCGATGGAAAGAAACCCATGACAATGATCATTATGTTCGTTGTTTTGATAATGAAGTTCTTTCTGCCCTTGATCCAGAACAGGTTGTTGGTGATTTAACTGCTATGGCAGCAGGACATGATATTGCTTTAGTGTGTTATGAAAAGCCAACGGATTTTTGTCATAGGCATCTTGTAGCAAAATGGCTTCAGGAAAATGGATATGATGTTAAAGAATGGGGTGTATAAATGGGCGAAAACAAAAATGGAGTGCTTTATTTAAATGGAGTTTCAGTAAATTTAACCGAATTGCCTGAGATCACTTTTGATTCAAATGTCGGATCAAAAAACACAGAGCGTTCATTTTCCCAATGCCAAAATTATTCAGTAACGTTGAAAGCGATTTATCCTAAAATGAGTCGCAAAAAATTTATTCGTAGTTTAATCAATCGAGGTTACTCAAAAAAGGATGCAAAATGGTTAGCGTGGTATTGTCATGACAAAAAGATTCCATATGGTAGAGCAGATTCACTAATTGCCTTTGGGCTATCTGTGAGGTAGCAGAATGGAACGATGGAGAGAAGAAGTTGAACTTGATCCTGAATCAATGAAGCGGATTGTTAATGTTATAGACCATTATCCAATGTCACTTCATGATTGTGCAAGGATAATTGAATCTGTTGCTTTGCTGTGTCAATATAAAACAGCAGATGGTGTTATTATAGAATTGGATAAATTAACTCAACGTTTATGTATTGTGAGGTGATAATCATTTTAGAACTATACAAATATACAGATAAAGAAATTGAACAGCTTGTTAAATCTATTGTAATTCTGACTGATACCAGAGAACAAAAGAACCAACATATTCTTGATTGGTTAGATAAAAAGAAAATTCCGCATAAGACAAAGGCTTTATCAAATGGGGACTATAGCTTTTATGTTCCTGCCAATCCTGATCTAAATATTGATAGAGATTTGTTCTTTGATAAAGAAATTATGGTAGAACGTAAAGGATCACTGGAGGAATTGAGCGGCAATTTTTCACAGCAGCGGGCAAGGTTTGAGGAAGAAATGGCTACATATCCCGGTAAGAAATATTTGCTGGTAGAGAACGCAAACTATCAAGATATTATTACAGGCAAGTATGATACAAAGTTTTCAGCCAAAGCCTATCTTGCCAGCTTACATACCTTCAATCATAGGTATGGCCTTCAGATGATGTTCATGCCCGATCCACAGTATTCAGGATATTTTTTGTATGGCGTGTTTACATATTTTTTGAAACAAATTTTGAGATAGGTCTTGACAATAACGGCATATTCAATTATAATAAATGGTGAACAGGTGTAGTGCCTGTTCATCGCAAAAACAAAATAACGGGAAAGGCAATAATAAATGGATATTAACACTCAAAAAGAACTTACAGATAGGCTAAATCAATATCGTGATGCTTATTATAATAAATCCGATCCGCTGGTTTCTGATGCAGAATATGACCTTCAATTTGATAAGCTGAAGCAGATGGAGCAAGATTCTGGAATTGTGTTAAGCAATTCTCCTACAATAACTGTTGGTTACGAAGTAAAAAGTAAATTGGCAAAAGTAACACATGATATTCCCTTACTTTCACTTGATAAAACTAAAAATACGGATGATCTTGTTAAATTTATTAAAGCTAATCCGTGTCTTATGATGTTTAAATATGATGGCCTTACAGTTGAGTTGATTTATAATAATGGTCATTTGATTCAAGCATCAACACGTGGAGATGGTTATACTGGTGAAGATATTACACATAATGCAAAAATATTTAAAAATATTCCACTCACTATTCCATATCAAGGTTTTCTGCGTGTAGTGGGAGAAGCAATTATCCATAAGCAAGATTTTGAAGCAATTAATGATAATCTTCCTTTCGGTGAAAAACCTTATGCAAATGCTCGTAACCTTGCCGCTGGTTCTGTAAGACAGCTTGATAGTGGTATTTGTGCAGAACGCAATATTGTATGGATGCTGTGGGATGTGCTTGAAGGACTGGATGATATTGCAAAAAATCCTGATAGCAGATTAAGCAAATTCAATGCCTGTTTTGATTTGGGATTTGAATTTCCGTTTTGTGTATCAGACTTACAGCAAAATGATGATTTAAAAATTACCATCAATCTTATGAAAGATAATGCAACCTATAAGGGCATTCCTATTGATGGACTTGTTGTGAAATATGATAGTCTATCATATTCCAAACAAAAGGGTGGCACTTCCCATCACAATAATGATGGTATTGCTTTTAAGTTTGAGGATGAAAAGGAAAAGACAATTCTTCGTGAAATCGAATGGTCGCTTGGCAGAACAGGACAGCTTACACCTGTAGCGATTTTTGATCCTGTGGAACTGGAAGGTACTGTGATTTCCAGAGCCAGTGTACATAATCTAAGCTATTTAAAAGACTTTGACTTAAATATTGGTGATGAGATTGAAGTTTATAAGGCCAATATGATCATTCCGCAAATCTCTAAAAATATTTCTGCTCAATCCAGAAGTCAAAAGATAGGGGTGCAGCATCCAACAATCTGTCCTTGCTGTGGTCAGCCAGTTAAGATCGAACACGTTAATAATACCGATACGGTGTATTGTGTTAATCCGCATTGTGATGGTAAGAAACTTAGTGCTTTTGAACATTTTGTAAGTAAGTCAGCAATGAATATTAATGGATTGTCTGAAGCTACATTAAGTCGATTTATTGAACGTGGATGGTTAAATTCTTTTGCTGACATTTATCAACTGAATCAGCACAAAGATGAAATTGTTAAAATGGATGGGTTTGGTATTGCATCTTATAACAAGTTGTGGAATGCGATTGAAAATTCTCAAAAGGTTACTTTTGATAAGTTTCTTGTTGCTCTTGGCATTCCCAATATCGGTAAAACAGCAGCGAAAGCCATTTCACAGTATTGCAACAGTAATGTAGCACAGTTTGAATATTTGCTGAATCAGAACTTTGATTGGACAACGCTTGAGGATTTTGGACAGGTAATGTCAGATAGTATAAAGCAATGGTTCAAGGATACCATCAATACAAAAGAATATGTAGGTGTATTGAATTATATCCATATTCAGAAGCCAGAAGTGAAAGAAACACAAAATACTACTTTTACTAATAAAGTAGTGGTTGTTACTGGAACACTTCAACATTTTACACGTGACAGTATTACCGCAGAATTAGAGAAACTTGGTGCAAAAGTTTCTGGTTCTGTATCAAAGAAAACTGATTATCTGATTGCTGGTGAGAAAGCTGGATCGAAACTCGCAAAAGCACAGCAATGTGGAGTAACTATTTTGACAGAGGATGATTTTTTGAAAATGGTTTCGTAAATCAAAAATGCTAAACGGGATGTGCGCATTCACACACATCCCGTCACAGAGAATTATTCTTCTGTTTTAGCCGCCTTTTTGTTGATGGCTTCTTCAAGCAGAGCATCAATTTCTTCATCAGTCAATCCCGCTTCTCTGGCCTTTGTAATAAGCAACTTAGTTTTAGCTGCCTTAGAAACACGGGGCTTGGGATTGAGAATCGCAGCTTTCTTTTGTTCTAACTTTTGAATTGTCTCTTTGTGATTCTTGATTTTAGCATCAATTTCTGCAATACGTTCTTCGGCAGAACGCCGAACCAGCGTCCTTTTTTCGGTAGCTTCACCCATAGGTATCAACTCCTTTGCTTAATTTGGGCAAAACTATTATAACACATAAAAATAGAATTGTAAACATGAAAGGTGAAAAATAATGGGAGATTATATTTATACGAATAAGGACTTGATTAAAATGCAATCTCGTCCATTCAATACAAAACTCCAAGTAACAACTGCAAAGTTCCTTGAGTTTTGCCAAAAGACTGAATATAATGTTTCCCTCTCATTTTCGGGGGGGGGCAGATAGTTCAGTTTTGTTAGATATGTTTGCAAAATTTTGGTCTTTGCATCGTGATCAGCATGGCGATAAACCTTTAACTGTTATTTATGCTAATACCAGCAATGAATTTGCATCTATGCCAAAACACGTTCAATCTTTTTGTGAATATATCGAACATAAATATGATATAAAAATTGATTTACATATTGTACGAAGCAAAACTACTTTTTTTGATGTAGTTAAAATGGAGGGGTATCCAGTAGCAAGTAAGAAAATTGCTCGTATGGTTCGAGATGTTAGGGATTATTTTGCTGAACATAACATTAAATATTCTGATATTGAACCGTATCTTGATCAAGGAATAGCTACTGCTGAATATTTAAGAGAGTTACATTTCCCCGCAACCATCATCTTGCGTTTATCAGGTTATACGAGAGAAAATCATATATGTAAAACTTGGTCTATTCCTAAAAAATGGAGATTTTTAATTGATGCTCCATTTCCGATAAGTGAACATTGTTGTGATATTCTAAAAAAGCAACCTATTAAATTAGTACAAAAAGAAGTTCAGGCCAATCCGATTTATGGAACTTTGGCTGAAGATAGTCAAATGCGTAAAGATGCTTATTTAAAAACAGGTTGTAATGCTTTTAAGAATGGACATGGTAAATCAACACCTATGGGATTTTGGACACGTCAAGATGTTCTTCGATACCTTTATGATTTCAATATTCCCATTGCACCACCTTATGGAAGTATTGCAAAGTTAGATAATGGACAATTTGAGTTTACGGGAGAACATAATACAGGTTGCAAATTGTGTTTATTTGGTTGTCACTTAGAACATGAACCGAATAGAATTCAAAGGCTGGCAACTATTGAACCAAACACATATAAATTTGTAATGAAAAGTAGAGAAGAAGGAGGACTTGGTTATCGTGAAGTAATGGATTATTTAGGTATACCATATGAAACATTAAACAACAAAACGTAGAAAGGAAATTTAAAATGAATCGTAAGCAAAAGCAAAATGAGCAGAAGCCAAAGGGCGAAAACAAGATGTGCTGCATGGAGTGTAGATCTTCTCGTGGTACATTACATAAGATTAAACTTCCTAATGGCAAGCGAGGTTATCTTTGCGGTTTCTGTTTTGATGCTTACCGAGAGCAAGGCAATTAATTTTTCAGCATATAACGATATAATCAATAATAAGTAAGGAGGAATTACATGAAAATTGTTTCACCCAGTTTTGAAATTCTTACGCCCATTGATGGTACAGAAATTTTAAAGACACTTGAGGAAGTTGGACGTACTTGTTATAAAAGCGAGGATAAAATTACAGATGACTCTTGCATTGGATTTGTCAATAGAATCATTAAGAGTGGTCATGAAGCTGTAATTGAACACTACAATGTAACCGTTCGACTTACAAATGATCGTGGTGTATCTCACGAGGAAGTTCGTCATCGTATTGCCAGCTATGCGCAAGAATCTACACGTTATTGCAATTATAACAAAGATAAGTTTGGCAGCGAAATTACATATATCGACATTAAGGGCGGTATGGAACTTGATCCAAAGGTCAGTCAGCTTAATGCAGAGGCTTTTGTAGCCATTTATGACGAGTGGGTACAGGCTTGTCTTGACGCAGAGAATCATTATAACAAGATGATTGAACTTGGGGCAACACCACAAATCGCACGTTCAGTTCTTAATAATTCTACTAAGACTGAAATTTGTATCACAATGAATCTTCGTGAGTGGCGACATTTCTTCCGCTTGCGGACTTCTCCCGCTGCGCACCCGCAAATGAGGGAGATTGCTATTAAACTTTTGATGGCCTTTAAGATGATGATTCCTGTTGTTTTCGATGACATTTATCAGGAGTATTTGGAGAGTGTCAAGAAGAACTAACGGGATAATTGATTGTGGTAATTACTGCAAAGTTGAATTATATTATCCGCATTCAAATTTGGTTTGTGATTATGCACTCATTTCAAAGTCTGATTTAAAACTTGTAAAGCAAATCTATTGGCGCAAGACAGAAAGTGGATATGCAAGAGGTAAAAATCCATTGACACGAAAAGACATATTACTTCACAAGTATATAACACAAACATCTAAAGATACAGTAATTGACCATATTAATCGAAACAAATTGGATTGCAGACGTGAAAATATGCGCATTGCAGATAGTCAAATCAATTCTTTGAATCGCAATGCGCCATGCAATTCAACTACTGGATACAAAGGTGTTTCGTTTGATCATAGAACAGGAAAGTTTAAAGCCTACATAAAAGTTGATAGAAAGCAAATTAATCTTGGCCTTTTTAATACTGCTGAATTGGCATATCAAGAAAGAATTATTTATGAACAGTCTCTTATGACTATTGTAACAATGAAATGTAAGGGGGTTTGATATGAAAGTAATTTGCATTTCCGGGAAAGCCCGTCACGGTAAAGATACTTTAGCAGGAATTTTGAAAACACATTTAGAGGATCAGGGCAATAAAGTTCTAATAGCACATTTCGGTGATCTGGTTAAATATATCTGTGAAAAGTTTTTTGATTGGAACGGACAAAAAGATGAAGAAGGACGAACACTTCTTCAATATGTAGGTACAGATGTTGTCCGAACACAGGAACCGAATTTCTGGACAGACTTTATCAAGAAAGTTTTGACATTGTTTCCTGATGAATGGGATTATGTGCTAATTCCAGATTGTCGCTTTCCTAATGAAATCGAGTGCTTTAAGGATGGTAACTTTGACGCATATCTTGTAAGGATTAATCGTCCAAATTGTGATTCTGGTCTTACTGCGCAGCAGCTTCAGCATCCGTCCGAAACAGCAATGGATAACTACCATGCAGATTGTTATATCATCAATGATTCTACATTGAGTAATCTTGAAACACAGATTCCAGAAATTCTTAAAGCTATCGGAGGTTAAAATGATAGATAAAAAGATTGTCCTATGTGATGCAGATGACACCATTGAAAATCTGTGTGAAACATGGGTTAATTATCTGAATTGTCAATATGGGACAAAAGTAGCTGCCGATGATGTTGTTGATTGGGATGTGAGCAAATTCTTTCCTGAACTGTCTAAGGATCAAGTCTATGCTCCTATATATGATAAAGAGTTTTGGAAATTAATTCAGCCTATTGATGGATGTTACGAAATTCTTCATAAAATCAACAATAAACACAACCTATATATTGTAACTGCTACAAACTATCAAACTTGCGATACAAAAATCGAACGACTTATTGTTGATTTGTTCCCGTTTCTCCAGTGGTCACAATTTATTATTGCTTCTAAGAAGCAGCTTGTATATGGTGATTACTTAATTGATGATGGAGTACATAATTTCGAAGGCGGTCATTATAAAGGAATTTTGTTTGATCGTCCACATAATCGTTTGTTTGATGATAAAGCTGCTGGCCTAACCCGTGTACATACATGGGATGAAATAGGTAATATTCTGCTGTAATTAAAGGAGTGATTCAATGATTGTAATTAAGCGTGATGGTCGAGAAGTTGAATTTGACAAGCGAAAGATTAGCAATGCTGTTTTGAAAGCAATTATTGAGGTTGATGGTGAAAGTACGCTTGATACAGAAAGAATTGCATACGATATTGCTGATCGAATTGAGGAAAAGAGTAAGGATACAGCTTTGACCGTAGAGCAGATTCAGGATATGGTTGAAATCCAGCTTATGCTTAGTTATCGAAAAGATATTGCAAAGGCTTATATCCTGTATCGTAATGAGCGCACAAAAATTCGTGACAGGAATAGTAACCTTGTTAAAAACATTATGGTAAGGGCTGATTCAAAGGTTAATTATCGGTCTAATGCCAATGTTGATGAATCTTCTTTTTCTGGACGTGAGAAAGAGGCTTCCGCTGATATTGGTAAAATGATTGCATTAGATTTTGATGGATTGTCTCGTGATGTGGCTGATGCACATAAAACAATGCTGGTATATCAGCACGATCTTGAAAAGGCCATTTATGGAGTTCATAACTGTCTTAATTTGAATTTCCAAGAGATTTTTACCTATGGGTTCAGAACACGTAATGGTGATGTACGTCCTCCTACAAGTTTTAGCACAGCTTGTCAGCTTGTCGCTGTAGCATTTCAATGTCAGAGTCAGGTGCAATTTGGTGGGGTAGGCAGTATTCATCTGGACTATGATCTTGCCCCATTTGTTAAAAAGAGTTTCTTTAAGCACTATGCAGATGGTTTGCGTTATCTTAAACATAAGACAAAGGAAAACGCTGATATGTTTGTTCAACAGTGCTTAGATGAAGATTTAGATATTGATGATATTGCAGCTATGAACGATGACAAAAATGAAGTATATGATTATGCTATGGATATGCTGGAGCGTGAAGGTAAACAAGCTGCACAGGGGCTTTATCATAATCTGAATACTCTTGAATCCAGACAAGGTTCACAGGTTCCGTTTACCAGTATTAATCTTGGACGTGATACCAGTTTTGAAGGACGATTAGTAACTAAGTGGATTATGGAAGCCAGCATTGACGGTATTGGGCAGCACCATCTTACGAGTATTTTCCCCATTAGTATTTTCCAGTATAAGCAAGGTACTAATGCTAATGTTGGTGATCCTAACTATGATATGAAACAGCTTGCTCTTGAATCTATGAGTAAGCGTATCTATCCTAACTGGTGTAACTGTGACTGGTCACAGGCCCATGAAGATGAAAATAATCCTGATACATACTTTGCTACAATGGGATGCCGCACATTGATTGGGTATGATCGTCATGGTCTTGGATATATTCGTCAGGGCAGAGGCAATAATGTTCCTAATACGATTATTCTTCCAAAGCTGGGTATTGAGTTTGGTATTTGTCTTGGTAAGCGTGATAAGCCCGATCTGGATGAATTCTGGAAGGCTTTTGAGGAAACCTTACAGTTGACGGAGCGTGGATTGCTGGAGCGTTTTGAGATTATGGTACGGCAATCTCCTAAGTCAGCACCATTTATGTATCAGAACAATACTATTCAGGATGCAAGGAACTGTGAAAAGGATGTGTTCAATGCACTGAAGCACAACACATTGGCGATTGGTTATCTTGGTATTGCTGAAATGTGTCAGGCTCTTTTTGGTAGGAATCATGTTCATGATGCAGATGTTCATGCTTTTGCATTGTCTGTTGTTAAGCGTATTAATGAATATGCTGCCGAAGCATCCGAGCGCAACAATCTGAATTTTTCTTGTTACGCTACACCAGCGGAAGGGCTTTGTCGTACAGCACTGATGGGGCTTCGTGATCAGTATGGCATTATTGAGAATGTTACATCACATGAATATCTGACCAATTCACATCATGTTCCTGTTTGGGAAAAGGTATCTATTCAGCAGAAGTTAGAGTGCGAGGCTCCGTTCTGTAAGTATCCTACAGGCGGTTGCATTACCTATGTTGAGTTGGATAGCACTTTCGTAAAGAATACGAAAGCCGTTGAGGATATTATTGATTATGCGTTTAAAATTCTGGACATTCCCTATCTGGCCTTTAATTTCCCGATTGATAGCTGCTTAGATTGTGGTTATCAGGGCGAATTTAATGATAGGTGTCCTCAGTGCGGAAGCGAAAACATTCAGCAACTTCGCCGTGTCACTGGTTATCTGACAACTGATTATCGCAATTTCAATGATGGTAAACAGCGTGAAGTGCTTGAACGTGAAAAGCACAGCAAATATACTCCACAAAATAATTATGGATCAGATGAACTTTGATTGGAGATATGCTGGCATAGAATATGATGATGTAGCAAATGGTATTGGTCTTGGGGCAGTTTTCTTTACACAAGGCTGTCCCCACCAATGCCCTGAATGCCAAAATCCTCAAACGTGGAGTAAGGACGGTGGCATGAAGTTTACTGATTCTGTATTAGATCAATTAATGCAATACTATTATGATATTCCATATGCCAGTAGACTTACACTTTCTGGTGGTGATCCTTTAGCAAATCCTGAATTAACTTATCGTGTAATTTTCAAATTTAAAACCATTTTCCCGCATAAAAAAGTATGGTTATATACAGGCTACAATTTCGAGGATTTTGCTTTTAATAATCCGACAACCAATAATGAACGTTTAATTCAAAAAATCGTTCGGTTATGTGATGTGATTGTTGATGGCGAATTTAAAATTGACAAACGAGATATAACATTACAGTTTATGGGTTCAAGCAATCAAAGAATTATTGATGTACAAAAATCTTTAAAGGCAATGCAAGTAATTTTGTGGGAAGAATAAGAAAGGAGAATTATTCACTAATGACATTGAAAGATTTACGAGATATGCCAATTCAGGCTATAATTGACAGTATGGATATTGTTGATATGAAAATTCATTCTGACAATAAAGGCGTGATTAACAGTATTGAAATTAAATATGCCGATCCGTCAAATGCTGAAAGTCATATTGCAAAGAGGTAAAAATGAAATACATACTTGAAGTTGCATTTAAAACGGATGACTTTGATCCAGAGGAAAGCGAATTAGTTGAGGATATTCGTAATGAAGTAAAAAATGTAATTGCAAACTATTCTATGACAGAAAATCCAATAGTCAAAATTAGGGAGGACAATTAATGCTTGTTGTAAATCTTTTTGGTGCGCCCGGAGCAGGAAAGTCTACGGGTGCAGCGTATATCTTTTCAAAATTAAAGATGGCTGGTATCAATGCAGAACTGGTGACGGAGTTCGCAAAGGACAAAGTGTGGGAGGAAAGTAAGGCCGTATTCCAAAACCAAGCATATATCTTTGGCAAACAGTATTTCCGCATCAGCCGTGTACAAGATAAGGTAGATGTAGTTATTACTGATTCACCTATTCTACTGTCACCCTTTTATACTGATGATCCAGTGCTTGGTGATGAATTTGATAAGTTGGTCACTAAGGTATTCAATTCTTATGATTCTTTCAATGTGTTTATTAATCGTGTAAAACCTTATAACGCTTCTGGCAGATTCCAAACTGAGCAGGAAAGTGATGAATTGTCTAAAAAGCTGCTGGAGTTTATTACTGCACATGGTATTGCTTGTAGACATTATAATGGTGATATGAAAAGTTATGATGTGCTTGTAGCTGATATTCTTGAAAGGCTTAAATGTCCCGGAAGAAGTTATGGAACGCACTAACCACGCAAAAATAACGACATAATCAATAATAAAAGGAGTTACTATGAGAACAAGTAAAAAGAACCCGTGTGAAGGTTGCCATTATTGGAGATATTTATACCCTTGCAATGCCTGTCACTATATGTATGTTACTGGACATAGCCGAGGGTGTAAGGCTGGAGCGGGATGTACTCGTAGGAAACCAATGAATAGAGAAGAACTGAAAAAAGAAATTCCAGCACTTTTAAAAATAGGAGAGTATGAAAATGGACTTTATTGATTGTAAAGCAATCGCACAAAAATGGAAAGATGAAATAAAAGCTACTGGAGTAAAGGCGTGTCTATATGTCATTTCGGCTGGCGATGATGCAGCGTCAGCCACATATATCAAAGGCAAATTAAAAGACGCTGAAGAAATCGGATTCAGTTGCATACATAAACACGTTGACGGTGATGACAGAGATCAGTTGCTTATGAATTTAACACATTTGCTAAATGAACTTCAATATAGCATAAGTGTTGACGGCATAATCGTTCAACTGCCTCTACCGTTTGGTATTGCACTTAATGACATTAAAATGTGGATGGCGAATGAAAAAGATGTTGATGGATTTTTACCCGATTCACTTTTTGATCCATGTACGCCAGATGGAATAGTACAAATGCTAAAAGAAATTAATGTTAATATTGATGGCAAACTTTGTGTTATTACTGGTAGAAGTAATATTGTAGGTAAGCCGTTGGCAGAAATGATGACTCGTGAAAATGCAACTGTTGTTCTTTGTCATTCTCATACTCCAGCAACACTTTTAGATCAGCTTGCACGTGACGCAGATATTTTCATAAGTGCTGTTGGGCAAAAAGATTTTATAGATAGCAGTAAATTTAAAGACGGCGCAGTTGTAATTGATGTTGGCATTAATCGAACGGATCAGGGGATTTGTGGTGATATAACTATTAATCCCAATTCTAACAACATTCTTATTACACCAGTACCCGGAGGGGTTGGCCTACTGACACGTGCAATGCTTATGAAACATTTGTTAGTAGCATATCAAAAATATCATACTTGGAGGCAGACACGATGAATAAATTTGAACTTATTTCAAAAGCAGAATACGATAAAGTTGTTGTTGAGGAATTTAATGCTAAGAATGGCGTAATTTCTTATCAGCCTTATGCGCAGCTTCAGACACCTCAACGAGCAACTAAGGGGAGTGCTGGATACGATTTCTTTTCACCTATCTCATTTAAACTGAAACCGGGGCAAACTATTAAAGTTCCTACTTGTGTGAAATGTTGTCTTAGTCATGGTAATGTTCTTATGCTGTTTCCACGTAGTAGTTTTGGATTTAAATATAGGATGCAGCTTGACAATACTGTTGGGGTTGTAGATCAGGACTATTACAACAATGAATCAAATGAGGGACATATTTTCATTAAAATTACTAATGACAGCAAATCGGGAAAGACATTGGAGGTTAATGCGGGAACTCCTTTTGCCCAAGGAATTATCATGAGTTATGCTATTACAGATGATGACAATGTAGTTGCTACACGTACTGGCGGCATTGGAAGTACATCAAATAATTAATTGAGAGTTTTATGAAATTTATTAAGAATTTGCCTTGGAGTTTCATCACAGTATTTATTATAATTCCTATCATGGGTTTAATGCTGATATATTGGCATACAGTATGGGAACATGATTACTTTGGTGATGGTTCGTGTCATGTTTGTCAAACAGGGCATTATGAATTATTTGACATTGAGCATATCAGAAATGGTGGTGAACTTTACTATTACCGTTGTAATGAATGTCATGATATTGAACGATATGAAAGTTATCAAGGAGGTTGATAAATGAAACAGTTGAAAACAAGTTACAAATTTTATATATGGCTTATTGAAGTTATAATTAGTATAGGCGTTTGTTGGCAATTACTCGAAATACTAATTTATGGCGAAATCCAACCAAGAATTATTGATGACATTATTAGCTTTTTCTGGATTGGGGCAATTTGCTATGCCTATAAATTCAAAGAAATTGAATTGAAAAGAATGTTGAAAAAATATGACCATGCACGTATAGATGTAGAGTGGTGGCTAAGAAACCCGATTCCTCCAGAAACATATACAGGGTATGCAAGCGATCATATTTTATTACTATCCGAAGATGAACTTGGGAATAAGGGAGGATTTACAGCAACATGATTAATAATAGTTTATGTAGCGTATATGAACCTACAGGTATTATTTCTACATCATCAAATACAGTTGAAATAATTGGTGGTGCTGGTCTTGAATTTGCTTTTAAAGATTTAAGCATGAATGCCAAATGTACATATAAAAGTGAACAACTGCCTTTTCATGCAGAAGTATGGGAAATTTCAGCCGATGATTTCAAAATCCTATGCGACTATCCTGATGAACAATGGAAAGACGTATGGAGTTGGTGGCGACAGGGCCATTGTATTTATCATGGTAATATCTATAATGATTATACTGTAAATGGTAAAACAATGTATGGCTATGAACCAGCAGAGGAAGAAGATTATGAATCAAAGCCATATAGTAGTTTCTATGATTATCTTCGTCACGTTCACAATTTAAGTACATTTTATAATTTCTGTTATTTTGCAATCAGTCTTGCAGATGATAACAAAATGAAAGTTTCTGAATTTCTCAAAGAATATCAGCCTTGATTGGAGGTATGAATGGATACAAACGATTCAAAAATTGATTGGGAAGCATTATTAAAAGCACAGCAAGAATCAATGCCAACAATTTCAATTCCTGATTGTTCTCCTAAAATTCCTTTTTGGGAAAGATATACTTTGTCAGTTGAAGAAGCTGCTCAATATTTTAGAATTGGCAGAGATAAACTGAAAAAGATAATTAGTGAAAATCCAGATGCAGACTTCGTTTTGTGGAACGGAACTCGTTCACAAATCAAACGTAAGAAATTTGAAAACTACATTGATAGGCTAAATGTAATTTAAGAGTTGCTTCAAGACTTCCGATGTGGTATAATTAAGCATCGGAAGTCTTTCGCATTTTGGAATTAGAAAGGAGTGTAAAATGTCCGAAAAGCGAAAAGACAGTAAGGGCCGAATTTTGCGAAACGGCGAAACACAACGCTCCGATGGAATGTATATGTACCGCTATAATGACGCTGCTGGTGTGCGGCGAACAATTTATAGTTGGCGACTTGTTGAGACAGATAAAATTCCTCCACGCAAAAAATCCTGCGAACCATTAAGAGAACTTGAAAAGCAATTAGAACGTGACACAGATGATGGTATACAATCTTTCATTGCTGCAAAGAAAACCGTAAATGATTTTTACGAAAAGTATATGGGCATGAAAAAGGAATTAAAGCCATCAACTCGATCTAATTATTCCAACACGTATAACCATTATGTAAGAGACAAATTAGGTTCAAAACCTATCGGATCAGTAAGATACAGTGATGTTAAAAAGTTTTATTTATCAATGTATTATGATGATGGTTTAAAGCCTAATACAATTCATGCTGTTAATACAATCTTACATCCAATTTTTACTCTCGCTGTGCGTGATGGATATATTAGGTCAAACCCGGCCTATCAAGTATATGCCGAATTAAAAAAGCAGAATGCTTGGGGCCAAGAAAAGCGTCACGCTCTCACAGAACAGCAGCAGACAGCTTTTGTAGATTTCATCCGAAACTCAACTAAGTATAGAATCTGGCTTAATATGTTCACTTTGTTCTTAGGTACTGGTTGTCGGGTGGGTGAGGTCATTGGCTTACGGTGGGAAGATTGCGATTTTCAAGAAGGAATTATTTCAATCAATCACAATCTGATTTACTGCAAGTCAGATGTTGATGAAAAGTTTAGGTACTATATTTCTACACCGAAAACTAAAGCTGGTGAACGTGTTATTCCTATGTTAAAAGAAGTGCGTAAAGCATTATTGGAGGAACGTCTTACGCAAATGAAAACTGGCTTTAATCAAACTGTCATTGATGGTTATTCTGGATTCATTTTTCAAAACCGTAATGGTGGTATGAGAAAGCCTTCTGAGATCAATAGAGTCATCAACAATATTATCGCTGACTATAATGCTGAAGAAATTAATCAGGCCAAAAAAGAAAAGCGAGAACCCATTCTGCTCCCGCACTTTTCTGTCCATAATTTGCGACACACTTTTTGTACCAGATTTTGTGAGAATGAAACTAACCTTAAAATCATTCAAGAAATCATGGGGCACGCAAATATATCTACAACTATGGACGTTTACAATGAAGCTACACAGGAGCAAAAGAAGGCCAGTTTCGCTAATCTGGAGGGCAAAATTATGATTGGTTAGTTCAGCAAAAACCTACACCAATTTATACACCAGTTCGTCAGATATATTTAGTGGCTTTTAGTAGCTTTTGGTTGAGAATAAAAAGAAAAGCTACTGAATCAGTAACTTATTGCAACCAATAGTAAGATATAGCGAAAAGTTGTTTTATCCAGCAGATTGTTGTACAATTTTCAGGATATGCACTTATAAGTTTAGTATCTAACAAAATATCAAGCAAAAGTTGCAATATGTCATCCAAAAAGTTGTAATACTCTATATAGCATTTTGAACCTTACACCAACTTTACACCAAATGAAAAAGACTTCCGATGTAGTTTTCAAATTTCTTACGAACAACAAAAATAGGCAAGCTGAAGGTATTGGCTTGCCTATTTTTATTATGCTTGATTTTGAACTTAACAAATGATACAATAAAGGCCAGATTAAATGACTGGAGTAAATAGCTATGGATGTTGAAAAAGTGGCATATGATTTGCAGCAGAAATATAGCAAGCGTATGGAAAAGAAAATGCAAGGAAAACCGCAAGCTGTTAAAATTATATGGTGTCTATCTGCTCTATCGTTTAGATACCCGTTATGGAAGTTTGGCTGGATACTATGATACAAAAGGCAAATTCCTCTTTTCTATAACACAAGATGCAACATCGAAAATGCCATATCAAAATTTATCAGTTTTAATTTTATCAATGTATGCGTCACAAGTATTAATAGGTATAAATATTGATGATTACAGCAAAAACTTTTTACAAAATAATCACCCAATTCAAATCAAAACATTCAGTAAAGGCGGTAAACTTCAAAATCAATATAATGCCGATCCAAAATCTAAGCATTCAACAATCAGAAATTTAGACGATTACAACAAAGAGGAACGGTTTATAAATGTGATAATAAGAAAGCTGCCAGAAGGCAAACAAGCATCAGAAGAAGCAAAGCAGTTGGCAGAACAATATGGTTGCGATCTTGAGCCGGGACAAACATTTGTAAGACCATTTGTTAAACAAGTTTTTATAAGGAAAGATAAATAATCGTAAAAAAATAGGGGTATAGGCTATTCGCCTGTACCCCTTTAAACTATATTTAAATCAGAAAATCTCCATCTTTTTCATGCTGCTCATAAACACGCTTGATATTTGCGATTGCCATTACTGCCCGGTTATTTTTATAACCCGGATGACTTCTACAGAAATCCTCATATTCATCAATATCTTGCAATACATCTACAAAATATTCATGCGTATAGCAATCATCGCCCTTCATAAGATCGGCATTAAATCGCAAAATACGTTGCCTATGTAAATTTGCATCACGCTCATCATCTACACGAATATGTTCATCCAGTCGTTTACGTGTTTCGTGCTGCCCCTTTTCTAAAGTATCTAATTTCTTTAAAACATCACCATTAAAAATGCGTCCAATCCAATGACCAAATGTAGACCACGGATTTACCTTAATCGGTGTAATTTCAATCAATGTCATAGCAATAGCCACAATAGCAAGAAGTGTGCCAGTATTTTCAGACAACAACTCCTTGATTTCCATAAGGCTCATTCTTACACACCTCCTGTCATCATGTTTGTATTCATTGTTACTTTACTTTAGCTTCAGGAACTTTTGAATTGGTATTAAGCACCTTGCTCATATCGCAAAGGCTATCAATTAATACGCCGACCTCATCCATATTCACATCGTAATTAATAGTGTCGGCAGAAGATTTGACCATTGCTAAAACCCATTCCTTTTTGTCTGCGCCTTTTTCAAGTTTAGATTCTGCTGTCTGCATCAAATCAATTACCAAAGAAACTAACTTGTTCCAGTTCTTTTCCTTTGTGGCTTTCTGCACATATTCAACCAATTTAATTACCAAAGGAATAACCGCCGCAAGACCAGCAAGAATAGAAACAACATACTGCATATATTCCATATCATTACCTCCTTAAATTTGCGGACTTTCTTCAAAGTCATTTTCTACAAAACCAGCCGCTTCAGCAGCAGCGAACTTAATTCCTACACCGTTAGCACCTGTATTTTCACGCTCACTTTTATGTACGATGCTATTTAATACAATACTTGCCGCCGTACCCATAGGAGCAAATACAGCGGTATAACAAGCTAAAGCACCCATGTACTGATATTCAATACTTTTCAACGCAAGATAAAACCCGCCCAAAAGACCAGCACATAAAAATGTCATAATCAAAAGGGCGAGTAGGTTTGTAAAACCAATATGAAATTTTCTCTTGCGTCTACGTCTGGTTTTCTTTTTCCCCCGCTCTACCCTGATAACCATAATTACACCTTACCCATCAATTTAGCAAAACGGAAGAACAATGCCGCAGCCTGTTCACGTGTCAACTGATCAGCCCACATATAATTCGGAGTCCCATCAGGTAATGCACCGCTGCCAGCAATCAGACCACAATTAATTGCCCAATCACGTGCCTCTTTGCTCCATGTACCACAATCGTTATCCTGCAATTCCTTACGCTGTTCTGCAATGACACCTTTACAAATTTCCTTAACCTGTGCTTCAGTCATATCATCATCCTCCATTCCATTATTAAGTAAAGCAGCTACATCGTTCCGCACATCATCCATTGTCTTACCGAACTTCGGGAACCAATGCAACACATCCGAGTGACCTGAACCCAACCCAAGATAATAACTATCATTGTGACACAAGATGGTTGGAACATTGACTTTCCCATATTTAACAGTGCCATGCGGATCAATGTTATACATCTTACAAAGGTACGCTGTAATCTCACACGCTTCTTTATAAGCCTTATTAAAATAATCCCGGTCATTCAAAGCATCTTCGCAAATCTCAAACTGAATCCAACCATTATTACAAGACCCATTTTTGCCACTGGCACATCCCCAAGGACGATAATTCCAAGGCATAGTTTGAACTGTGGTTACTGTTCCATCAGCCAATTTACCAATCCAACAATTCAACCCGGCTTGTCGCTCAACGTGATTCCAGTCATTGCCGCCAGTATTCTTACCAAGCAACTGCATCAACTGAGCATAATTCGGATCATCGGCTGAAGGCTGAACATATCGCCGTAAATTCGGATTATTGGCTCCTGTACTATGCCATAAAATTCCTTTTACTTCCATAACCCTTGTTTGTTTATAACAAGTGCTATTTGTCATCATACATTGGAGTGGTTTATTCTTTTCTGAATATTTCATTGAACTCCCTCCTTCCTTAATCACAAGATATTTGTCATAGTAATTCTGGCTATAAGCAGCCCGATCATTTTGTGCTTTAAGCCGTTGTTCCTCTGTAGCATCCTTACCTTGACTTGCTGGCCTTTCATAATTAATAAGCATAGCATTAGAAGCCTGTCGTACAGACGTTGCAGTTTTCAGAACATTTAATACCGCAGGATAGCTTGTGATTAATTCTTGATAAAAGAATTCAAGTTGCGCTTCAGGATCGCCAATAGAAGTTTGTTTTTCTTTTACAGAATTCAAGAAATTTTGCTTACGACTCCAATATGTTAATTGAAACAATCCATAGCCAGCCTTATCATAAACAAAATTTGTATAAGTACCGTTGTCAACTGCATCTGTATATTGTTGATCCGTCATGCCTAATTTCTTTTCATAAGTATTTTGTAAATTGCGGGGATTCAAACCAGATTCAGCAAAAGCATTTCCTAATACTCCTGCAATTCCAAAATCATTTAAACCCTTACTTCTAAGGAAATTTATAATTTGTTCAATAATTGTTGCACCAATTAAGGCCATCACTATCACCTCCAGTTCACATCAGTTGATAATGTGGTTTTTCCTCTTTAAAAAGCCAATAACGTAAATAATCATCAACCACAATCGCAACAGCAGATAAAGCAATCCATGCAAAGAAAAAAGGCAAACAAATTTGCCCCATAATGTTAAAAGGCAAATTAGAATAATCCCAAATCGCAAGACCAAGCCATACATTCAAAATCAATCCAGCAATAAATTCAATACCTGTAACTAAACAAGCACCAATTAACGATTGCTGTACCATACCCATTTCCCAAGGAATGTACTCATTAATTGCACCAATAGCAATGAAACAAATGCCACCAACTAAAGCCATGCTCCAGTGACTATGACCACGCCAAAGTATTTCAATACCAAAATAAATCGTGCCGCCGATTATCAGCAGCACGATCATTTTCAGCGCATTTTTAATTTTCATTTTGCACCTACCAATTTAGCGATGTATTGGAGATCGAATAAAGGCGCATTATAAAACTCATAGTTCCAAAGCCAGTGATCGGTAAATTCTAAACACTTATATTTTTGACACACAGAATCAGACCAAACCTTATCCCACCTATCCTGATAGGTAAGATCATATTCCTTCATTTCTAAACGCTTTATAATTGCCTGTGTCAAGCGACCTCTTTCAAGACCGTTACCATCATCATTTTGCGAAAAATAATCAAAAGCGTCTTGGCTTGCAACAAAACAAATAGTTCCCTTATCGCAAGTAATATGCCTGTCCACAACAGTACATTCGGTTCCATAAGGAAGATTCACATTACCGCATTGAGCCAACTTCTTATACCGCTTTGTCACAACATATTTGTTATAAATCTGCATTTAAACAATCTCCTTTTTTGTTTTAATCAAGCACTACTGTTGAACCACCAGAAAGAGTAGTAAGAATTTTTTGAATCTGTGCCTGTGCCGCAGCAATGTTGCTCTGCATCAAAGCATTCAAATCTTCTGGCAATTCCATACCATAAACGATACCAGCCAAATCATTAATGTCGGTTGTCCGATTTACCAAAACACGAAGCATATTGTTATAGGTGGTATGATAAGTAATCATAGACTGAACAGCAACATAAATTGCCACAATATCAGATTTGCTATATGTGGTACACTCTTTACCATCGGCATGATATGGATATTCCTCCACACCAGCCATCACAGAATAAAACATATTGGTAATGTTATTCTGATCATAGCTATCCAAAGAGAAATGTTCGGTAGTATTGCCACTGTTAGATGTGGTTACATCAACGCCAGCTTCGATTGCACCATTACAATAATTACGCATTTCATTCAACTTGGCTGTCCGCAGTAAATTCATTATCTCATCTGTTACAGGATTATTTTCATCAACAGGAAAGACGGTCAAATAATCAGCAACAGTAATCTTGCAGTTTGTCAGCAATTCATCAACCTGTTCCTTGCACCACAAAGCAGGATAGTATTTTTGAACCATTTCTAAAGCTGTCATATTCCATCCTCCTTAAACTAAATTTGCCATAACTCGCATATAATCAAGTTCAGCAGTACGCTCTACCTCACTATCCAATTCAAAAACGGCAACCTGTACGCAATCCGCATAAGCCTCTGAATTAGAAATAGAATAAGTAACACCGCCAGCTACAATAGCTTCTGCCTCGCCCTTGGAGCATTCAATGTTAGTATTGGTATCAATATTTTTACGAACAAATACTACTTTTTGAAATACACCAACTAATGTATCTCCAGACATTAACCTATACATTCCTCATCCTCCTTGTCATAAAAAGTTTCACGAATTTCTCTTAACATTTCAAACGCTTCTGCGCTTTTACTTCTATTTTTCATACGATAATCCCAACGATTAATCAAAGGAATAAAACCATTCATATACCGCTCATAACGTGTGCGATCCAGTTCTTCCATTTTAGCTTCATACTCTTTTGGCGATGTAAAATAGAACCATCCAATTTCATAATTCCATCTTGCATCTAAAGTACATTTGAATTTCTTATCCCATTCAGCTAACTCCTGCTCAAATAGGCCAACGAAATACAAATCCATATCATGTACTGTTTTATAACTATCACACCTTGCAGCGTGTGACCGCCAAGATTGATAAGAAGTAAAAACATCTTCTGCGCTCATTTTCCCTTCATCAACCCAAACACGAAAGATTTTCAGTTTACGCCGAATTGATTTAATGCTGTTACGGCTTAACTTAATAACAACCTTTCCAGTAGGTTCTAAACGAATACGCATTTTGAGAAACTTGAAACTATGATTTTTAAATGGAGTTATTTTGCATTTTTTCTCATTTAGTTCAATTCCCATTTCGTTAGAAAGTTCAACTAAAGTATTATGCAATCCTTTAAGAAATTCCAACGAATTACTTATTACATATCCGTCATCCATATATCTCGCATATCCATGAACACTAAGTTTATCTTTTATGTAGTGATCAATCGGACTGGCATAATCTAAAGCAATATTCTGTGATACTTGACTACCTAATCCCACACCACGAGGATTGTCCGGGTCATGTTCCACGCCACCCAATTCTAAAAAATCATCAATTAATTGACAACCAATTTCTTGTAACTTAGGATCAAAGATATGTTTCTTTAAACGTTCTTTCGCTTTGTCATGTGGTATCGAAGCGAAATATCCATGAAAATCAAATTGATAAATTCCACCTTCCAGACCATATAAACGATAATGATGATGCAAGAACTCAACAAGTCTTTTTAAAGTCATGTCCATGCCCTTATCAGGCAAACTTGCACTATTATCATAAATGAAACTTCTGGAGTAGGCTTCTGTCATGAGTTCATCACAATAGCATTTCTGAACACTACGATCTTGAATAACCAAAGAATTAATATCTCGTTCTTTGCCGTGTTCAATAGTTTTAAAATGTTTGAACCCACCAGATTCATACGTACCTTTGAGAACTCGTTCTTGCAAAGAGTCAGTCTGCGTCAAAAGCACTGACTTGAAATTGATAGTAGAGGTTTTCCAGTTCACTCCTTCGCAGCAGTTTTCACCAGCGTCCCACATATTATCAAAGTCAAACACATCCTCAAGTGCCTTGCCGCAGACTGGCCTTGCTTTTTCTTCTCGTTCTCTTTTACGTCTTTCGTATCTTTTCTGTTTTCTTTCCTCGCTTGTCATATTGCCAAAGAACAAATCCTTTCCGTATAGCCTTATCATCCACTGGCGAATACGTCTACGCATCACAACCGTATCCGTTGACAGCTTCCGATGCTGATTTACTAAGCTACGTAACTATGCACCTATGAAATTTAAGGGAGCAACGTGCCACGGATCATCAGCCAAAGCCAATTACCGCAAGAAGGAAATGGGATGCTACCTCCTTCCGACACACCGCTCAAATCAGCAAAATGTCAATAAACCATGCAAGCAGCGTCCAGATGCAAGTATCGAAAAAGTGTTTTAGGATGCCATCAGGCAGAGCCACGGCATACATCCTCCTTCTGAAATAACGGATATTGTTTTCACCAGTAAAGGCCGTATTATTTCAAGCCATTAAGGGCTACTAAGTCTAATCCAAGTTTGTGTACTTAATTTGATGCACCACAAACAGCTTCAAGAATCCGGGGCGACCCCATTGGAATTGCCAGAGTTGTTGTTGTTCGGAGAACCGTCAGTGTTGACATTGCAGAAGTTCGTAGTGTTGCCAGCATTGACAGAACGCAGCCACCAATTCGCAGGGGGTTTTATCAGGATGTAACCGTTGTCGGCAATTATTCTTTTGTAGAGTCCTCTATGTCGAAAATATCTTCTGGTAAAACTACCTCACTTTCAGTAGCAATCTCATCATTTTCATCCTTCTTTTTCTTGGGCTTAGAATTATTATCACGATTAAGATATTCCCAAAATGCTTGTTTAAGGAAGTCCAAAAATTCACAAAAGAATTTGAAATTAATGAGTTTGCTCCAAGATTTTTTGCTCTGATATTTCTTATAGCGTTTCCTATCAGATTCAATGATTCCTTTTACCAGAGCCGCTTCGTAATTCAAAAGCCTCGCCCATTCTTTAAAGATTCCAGATGTTTTCTTTTTATCACCAAGAAAATTATTGCCTTTCAGCAACAATGCAAACAGCACAGTTAATATACCGCTTAATGCAAAAATTGCTGATCGTGCCTTTGTAAAATATTCTTCTCGGAGATTGAATTCCATTTCTGTTATGTTACTATGAAGATAAATTGAATTAGCCCTTAATACATCCTCATGAATTTCCAACGCAAGCCGGGTAATATCGTTGGTTAAGCAAAATCTCCAAGATTTCGGGAACTTCTTAATTTGTTCCAGTGTATATGTAGCTAATTGTTGCGCTACTCGAATGAATTCAGCTTTTGATTCATTGCGCTTAGAAGCGTAGACAGACATTGATGATCCTCCCATTTATCATATTTAGATTATTTGCCCCACATCTAAGCAGATATGAGATTGTTTTCTCAACCCGCCCTTTATGTTAGCAGATTACTTTCTCGTTGTCAAGGACAAATTGAGAAAATTTTCTAATGCAAAGGGTAAGTCGTTCATCCCCCTTTATCTGTCCCGGCTTGCGCCTTGGACAAGATAGGGGGATTCACTGATTAGCTTAAACGCAGAAGGCCGGGGCGACCCCATTGGAAAGGCCAGAGTCGCTGCCGCTCGGAGAACCGCCAGTGCCGACACGGCAGAAGTGCGTAGTGTTGCCAGCACGGACAGAACGCAGCCACCAATACGCAGTTGATGTTGTAGCATTATGCTTATACCTGACCTTTGAATTAGTCTTGTAAAAATCATACTGCATCTGAGAATTTTGTTCATATTGGCTGGCATATGTTCTTGCACCCTGAACTTCAAACTCGGACAACAAGAACAAATAATCTGTCGTTGCAGTTATTGCACTTGCTGCGTTGGAACTTCCACCAGTGTTATCAGAATACTTTGTACAAGATTTCATTACAGCACGAAGATCACTTGGCAATGCTGCCATAAATGTCTTTGCTGTAGGACTTGTTGGATTGTTAGTAGAACCCAACAAAGTATTTCTCATATGACTATCTTTCCAACCACCAGCATTTGTACCATATTGTGGATTTGTCGTACTGTCGGCGGGGTTCATTGTAAACGAACCAGTGTTCTTGTTATAACTATTGTAAGTGCTATCAACAAAACAAATCTGATTGCCAGTTTTACTAACCTTACCAATCTGGAAGTGAATACGGTTAGTACCTTCTTTTGCGCTATTATGGTTAAAGCCCAAAATAAAAGCCCACACATCCATATTGATAGCGGTAGAACCAACTGTGCCATTCACTTTAATCTGCTTTGCATCACCAACATTCCAATAAGTCGAAGCTAACCCAGCATCAGACACTTGCCTAATCTGCGCCCAAGTATACTCATTAAGTTCCTTACCAGAAGCAGGAATAAATTCTGCATTCACAGTAAACGTCTGATTTGCTGGAGCATTATGATTAGTCCCCGCTGCCACTGAAACAGTAATAGTCGCTGTACCAGATTTCTTGTTGACATGGCTAACTGTAATCACATTGTCACTAATAGAAACCGTAGCAACACTGGTATCACTGGACGTTGCAGAAATTGCACCATCACCAGCACGTGTCACAGTCACAGTATCAGTCAATTTATCAGTGTTCAATGTCACAGAACTCTTATTCAAACTTAAACTACCAGCCGCCTTACCGATTGTCCAAGACACTTCCTTTGCTCCTGTGCTACCATCGCTCCAACAAAAATCTGGCTTTGGCGTAAATGTGGCTTTATATGTACCAGCATTTGTAGCCTTAGTAACACCACCAATGGTCAACTGTGCTATATTGTAATTACTGAATGTTGGGGTAAGTTCTGCACCTGTATAAGTCAGCGTACCGCTCTGAGCGGGAACAGCGGTCAGCTTAGTCTTATTGGGGATTGCAGTAATCCTACCTGTTGCACTTGTATTAACTGCACCTTCGGTAGAAATAGGGAACAAAGCAAAATAATAAGTAGTTCCATTTGTGAGGCCAGTTACCTCCAACGGACTACTTTGATGTGCATTTCGAGTTGTGCTATTTATAACCAGCGTACCATCATCAGGAGATGTAGGATAACTGCCAGTCTTATAAACTACTTTTGTACTCGCCCATGTTGAGAGCGTCACACCATCCTGTACCTTAGTTGCAGCGGGATCAGTCCATGTAAGCTGAACACGACCATTTAACTGTGCGGCAACTGCCAACGCAGACACATCACCAGTAGGAACAGGATTAGGCGTAATTGTTACCTCGTTCGCAGGATCATCAGCATAAGTGTTTGTGGTGGAATATGGGAAGAACTTATAGTAATAAGTCACGCCATCACTTAAACCACTATCACAAAAATACTGTGTCTTATATGCGTCACGAGTTTTATTATCAAGAACGACTGTACCATCACGGCGACTTGCTGGCATAGAACCCGCTTTACGAACCAGCAATGTACCAGCCCATGCCGCAAGAGTAGCATCACCAACAATCGTATCAACAGGATCAGTCCATTTCAAATATGCTTTACCTGAAGCAGCTAATGTAGCAAGACCAGTCACAGGAGCCAGAGGAATGCCACCGCCGCCACCATTGCCACCGCTACCAGTTGGGAAAATAGAAACAATAGGCATATATAACCTCCTTTAACCAAGAAGAATAATAGTCACAGGAATATCACGTGTAGGCTTGTCGCCATATGCTGTAACAGTAAAAGCACCTTCTACCTGATTGCTAATACGCATATCAGCAGCTACAACATCTTCAAGCTGTTCAGTTGTGATATTTTGTCCAATAGTAATAATGCCATTTTGATCAGCACCAAGATTATCAACAGAAATCGTTTGGGAATATGGAGCGGTTTCGCTCCATGCAGATACAAGTAAAACAGCATTAATTGCTATACTAAGATTGGCTTTTTCACCAAGGGCGGTATCAATTTTCTCCATATTAGAGTTTGAGTTACCATTGATGCTTTCACGCCATTCTTTAAATTTTGTCTGGTCATCATCTGTAAGTGC
>NFYY01007652.1_pt1 | contig 35306 bp, 59 predicted proteins | sample 1092491 | NCBI WGS metagenome assembly NFYY01 (sample SAMN03609884, study PRJNA323583) | gut metagenome | isolation source: feces | host: Rattus norvegicus | place: Denmark: GeoCenter | collected 2013 | reverse complement strand
GTGGTAGAAAAAACGAGTATCTAAAAGTATCAATCGGTAGAAACTCATCAGCGACTGTACAAAGAGTTGTCGTGTGTGCTTACTATGGTATTGTTAGTCTCAAAGGCTACTACGTACACCATATTGACCAAAACACTCAAAATAATACGATATCTAATTTGTTAGTTGTTGATGATATAACTCATCATGAATTACATCACTTAAGTAGTAGCGATTACATCGTATGTTGTCATGAGCTTAAAAAGTCAGAAAGATCACGCCTTAAAGAATGGAGGTTACTAAAATGAAAAGTTTTGATGTAACAGCCGTGTATAACAACGGTCAAACATTAATTATTAAACATACAAGCGAAAAATCAGCAGTTGAAACAATTAAAGTACTTGAGCACAATGCCAAAATCGAAAAAGAAGATATACAAATTATTAAGGGGTGGTAAATATGATTTACATCTTAAAAGATCGCTATATTATTACAGACCTAGGCAAACAGTTACACATTACGGATCTAACGACTGGTGACAGTTGGAAACGCGTTAAAACACAATCAGACCACAAACTAATTAATCAAGCTGAAAAGATCATTTAAAAGGAGGTAACTAGCATGAACAATGAAGAGCGTGACATTTTACTAGATCGGATCGACCGACTAGAAAGCTGTTTGAAAGAAACGATCTTAGATTACGAGGAACAACTACACGAGCTAAACCAGCTCTTAGAATTGGCGGAATACTACCATGATCTCAAATTTCGCCCGGTCAAAAACCATCTAAAGGAAATTTCAACAAGTGAACTTGAATTTTATGATGACTAAACTTTTATAGCCCTGTAAAGGGCTTTTATTTTGTTGAAAATCGCAAGTCGTCTCACAAGACTAAAAATAAGATCCGTGGTATTATATAGATGTAGGTTAGATAACAAAAAATGAAAGGGTGGTCAAAAATGAGAACCAAACGGCAAAACCAAAATAAAACGAATAAAACATATTGGATCACGGGCGCTACCTGTGCGATCTTAGCTACTGGAGTGTTTTGGGCTACAGCCCCTTTAAGTGGTGATCCAACTCATAGCAACCACGATCCAGAACAAACACAAATGTATCAAGCCAAAAAAGATCGACAAAGCATGATACAAGCTAAGCTTAGCTCAATCAACAAAGAGTACAAAAGCAAGGCTGAAGAAACAAGCAAACAAGAAACAACAGAAACATACTTGGAACAACCAGAAGCAGAAACGCAAGCAGAAGAAACAAATTCAGAACAACCAAAAACAGAAGCACAGACAAGCACAGAAACAAACGCATTAAAAGAAGAAATAGAAGCTATGGGAGGAAAAGCTAAGTCATGGGAAGAGCTAATATACGAAGAAAACGTTGACCATGATACATTATTACTATCAGCCATGAACTACGATACAGAATTATACGATCTTTATAAATCGGTTGGATATAACGATCCTAGAGGTTATGTAACAGCTCAAAATAACACAGCAGTGATTATTTGGGGCGCGGGCTGTGCAAATAGCCAATACAGAGGAATTCAAGGGAACGAAACACTACAAGACTTTTACATGAACGTGCAGGAAACAGGAAACGAACAAGGCGGTACGATCACACACCAAGGCGTTAAAGTAACATACAAAACAATTTGGCTCAACCCTGGAATACCAGCTACAGGTAGCCTATACCAGATCACAAAAGTTGAAAAAGTTAACTAATACTCACCAGCCCTCTTTTGAGGGCTTTTTTATTTACACAAACTTGTAAGCGTTTCTACTTGCCTTAACATAATGCCTCTTAGACGCTATATAAGACGATTAGAGACGTTTTAAGCGTACTCAGTATAATTATATGTAAGTGCTTGTAGTTCTGCTCTATCACGTTCTCATAATTAAACACACTCAAATAATTTTGTCAAGTAAACATACTTGATTCATTTTGTCAAGTAAATACACTCAATTAATTTTGTCAAGCAAACACACTCAATTAATTTTGTCAAGTAAACACACTCAATTAATTTTGTCAAGTAAACACACTCAATTAATTTTGTCAAGTAAAACCACCCTTCTTGTCTACTATTGTAACCGCCCTACCGAACGCCCTTCTACCGCCCTATCGTTTGAACATTTATTCATATGTTCTTGTAAGCCCCAAAAATCTACAGAAAAATCAAGGTAGGGGTGAGGGGGTCGATTTTAAAAATTGCGATTTTGAAACATAATAAAAAGAGAAGCTGATTCTTCTAAAACAGCCCCTCTCACAGGAAATTAAATTTTCAAGTCAAAAGGTAAAGTATTTATCTTTGAATAAAAATAACCCCTCATAGTTAGGGGTTATTTTTGTGGTGATTACTCTTTCGGTGTGAACAGGATCTGATCTCTGATCCATGCTTTCTTAATATGTCCTCTTTGTGCATCAGCTGGAACGGTAAATGATGTGTGTCTCATGTTTGTTACAGCGTCTATATAGTGCATTGTACCATCATCATAAAGCAGTTCAACAATAGTGTTTTCATCTTGATAGTTTCCTGTAAAAACAGTGTTAGTTGTTAAATCAATAGGGTTACAGTTCACGTTCCACTCTTCTCCTGCCACTAATGAAGCATTTAAGCATGTATCAAAGGTAATTGAGAAGTTTACTAACACTTTTCCTGTGTCTCCTATCTCAAATAACGTACAATAGCCCTGCTTTCCTGGATGATTATCACAAGAATACGAGCAAGCCTTATCAGAAAGTTTATTTACTTCACCAATATTAGCTAAAGTATCATCAATCTGTTCCATCTTATTATCGTAAATGCTCTTTAATACATAATTATTCAAGTCATACGTTTTTGTATGTTCAACAAGTGTACCTTGAGCATTTTCTTCTAAATAATCAATCTCAATCTTGTTGTCGTATGCTTTAATACGATTGATTGATTTCAAATCATCTGCTGTAGCTTCAGGAATTATAGTATTTACTGTGTTTCCGTTTCTTAGCTTAGCATTCACTTCAAAATAATCGTGCGTCGGATCTTTAATAAAGCTAAGCTTCTTCCAATCTTGCTCATCTTCACCAATGAGAACCTTAACATTATCTCTAATAAGTTCATTAACACGATCAGTAATTTCAGGCTTGTATTCAAGTTCTGTCTTCTTTCCGTCCTTATCAACTCCAACGATCTTAATAGGGTGTTCACCATTTTCATCAACTGTGATCTCATAACGGTCTACCCGTTCTTGTTTGTCGTTCGGTGTGATAACATCAGGCACAAGTTTCATGATCTCAGTAAGATATTGAAGATGTACGAACTCGCGCCAATTATTTGTATAAAATTTAGTATCTTGCTTGACTTCCATAATCTTTCCTCCTATAATTGACTAACCATTTGTTCAGTTTTGTTCTTCATATCATTAATAATCATATTTTTAATGCTTTCGTTTTCAATTCGTTGCGCTTGAACCATAACAGCTACATTATTGCGAATTTCTGCTAATTGTGTAGCTGTGATAGTATCTAACTTATGGTACAAGTTTTCTAACGTGTTTTGTGTTAATAAGTCGCCTGACGTATTGACAATATCGATATAAGTTTCAATATTCATTATTCAGTTTCCTTTCTAATTATGATTTTTTCTTTAACAATTACTTCAACATTTTTAAGAGTTTCACCGATTGGTATTGAACATGTCTTAATAGTTACAGGTTCACCAATTAATCCTTTTGAAATGGTTGTATGTTCGTTAGCTTTGAATGTGACATTAAAGCTTTTACCGTTAAATTTAGGAGCATTAATGAGGATATTTTCAATGAAACTACTTTCAACACTTGTCGGGAGTGTTGACGGTACGTACGAAAAATCAAGGTTAAGAATATAAAAATCTTTTGTTTCTACTATGGTTGAATTGTTGGTTATGTTTTGGGCTGTTCTAGTTTTTTGTTGTATACTTACTGAGACGTTTTCAACATTTGTTGTGTTTTGTTCTTGGATTAATGCGACCACCTCTGATTGTGTTACGGGAGGAGACTTTGGTAGATATACTGATACAGATTTGTGTTGAGGGTAAATAGGGTTTGATGTTTTTATGACAGCATAAAGATAATCATCTGTGTCATTATTTAAAGATACAGTATTTGGGCTTTTTTCATTTACATCTCTTGACCACTGCCATTTTGGTGCTTCACTAATCCTACGATAATCGTCAGGTCTAAAGCTTGCGGTGTCTCCTTCAGCTGTAAAATACATCCCACCTATAGTTTTATCTTCATGGTCTGCTCGAATAACAATACTATTTTCGGTTACTGGAAGTTCTGTACCAAAACCAACTTTTAATTGTGCACCGCTAGGTTGATACTGATTCTTTCTCCAGTATACAACGTCGCCGTCGTTTAACGTAACCTTAACATCATTCTCAGCATTTTCAAGTTTCATTGTGTTCACGTCAATATTAGGAAGCCAATAAATAAACGGCGCTTTGTGTCCTCCCCAGATGTTTTGTAGCTTATTTGTGCAGGGCTCAACATCAGTTTTTGTTGCTAACATAGTAAAGTCGACACCTTTTTCATCTTCATCTACATTCTGCCGATATCCAATCTTTGTAATATTAGCGTCATCATATGACACAGTAAAGTTACCGTTGCATTTTGCCCAGGAAGTATCTGTTGTATTATATCCGTAAACTTTATTAGCATTTTCAGCTTCTGTCTTTGTTGCATAACTTCCAAGCTGAGTATCAGTATAATTCTTTGAAGCTTCAAGAGTTTCAGTATCGCCTGATTCAATAGCTGTTAGTGCCTCTTCATGTTTCGTGTCAGTGTAGTTCTTGCTTTCAACAAGTTTTGCATTATCGTGAGCGTCAGCATAATCTTTAGCTTGTTGGAGAACATCAGCACTCCCGCTACTTATTTGTTGTTTAACCTTATCTATCTCAGTATCAGTGTATTCTTTTGATTCATTGTAAGCTTCTGTAACTGCTGTATTAGCATACGTGGTAATTTCTTGCCATAATATTTGGTCATGACTGTCAATATATTCTTTAAGACTTGTATTAAGTTTGTTGATCTCAACATCTGTGTAGGCTTTACTTACTTGGATAGCCTCTTCTTTGCTACCATTAATAAGGATCGTTAAAGCTTCTTTGGCTTGATCTGTGTAGTCTTTACTACTCTGAACAGCTTCATTAAACTTTTGGTTCACATAATCAATAGTAGCATACTTACTTAGAACGCTGTCAAGTTCTTCATGAATCGCTGGTTTTAACTTAACAAGATGCTTTTGGTCATTTTCATCAAGATACTCAATATAGATTGGGTTTTCACCGTAATCATCAATCGAATATGTGATTGATAGAACATTTTTGACCTTAACATCTTTTAGAAAAGTTTCACCAACAAGGCGCATTTCTTCTTGAAACGCCTCTAGTGGAACGTATTGTTTCCAATTTTTATTGTTGTAAAAATCATCAATATTTACGATCACATTTAAAACTCCTTTCATTTTATTTGAGATCTTATTCTCTTTAACCATTATAATATAAAAAGCTACCCATTTCTAGGTAGCTTTATTTTATCTAAATGTGTTATACCTTGTTTCTTTAACTTCAAAGTCATTTAAAGCTTCAGGAGTTGAGTTCCAGACTGTTACGCCATTTTCAAACATAGCTTCAAAGCTATTCAGAACAGGCGTTGGAGCTTCTCCTTGGCAGTTAACGTTAGATGCTTTTACATAATTGAAACGGTTCTTGACAAACAAGTAGTTATCGATCGGTTCGTAACGTTGAATACTATAACCAAATAACAAGAAGTACTGGCAAACTGAGTATAGTACGCTTGTTTGGCATGTGAAAAGTTGAGCATGAAGCGAATTGCATTCATTTTGTTGATCCCACAAAGCCCCTGTGCCTTGATGAGCAGATACATCGTTATGGTTAGCTACGTCAGCTAACATAGCATTTTGGGAATTCATAGTCATTTCGTAGTTGTTTGTACCAATCTGGTTTTGATAAGCGTAGTTGTCAAGGGCATTATCTTTTTGCAAGTTAGTTAAGATGTTGCGGTTTTTGACCGTCGTGTCTCGACTGATAGCAAAGTTGTTTTCTTGGAGATCAATATTACGTTGTGTCATAAAGTAATCGAACGCACCAGATCCAACGCCTAAAGCCCCGCCAACAAGAGCGCCTTTAGGGCCACCATTAGCAAAGCCCTGAGCAATACCTCCAGCTGTTTTCGCAAGTCCGTTGTAACCTGAGTTTTGATCTTGATACGTAAGGTTGTTATTTAATATACCTGCTTGAGCTTTTACATCATTTTTAGCAATATATGCTTGAGCATTAGCAGATCTAAGGGCATTGCCTTTAGCTGTTTCAGCCCCCATATATTGTAAGTCTCGAGCCATTTCAGCATTTTTAGCATTAGCTTGCAATTGATTACGGTTGCTGTTCATAAACATTGCATAGTTATCGAGAATAACGGGTACGTCACGTTGGCTCTGATCTACCATCAAGCCATTTTCATAACCTGTAATTTGTGAAGTGTTGTCCCCAATGTTTGAACGATTATAGTGTAGCAAGGCGTAAGCTTGTTTACCGTTTGTTTGGATACCGCCGAAACGTTTGAGGTTGAACGTCTTGTCTTTTAAATGGTTCATCATGTTAATATCAAACTGACCTTTAGTACCTCTGCCGTCAGTGAAATACAATGATGTCCAAGGGTTAGCCAAGATCTTGTATGGGATATCCGCACCAATGAGATCTTTGTATGTGTGATCGTAGTCTAATATTTGTTTTAACCAATTATCAAACGCTTTGTATAGGTTGTCGCCCTCTAGTTTATAGTCCCCTGTATTCATTTTTCTAGCATAGCCGTTTTGAGGCTTAAAGTTATTGAATTCTTTAACTCTTAAAGTATGACCATTAGCGCCTGTTGCAAACTTCCCATTCTTTTTCAACCTAATTGATACAACGTTATTGTTTCCGTCAATTAAGCAATCATAGTCAAAACCAATATAATCATAAACTTCTGCGTCAATAACCAAACTAGCAGATCCCGCAAAGCTCTCATCATCACAAATTGCATTAAAGCAATCTTCAATAGGTTCTTCATTATCGTAAACAGCTGTTCCGTCAGGTTTTAAAATTCTGATTGTTTTTCCTGTGTGGATATTGTATGGTACAATGTGATAATTGTATTGGGAGTAGTCACCGATAAATGTTCCTTTATCACTTTTAACATCTTTTGGTTCGGTAGTAAACACTAAAAATCTAACACGGTTAGTATCTGCGTAAGTGCCGTCTTCCCCGTCAGGTGTTTCTGCGATATGATTAAACATTACTTCACCGTCAGTTCTTAGCTTAGTACACCCATCACCACCAATCGGTTCTGCATTATGACGTACTCTATTATATAGGTCTGTCCAGTCACTTTTATCATCTTTAAATTCTTTAACAAAGCCACGTTCGATCATAGCTTTTCCAAAGCCCACATTCCACTTATACGTGTTCCATACATCCAAGCTGAAACTAATTTGTGTTACGCCGTCATTAACGTAAAGGTAGTCTGTTACAAAAGCATAATATGTCATAACACTGTCAGTAAATTCATCATGGTTTTCAATTCTCAAGTAGTTATAGTTTTGTAACTCATTAAACGATAGGATCTTTGAATCCCAACGAATAGTTTTACTGATGTTTTGATATGCGCTGTTGCTCATTTCAACATGAGGGTGATTGTCAAGCCAATTATCAAGATCTCTTCCTGTTTGCCAATCGATAACATGCTTCATTGTGTTGTCGAGGCTTTGTGCTTTGTATAATTTAATATTACTAAATTTTCTTTTTGTTGGTTTCAACTGTTTCATTCCTCTCTATTTTCTTTTTTCTTCTTTTATTATACCAAAAAAGCTAGCCTACATATAGACTAGCTTAAAAGGTCTCCTAAGAAGGACAAGGTGTAGGCATATTTCAGAAAGGGTGGTTTTTCCTACAAGATTATACTAACACAAAACCAAATATGATACAATACAGCAATTAAAAATATATGCTAGTTTCTTGAGTAAACACCGTTTCTATCAAACTTAGCGTTCTTCATCATTGCACCGTCAAAGCGATCAAAGTAATATCTCTTGCCTTCAATGTCCTGCCAACCGTAAAGCATCCAGCCGTCTTGGTTGTAGTAACAAGTTTTCGTACCTAAGTCTTTAAAACCTCTTACCATACGTCCGTCGAATGTTTCAAAATAGTACCAGTGACCGTTAATGTGTTGTTCGCCTCGTACATATGCTCCACTAGGACCACAATAGATAGTTTTATCATCTTTAGCGATATACTGCCAGTGGTTCTTTTGTTTTACACCGTCAATATAATAGTACCACTCACCACCTTCTTTATACTCACCGTTCTTTTTCTTTTGACTGATTGGTTGAGTATACATACCTGAAAAGTCCCAATTAGTATCGCAAACAGAACCATTATAGTATTGAGCACCAAAGAATTGAGGATCTCCAGCGTACTGCCAAGCCTTATACGTCTTCCAATAATTATCAGGTTTCACGTAGCTGTTGATACCATAGCTTGCAAGCCATACATTTTTAGGAATAAGGTCATTCATGTTCAACCGATCTCTTGCCCATGATGAACCTGTGTAGATGTCAACATGCGGAAAGCCATTTTTCTTAACTTCATCAAAGAAAGCATTCACGTAAGATGTTAAAGCTGTCTTGTTTCTTGATAGGACATTATCTTCAACGTCACATACCATAACAGTTTCTTTCGGATCACAACCAACACTCTTAGCAACATCAACAAAGAAACGAGCTTCATTTCTTGCGTCAGCTTCATTCACACCTTTAAAGTAGTGATAGAAGTGTACCCGTAAGCCAACAGCACGAGCATTAGCTACTTGTTCTCTTGCTCTAGGGTTAATATAGTTGTCGCCGTCTCTTGACCCTTGAGTTAGTTTGACAACAACAGCTTTTACGCCATTGTTGACCATAGCTTGGAAGAACTCTCTTGAGCTAGGTTGATAACTAGCTACATCACAAAATTTTTCTGCCATTTTTACTTTTCACCTCCTTTTAATTAGGAATACTTCCATTATTTGTATAAAGTTTAATAAAATCAACTCGCATGAGATTGCTCATTCCGCAATCATCAACCCACGAATAAGCTTTTAAAAGATTTTGTTGATCTCTAAACTTTTCGCTTCTTACAACTTCTGCTTCTCTCAAATTAACGATCCAAGCCCAATAGTAACTGTCGTCATGTTCAAAGTGGACAAGGTAATCTGGTTGAGAAATATGTTTTTGTTCTTCAACATGAACAACAGGTGCATACCAATCATATTCATTAAAGCCCCTGTCATCAAAACCAATACGTGTATCTGCCATTTTGTTTCACCCCTTTCACATTTTAGGTAGTTGTAACCATTTGCCACTGCGTCTAATTCTATTATGCCCTTGGTTCTCTTGCATGCTAGTTAAATTACTTTCTTCTGATTTATCCTGCCAGTTCCCACCTTTTCGGATCTTGATAAAGCCGTTGTTTGCGTCTAAGCTCTTCCAATCTCCTCTACGGATAGCCATTGGGGTATAAGCTGGTGGAAGAGGGTTGTACAAGCTAAAGCCAAGGTTGATAGGGCTATCAGGGTAGACCCCTGTCGGATAGTGTGTGAAGTAAACAAGATTGATGCCTTCTGCTTTTTGGCTTGGCGGAATGTGAACATGCTTCGTTATTTCACAGGGGTCGGGTGCTATTGCCCAGTTATCGATCGTGTTCCCATTTCTATGACCTACAGTTTGACCTGCTAAAGTGATAGTAGTTTCAGCCGGGTAGCCTGCTTGACTGTGAGTTGTTTTGTAGCCCATGATATTTGAGATGAAAAGTGTTACATCTGCGTCAACAGAATTATCACTGTTGACTACTTCGTTATTCCACCATATTTTCTCAAAGAACCCACGAGCCGACGCATAGTCGCTACGGTCGCAACCGAATTGAACGCAACAAGTTTGTCCATTTCTGCCGTATAGAATGTCGGCGGTATTATCGTACCACCAGTTTGAACGGTTTTGAAAGTTTGTCCATTGTACGTTCCAATCATCATTGTACCAACGCGCTAAGCCACCCATATCACGCGAGCTCCAACCAGACGAGAAGTTTGTTGATAGTTGCAATACCATTTAGTTTACCTCCTCTCTTAGATACCTGCTGTGACGTCATTTTCAGTGTGTCCGTTGTTCGTTCTAATAAAGCTCCCGCCGTCTGTAGAGCCACCAAAGAAATTGATGTTCCCAGTTGCAATATTACGTCCAGCGTTAAAGTCGTTTGTGTTTGGATTCCAAGCTCCCGAGTTTGTTAAGTTTTGAATGATCTTATTAAGCTTCTCATTATTAGCTTTAAGTTCATTGATCTGTTGTTGAAGGTTGTTGATAGTATTTTGTAGCTCGTCTATTTTGTTCCAAATTTGGTTAATTTGTTCAAGAATTTCATTGATCTTCTGCCAAATTAAGTTAACTTGACGTTCCAATTCATCTACCCTATCTTCAAGATCTTTAACTTTGTTGTCGAGAATTGTTAAGTGCTCCTCATGCAATTTTATTGCTTCCCACACAAGTTTTTTGAACTTGTTGTAGTCGTCTGTAAACTTGATACTCCACTCGTACAACCAATATATCCATTCCTCAAGTGTAGTGTTAGGAATTGAGATAACTCCGACACTTCCAAGACGAGCAAAGCGATGATACCAATTTCGATAAAACCAGCTTTTTTTAAATTGCTCGAACTCATGAGCGTCTAACGGGATCTTATGATGATGGCATTCTTTAATTCGCTGTTCAGTTTCTAAGATAATTTCATCAAACTTTTTTGTTGAACTGATTTCAATGTTGTCAACTTCATTATAATCACTCATAATTTAAACTCCTTTCGTATTTTGTTTGACTTTCGTCTCTTTATATTATAACTTAAAAAGCTACCTAAAACTAGGTAGCCTCTTTTTATTTGTTAGAATACCGTCATAAAAAGTCCTGCTGCCAAAGCTCTCTGAAACATTTCAAGGTAGATACCGTTACTGTAGCCTTGTAATTGATTGATAAGTTGAGCGATAGTGTAATCTCTGCCTTTACTTGTACTCTTAGTGTTTTGGTCACTTGTTGTGTGAGCTGTTGTATTATTTTCTCCTTTAGCACCACTAACAGCGGTTGAATAATTAAAACAGTACGTTTTAGCAGGATCTGCTGAGTCAAATTGCCATGTCACATCATTTTGTGGTATATCAGCGCTCGCCTGGGTATTGTCATCTTTGCTATTACTTGTGCTATTTGCATTAGCATTGGCATTCCCTGTTGTTTCTCCTTCTCTTGTCGTCCATTGAAGATTCTCAATCATTAGTTTCTGATACGCCATGATCCAAAACGGCATATGTTCTTGGAAGAAAGCTTCAAGTGAAACGAACCAAGCCATTGGGTTTTCTCTACTTATTTCATACTCATAGAAATGCCGAATAAATGTTTCCAGGAACTTATCAATGATAGCGTCATTGATATCGTCTTGGTCGGTGAACTTATGAGGGACTTCAGTCAGTTTGCTTCTTAGCCACATCGGTCCAAAATTCTTGATTACAAAGTTGGGGTTAGATAGTTTGAAAAAATTAAATTCTGCTATAGGAAATATCATTTTACGATTAGATAGGGGGTCTTTGATCTCAACACTATCTTCATTTTCGTAAACGTTCAAATTTCCTACATAAGCTGATAACATCTCCGCAATTGATACAGTATACTTGCTCATGTGTTTGCCTCCTTTCCTATATTGATTGTGGTGAAGCTTGCATAGTGTCTTCAGCATCAAGTTGGTTATTTACTTCTTGTTTTAATTCTAACAACTGCTTTGCGCTTTCTTGATTTAAGACTGCTCTAATATTTGTACCTAGCACAGCGTTCAATAGCTCTAATTGGCTGTTTCTTGCATCTAAATAGATGTTAGCACTAGCCTCAATCAACTGAGCGTTAGAATTAGCTTCATTAGCGACAAGGCGTTCTTTCTTATCAATACCCACTGAATTGATTCCCACCATTGTGAGAAATTCGTCAAATTCGTTGTTGAACGCATCTTTTAAGCTTGGTAAATAATTAGGTACGTTTAGGTCGATCGTTCCAATTTTACTCTTAACGTCTCCCACACTCTCTTCAATCTCAATCATAGGAATTCCTTCAACAAGTTCTTCATAAAGGTTCTTTCCTGTTAAATCACCTTTAGTGCCGTAAGTTACGTAAGGCGTCTTCATTTGCAAGAGATTATATGTTTGGGTAGCTTTGATCGTACCAAGCGTCTTAGCCACTCTATCAGCTAGCTTAAAGTCGTTCCAGTTGCTTAACATGGGCATGTATCCATTGTATTTATTGGTCATCATCACGTAACCTTCACCGTTCTTCTCAATAATGTCCATGAAGTTAATACGTGTGATCTGTCTGAGGTTCTGGTCTGTGCCGTCAAGTTTCTTAACTTGTTGGTTAGTATCTGTGTCATATACCCAACCAACACCACCGATAGATGGTGTCTGAATAGGCTTGTCGTAATAGTCTACCACATAAACATTCAATGGGTCTGTTCCTGCGACACGGCAATAGCCTGTTGTGCGTAAAAGATATTCACAAAACTTCTCATCAAATGTAACAGGCGCGTTTTCATACGTGATTAAGTTAAGTAACAAATTATAGAAATAGTCACGATAGATCATTGTGTATTCTTGTTCGATCTGGGCGTATTTATTGCCGAAACGATTTTCACGGTAGTTCGTGCCCTCACGAATAAATTGGGCATTCTTTGCTTGGCTCTTGTTGATAAAATTACGTTTCTGGGCGTAAGCCATTTTTTCTACTTCATTTAGTTCCATGTTTTATCCTCCTTATTCCAATCAAAGCATGTGAGCAACTCTTAGGCATATACCAAGAGCGATAGCGGGTCTAAGACCCTAACATCGCCCTGAATGGTATCTGCTAAGAGCTGACCGCTCACATTAAGCCTTACTCTTAGTTTCTTTAATAATTATAACAGTTGTGGGGCAAAATAAAAAGACTAGGTTGAAACATCATACCTAGTCCCACATGCTCACAGACCCCTGCTTTGTCTCTGCTATGACCGCTCCACTAGTGCGCCCTACTAGCTAATGCCCTCCCTCGCTTCACGCTCTGTCGCTCAGCGACAACTATAACACGTGGCTACTCCATATGTATGATGATGATGACGCTAATGACCTTGTTGTCAGCAAGAATAACAAAGTTGGTAGATTTTACTCTGTGACGTCCAACGTTTGCTATCATTATACGTCTATCACCTTGTCCTTATAATAACATATTTATTTCCGCCTGCCAACCCCGTATAGTATAATAATTGCTAAACCTCCAGCAAAAAACGAAAAGGCTAATACTGTGTAGATGATTGCTTGTAACATTAGAAGTCCTCCTCTTCATAAGCAAACACCAATTGTGTTCTATTGATTTTAACTTGTTTTTTATCTTCAAAATCTAATGCTTGAATTTTATTTACCAACGCTAAAAATTCATCGAAAGGTATTTTTTCAACTTGCATATAACAAATATCATTCGTATCAACTTCAAAGTAACCAATATAATCAAAATCTTCTAATTCTTTCTCTAAGACCGCGGCTTTGGTATTATTAATAAAATACTCACTATAGCTTTGATAGATCTTATACGTTCTCATTATTTCATACCCCTTTCTCGCAATTCATAATCAATAATATCAACAACTTCATTAAATTTATCTTCAATATTATCTTGGCGTTCAACGTAGTAAAGATCCTTGAAATATTGATTAGCTCTTAATGTTCTCTTTTCTAATTCAATAGCTTCTTCTTGTGTTTCTAATCTACTTTCTGTAACATAATTAAATTCAGCATTCGATTGTAAGTGAATAGCTACATCGTATCTATCGTTCAAAACTTCAATACTCTCATCAAAACTCGTTGTATCTAAAACCTCGCTCATGTATTCTTGCCATTCGTCTTTCGAACAATAAGATAACTGGTCCATAAATGAACGATCATATAAAATAATAACACCATCATAACTTGCATGTTCAAATTTACAGAGATCTTTATACCAATTAATATCGTCACAAACATTAACTTCATTTTCAAGTTGTCTCCAAGCAACTTTTCTTTGGAATTCTTTGTCTACTTTAATTCCCGCATTTAATAATTCAGTAGCTGTTTCAGGAACAACCGCTACAATAAATTTATCATTATACATTTCTACAAGCTTTTGGATAGTTTCAGTCTTGCTTGAGCAACAGCCCCCACTGATCACAATTTTAATAACATCATCTTTCATTTTCTTCTACCACCTTTCTTAGCTTTCCACTTGCTTGTCTTCTTCTTGCCTTTATGTTTTCTGCTTGTGCTCATTTTAATTTTCTCCTTCAATTGAATAATCAGGGTACTCTTCATCTAGTGTTTGGATACTCTCAGTAGCAGGTTCAACTTTTTCTTGTGTGGGTTCATAATTGCTATTTTCAAAACTTCTGTTTGAGTTGAAAAACCAAAGTAAAAAGCCTGCTATAATAATTAATATTACGAACCAACCTAGAAATTCTTTATGCTTTCTCTTTTTATTCCAAGCTCTAAAATCATCGCCGTACTCATGTTCAAGTTCAAATTCTCTTAATTCATTTTGTTTACGTTGTTGATATCCAATTCCTGTCAAGCCCATCATATTATTCCAATCATTACTTTTCATTTTTACCATCCTTTCGCCAGTTATAACTGCCATACCATCCACAAACATGCTGTGAGGTAAAACACGTAAAGCAAACATTCTAACTTTCTATTAGTGCTATGATCTGTGAGATCAATATAAGCCATATAAGCAAATAAAGCTACAAAAACAATTGACAAAATAGTTTTAAACATCTTAATAACCCCTTCCCTCTGTATATTGGCAAATGTAATAACTAAGTTCTTTCTCTAAATAAATGATACGAGCTTCAAGATTATTGTTTTCTGTGACTAATTGTCTGATCTCGTCGTTTTTAGTACGTAAAGCATTCTGTAAATTAAAGATCCGATCTTCATACCACTTCTCATCTTTCATTTTTCTGCCACCTCCTTAATCAAGACGCGTAAATGCTGCCAGTCAACAACCAAATATAAAACGTCTCTGTTATTAATGACGTATTTTTCCATATCTGATTTTGTATTAAATTTAATTTCTTTCTTTGTTGTCATACGCTTGTTTCCTTTTTATTCAATATCCAAAGTCCCAAAACGTTCGTAATATTCTTCTCTCGTTAACTGTTCCCCGTTCCAACGATTTTCATATACCTCAGTAAAATGCTTGCTTGGCCAACCACATAGAATATAACCTCGTCTTTCTTCAGGAGTTGCTATGCGCTGTGTTTTAAACCAATCAGGCTTCCTTTCTTTCTTGAATACTTTGAACACATGGTGACCATGAGCTTTGATATCTTTGATAGCTTGACTAACTTCCCAACATTTACTCTCACAAAACCTTTGAGCAAAATCAATTATCATGATCTCACTCACGGTTTTCTTTCGACCGTCTTTAAGTGTTAGAACATATTCGTTATTTGGATCTACTCTGATGTTTTGATTACGATACATATTAATCTAACCCCCTTAAAAGTTCTTTGTGTTCCTCAGCCCATTTATCAGTCACCTCTTCAATAGTCGCATCAGAATAACCCTCAACTTTTAACTTAGCAATTTGAAGATCGTAATCTAATTTAATAGCTTCATACATTAATTTACGGTTCTGTTCGCGTAATAGTTCATTTTGTTTTTGTAATTCTTCAATGATTTTAATTGTATCACTCATTTTTAATCACCTTTCCTTATCTTCCTTACACTTATATATTAACATATTCAGAAAAAATGTCAACAAAAAAGTTAATGAGGCTTAAGTGGAGCGGTCAACACAGCAGATAACACAGCACCCTGTGAAGACAAGCTTGGCTTGCGCAACAGGGTATGTTATATGCGTGTGTGTTGCTCCACTGCTTTGAGTAAAATAAAAAGCCATGAGAAATTTTTTCTCATAGCTTAGTTTAAGCATGTGAGCAACCCTTAGTCATATACCTAGAGCGATAACAGATCTAAAGATCTTTATATCGCCCTGTATGGTATCTGCTAAGGGCTGACCGCTCACATTAAGCCTTACTTATTCTTTTGCGAGGGTAGGTTAATCTTATTAGTACTTGAAGCCTAAGTCAAAGTCTACCATTAAAGCTTTGCTGTTCAAGCTTTGAACAAACATGAGCTTGGTTACTTGTAAAGCATTAATGTTTGTGTAGCCTTTAGCAGGGTTGCTTAATTGTGTTAAGGTCAATTTACGACGATCCCATAATTGAAGAGCGTCACGGTCCATAACAATAGCACCAACTTTATCACCGTCAAGAACTTTCACAACGTCCGTTGCACCTGGTGTACCTAAGCTACCTTTAGGAATTGTTGAGCCTACAGGATGTTCACGTGCGTCAACTTGGTTAGCAACAACTTCTTCTGCCGTAACAACATGATCTTTATCATATTCGTATACGCTAGGGATAGCGTCAACTTCAATCAAACGAATACGAGTATTCTTCATGAGTTCAGCATTGAATGCGTTCATTAAGAAGTTAACGTCTAAGTTCATTGAAGCTCTAAGTGGGATAAGAACTACCAAGTCATCAACTTTATTAGCTTGTGTGATACCGTCTTTGTTGTAGTCAGGTGTCATATAGCGCATACGGCGTGCTGTGTAAAGAATAGCTTCTTGAAGTTCTTTGATATTTGTGATCGTACTATCTTCGTTCTTCTTAATGAATCCGTCTGCTAATGGTTTTGCAACAGCCATTTTAGTTTGCAAGTATTCTTCTAAAATAATACCATTCACTAATTGGTTGATCTTCCCAAGAACGTGATTATGGTATTGCGTCAAATTTTGAAAGTGTATTGGGTCTTCAACATCACTGATCGTGTTGCGACTTTCCAAACGCATTTCATGGGTGTATGTGTGACCTACTACACGTCCAAAGTTTACGGCAAATGGGTTATCTTCACCGTCGATCTTATATGGTTTTAACATCTTTGGTTTAATGATGTCATAAACAACTGTTTCTAAAGCCCCGCCAACTGGGAGTGCACCACGTTTGAACATGTAAAGAGGGTTGCTTGCACGTTGACTCTTAATAAATACATTAGCGTATTTAACAGCAACACTTGATAAATAGTCCCCAACTTCATTAGGGTTTTCCATTAAATCTTTGCCGATAACTGAGAAGTCATCTCCAACAACTGTGTCTGTACCAGCATGATAATTTGCCATGCGTTCATTTCCGATAGCACGACCAGCATCATTCATAATTTGTTGGTCTGTAACTGTTTCGCCAACTGCTTCACTGATCGTCTTAGATAGTTTACTTTGTGCCATTTATTTTCTTCCTTTCTTTATTAGTCTTCATAAATATCAATTGTTTGTAGTTTGTTATCAATACGCTTCTGAGCTTCCTGCGCAAGTTCTTTATCAGATTTTTCAGGCGTTCTCGTAATGCGTTCGTACATAAGTTTTGAATTTTGATGCTTTAAGTCAGTGTTTTCTTTTTCTAACTTATCGTACAAGTTTTTCATTGTTTGAGCTTCAATAAGTAAGTCCTTCATCTCTGATTGAAGATCAGTCATGTTCCCGACTTTCTCAATTACTTCTTTCGGCGCTTCATCTTCAAATTTATAAAGGTCACCGATCTTATTTAGCTCATCATCAATGTTGAGCTTGTTTAATCTTTCGAAATTGATTTCCTTGCCCATTCTTTAGACCTCCTTATCGTGTGCGCTCTGTGCCAGCTTGTTGACCCTCATCTTTTACTTCAGGTGCTTTGTTTTCAACTTGCCCAAGTGCTGATGAAATAGCAGGATCAACCCAAATATTTTGGAATGGATCACGTTTTGGTTCAGGTTGTTTAATTTGTTGCTCTTCTGTCGTGTAAAGAGTTGTATCAGCTTGACCGCTATTCAACTCAACATCTTCTGCGAGCATACCTACCGTAGTTGTAGTATTCTTTAAGTTGCTAATCATTATTTTGTCTTCCTTTCTTTTAGATTGAGTGTTAAGCAAACTACTTGCTTTCTCTTTAATTATTATATTATAATTGAAGGCTTATAACAAGTCTGCTGGACGTTTTTTATCATCTCTACTATCATGTGTTTGTGATTGTGATTTTTGCGAGCCTGTGCCTTGTGTAATAGTTCCAACTTTTCGTGTGTTGTTGATAGTGTCTTCACGGTCTCGCCCTTGAGCCTGGTTGTATTCTCGCAAAGCCTCTTTTTGCTTTTCCATTGCTTCAGGGTTAGCTTGTTTTGTTGAATCTAATCCGTGCTTGTCCGCAAGTTCTGAGTTTACATTATCGACTTTAATGCCTTTATCCTCAAGTTTCTCATTCATACTGTCTTTGATAGCTTCATTTCTACTTTCTTCTGGAGTTGATACTGCTTCTTCTGCTTCTTTAATTGCTTCGTCTTGATTGAAGTCTGTGTCTTTATGAGTGTCTTCAAGAATATCTGAAGGTGTCGTATCTTGGCTTGTTGCTTCCTTTGTTGGATCGCTTACTTGATTTTCAAAACTTGATGTTTCACTCTTTGTACCAGAGTTAAAATCTGAAATGCTATCATTAATTAAGTCTTGACGTTCTTCAAATGCTTCCTGTCTTCTTTGTTCTGCTTCTTTCTCGTGACGATTTTCGCGCATTCTCATGAAGACTGCGTTTTGGATATCATCAAAGGGGTTCGTAACTCCTTGCATCGTAATTTCCTCTCCTTTCATTATTTCTTAGTTAATTATAACAAAAAAGCCAACTGAGAAACAGTCAGCTTTGAAATTCATTTTTGGTCTCGGTTTTCTTTCTCTTTGACTTCACTAGCAATAATCGCATTATAAAACGGCTCAAACCATTTTGGTATTTTAATACCGAATAATACCGCATTGGCTAAAATAGATTGGATCTGAGCTACTGCGATAAAGATAGTTAATACTTCAATAACAAATAATAGTAGGTTACTTGTGTGCTCAGGAATTTTATAAAAAGCAACGCCAACTAACTGCGGGAGCATACATAAACCAATATTAAAGATCAATCCAGATTTAAAACGATTAGACCAAACAGGGCGACCCTTACGGATACGCCAAGCAACTCCTAATACAGTATCTACGATCGTTAAACAAAGTAACATAATGCTATCAGATACGTACGCGCCGTGTATAAAACCATGAACAGCATTGTATATGTCAATAATGTTCCACTCTAACGGGTTAATAGTCATATCTTCACCCCCTTTCTACATTTACTTTCTTCTATAATTATATCACATCTATCGCTTAAACATCCATATTGGGAAGTTGTAGTGATTACTATTGCTTAAATATCCTAAGAGCGAGTAACAAAATTCCATATACGTATCTTTTAATGTATCATCTTTGATAACATCTTCATAAAATTTATTCATGTCTTCTATATTAACATCAACATACGGGGGTTTTATCTCAGCCATAATTAAACCTCCTCAATGCTACATTCTTCATTTAAAAAAGTTGCTTTGTTTTTATTAAAATCAAGTTCAAACTCTGTGCATTCAAAGAATAAAAGTGCTTGAGCTATCAAATGCTTACGGCTTTCAGCTTCCAAGATATAATCGCCTGTACTATTTTTAACCTTATACATCTTCGTCACCTTTCTTCCATTCGTACATGAAGTTATTATCATCTAGCCAACCAATGATATACTCTTCACTATCAATAAAAATTTTCTTTACAGGTTCAATTTCTAATTCACACTCAGCTAAGCCTTCAGTGTATTTTATTTTCATTTTTGTATCTGAGGTGTAATTCACCACTTTAAAATAGTGTGGATCTGTGGCGTCTACTATCCTCCACAATAAACAAGCTAAAGTTAGATCACTTTCTAAGTTAGTCATTTGGATATAATACATTCCACGGAACCCCCCTACAATATTCGTTCTTGGTTATTATCAAATTATTGATCTCTTCAATAGTAAGCGTTCGATTGATTGTAATATAATCAACGCCGTACATGTTCAAAGCTGTTACGATATCAACGCCTTCTATTTTGCCTAACCTAACTATCTGGGTGCTTGTCATCTTAGGAAGCTTACGAGTTGAACTCATATTTCCAAGAATCAAAGGTTTTTTACATGTTCTAAAATAAATTTCAAATTTTGCATTTTCAAATAGTTGTTGTGATTGATAATATCTCATACCTAAATCAAGATCACACCTAATATACATTATCCAATACAAGCCACCGTCTAATGGCATGTTACTAGCAAACACTTCATAGCCTTGCGATTTAACATCGGATAGATATGATTGATCAGTTATATTAATCATGGTAAAAGGACAAATAACTTCACCTGTGCCTGTAATTATATTGTCATTTATACTGAATGTTGTCTTCTTTCTGCTATCAAAAGGTAAAAGTGCTACTTCGCTCATAGTTTACCCCTTTCTATACAAATAATTGACGTCAAAGGTTGGTAAATTATATGTTTGGTGCCATTTTATTGGTCTTCTTGCCATTGCGTACGTGTACCAACCGTCTCCTCCTTGAACCTCAACCGCTTCGGTATCAGTCACCATAATGATTGTATGCGCTCCCGTCCCTCCTCCAGAGCCCATAATGATAATATCCCCTGTTTTAAAGTCGCCTGCTAAATTCCCACCTGTTCGGATCTTTCGCCAACCTTTTTGAGGGAGAACACTTTGCATAGCAACGGTGTTAGGTGAAGCTTGACCGTTATATCCGTTTAAGTTTCCGTGTTCTATCCAGTAAACACATGCCATAACAAAACTAGAGCAATCAGCGATCCACGGTTCTTGAGCTGTGCTATATCTGATCGCATAGCCATAAGTGCTATATCTAGTACCATGAGAAACAAATAAATTATAACAATCTTGTATTGCCTTTCCTAAATCTGATGTAGGTGTACTAGGTACATCAACAGGAGGTTTGTCAGGATCGACCTCAGGGGGTTGTGTCGGTTTAGGCTTAGCTTTATCTAACAAGCCTAAACATTCTTGCATTGTTAGTAATCTAAGTTGTGGCTCAGGTTCTGGTTCAGGCTTAGGAGGATCAATAACAGACCCACCCCCGCCAACGGATCCCCAATGAATGTTCGCATTTACTTCATTAGCATAAAGGTCATACCTATGTCTACCAGCACTCATATAGTCCATGCTGGCAAAGCCATAGAGTGTTGTGTCGCCACGTTCGTAATGCGCGTACCAATCAGCAGACAACTCCCTTGCGGATAAATTAAACTCGTTAGTCCAAAAACCTATAATACTACTATATCTGCGCCCACTTTCAGGTCTGTAATTATCCCACGATTGAACCGGTGGATTAAATAACATTTGGCATTGAAATTGAATGCTTTCAAGTGTTGTATGCGTTTGATTATAATCATAAATTTGTTTATTTGCTGGAGTATAAGATTGCTGACACAAACCAACGCCTTTTGCACAGGTCCAGCCTGCAGACGGCGGATACCAACCGTAGTTCTCCCTGCCATCTTCAATTGCATAGGGATCCCACTGACTTTCGCCAGCCATGTTGCATAGAACTGCGATAATACTTTTCTCATTAGCACCTAAACCCTTAAGCGTATTTGCGATAGGGTTAATATTTTGTGGACTCCTCGTATGAGTCATTATTCATCCTCCTTTACAATAAATTCTCTAACTACTCCAGTTTTTTGTTTGATAAAGAAATGCTTTTCTCCTTTACGTATTCTTCTAGCTAGTGCTTCATGAGATATATCAGGTACTTCACGTAAAGAAAGATACATAATTTTATTACCATTAAATACTTCATACACTTTTATACCTCTTTTTTCTTTGCAAGCTTTAATACGATCACCGTGATCCATATTCTCAAACTGTATTTTTCTGTTAGCCCACCGTAAATTATTTACTCTATTATCATCTCTTTTTCTATTAACATGGTCAACTTCTGTTAGATTATTAGGGTTGCCAATAAATGCAACTGCGACTAATCTATGAACCCTCTTTGTATAATGCTGACCATTTTTACATAAATTAACTAACATATATCCTTTTTTGTGTTTACATGCTTTCAAATACTTCTGACTTTTCAAGCTATAAACTTTCCCAGTATCTGTTACTAAGTAATCTTCAAAACCTTTAATTGCCTTGTGTAACATCTTTAACACCTCTTTCTTTTGTTTACTTTAATTATAACACACTATTCATATAAACTCATTTTTTTGAACTTCTTTAGAAAAGCTGTCCGAGTCTTAACGTCTGAAAAGAATACACGGTGGTTGAAAAAGTTCCCTCGTAAGATAGAATACTTTTCATAATCAATCAGCGAGTAGCTTTCGTCAACGTCTTCAAAGGTTAGCGCACGTTTGTTCTTGTGATTAGGATCAAACTTGTGTGAGATCACAAAACACTCTTTGTTCTTGTACACACCATACTCTTGATTTCTTAACTTGTAGGTACCCATGTATTTAGCATTCCCCTCGATCTTACGAATGAATGTGTCATAGTTCCCTGAGAATGTGTTATCAAATGAACTATTGTGTTGTCCTTCCATTTTCTCAACAAGCTTAGCTAAAGTTGTTTGTCGCCGTTCGAGATCAAGCTCTTCTGAGGTCTTGTACATCACAAGTTTAACCCCAAGTTCTTTGTTTCTTGTAACTGTCGCTACAGGTAAAATCTCAAGATCTAAGAAGTAGTTATTGAATAAGTTAGTTGCATTAGCTACGAACAATGCTTTAAAACTCACCATATCCCGAAAGACAGTCATAGCGAACTGTAGGAACTTATTGGTCTCATCTTTAAGCTCCCGACCTGAGGGATCAATAAATTCGTCCATGCCAATCATATCAATATTTGGAAAGGCGTTTGATTTAAACTTACTTGATACGCTCAAGGCTATCATATAAATAGCAGGATCACCGTCAACTGTGATACAGTCAGTAAAAATACCATTGATCTTAACTCTATCCCGTGCCAGCTCTGTTCCTGTTAGCCTTTCTAACAAACCTAAGTCGACAGCGGTGTTTTCTATTTCAGTGTCGTATCGTCTCATGTAAATACTCATTTTTCCCGTTTCTTTAAATGTATTTATCATTGTTGTAAACATTGAAACGGTCTTGCCAAACAGACCTTGCGCCAACAATAAACGTCCACGGATATTCGCTTTGTTGGAAGTCTTTTACATTAATAAACTTACTTTTCGCCAAGGTTTTTCACTCCTTTCATTTCATTCTCTTTCTATTATAATATAAAAAACCACTCAAAAAAAGAGTGGCTAGAGTTCGAAAATACAACTATGTCCTTAAGCATCTTTATAGTATCATAAAATTTGTTTATTGTCAATTAAAAGATTGCTTGCCACACAGTTGCGATCAAGTAAAGTTCAACTGTCAAGATCAGTATTGAAACAGCTACATAAATTCCGACCCAAACTACTAATTCTCGTCTTGTCTCAGCTTTGCTGATCTGCTTCAAAAGTTTCTCGACTAGCTTTTCCCTTACACCAGATAAAGCAACGAACAAAACCCCGAATAAAGCAACTACTAATATATCACAAGCTAATTTAAATAACATGTTTAACCCTCCTAGATTACCTTGTCAGCAAACTTCTTATCTGATTGAGAAGTGATAAATTTGAAACTATCAACGAATTTGTAACCACCATTAACTTTAACTAGTTTTGTAAATGGAACGTTCATAATGTGATCTTTGTCATATTTGAAATAATCTAAACCTTGTTTCATCAGATGTTGTCTACCAATTGCTTGCACACCAGCACATTTAAAGTTAATTCCTTCAATTAAGTCATCTTCAATATAACGTTTAGCTCCTAAATAACACGAACGATCGTAGAAGCCTTCCGCTTTTAAACAGCCAAATTTCGATGGGTCGTAATCGATCTTCAACTCTTTACATACATTCACGAACAATGTGTTCAAACTTCTCTTGTTGTAACCTTTACCTGATCTAATATCTCTAGAGACTTTCTTTAAGATAAGATTGTATTTGCCTTTGTAGTTGCAATGAATTGAGTCTGTATCAATATAAATAAGATCAAACTTCTTGTGCTTAACAGCTAACATAGCTTGACTGATGATAAGATCACGAGCCTTAGCCGTAATCATCATAGCAATCAAAATGTTGCCTTTCTGTTCATAGTCTTTGTCGTTTGGGACTTCCCGGTATTTAGGAAAGCCTTTTTCATCGAACACTAATTCAACTCCTGTCTCGTGGTGTCGTTCAGCAAATTTACCATAAACCGAATTGAGTAGGATCTTAGCAACCATTTTTAATGCTTTATTTCCGTCTTTAACAGCTTGTTCTTTAACTCCTTTATACTTAGTTACAAATGATAGGAACGGTGTGTGGAGCTTACGTGTAAAACATACGCCGTCAACAAAGTCATACTTAAATTCATAGTTCTTTTCAATGTTGTTAATATCTAAGCCCGTTAGCGTCAAAATTATACTTGATCCCTCTTCACTAATGTCGCTTATCTTTGTGATTGCTTGTTGCTGAGCAAAGCGACTTGTTTTCTTTGGGAAACAAGCCACCATACCTTCTTTCAATTTCAAAGCTCGCACTTGTACACGATATACGGCGTGTAGCGCCATAAAATCTTTCTTCTGATATGTTTTAAAACAGCTTTCTGAACCCATAGCACATGTTGATGTTGGGTCAGGAAAATCTTGCATCATTGTCGCAGGATATAAGGAGTTGACGTCAAAACTAAAACCAATGCTGTTGTATTGTTGGTTCTCTTTACCAGGTTGGACAATCGTAATACCACCGAAATATGCTTTACGGTAGTACTCATCTTGTTCTTGTGTGATACCCGTTTTGTATATTTTGTTATAGTACTCACGCTCAAATTTCTCGTCATCGTCTTTAATCATCTTCTTAAGTGTCATCTGAGCAAAAGATGATGATGTTAAATTATCAATGTTCATGAACTCTTTGATGAACATTAATAAACGTTGTAGGATCAATGTATCATATCTCAAATAACTTATTTCGTTGTTGTACGTTTCAGGCTCTTTCAATAGATCGAACCATGTGTAAGTTGCGTCTTCTGTCGTTTTGCGCATACCTACTAATTTACTTGCATTTGATAAAGATTGTGACACGAGTTTGAAACTATCGACAAACTCGAAACAACAACCTTTATACTTGAAATTCAACATGTAGTACACATTGTCTGGAACTACTGCTTCAATATCTGTGAAATAATCTGAATGCTCGTTAATGTAAAACTCAAGTGCTCTAGCATCAAACTTAAGGTTATGAATAAATACTCTGTACTTGTGGGTTGAACCTTTTACAGTTCTGTACCCGCTACGCTCGACACACTCTTCAAGAAACTCTTCCCATACATTATTGTTAAAATTGTTATAGTCTCTGTTTTCGCATATTCTAACATCATTGATATTTGTTTCATTGCAAATATCACATTCTTCAAATTTGCCCTTGTGCTCAGCTTCATGTATCTTCTTGTTCGTAACATGATGATAGTACTTCTTATCCTTGCGTTTGTACAAATAATTGTTCTCAAAGCCAATATAACCTAGTGCATACGTTTCAATCTTTTGACAAACTCTAGTATCAATGTTGAGATCATGGCAAGCTGAAATGAACTTATCCCAATTCTTTTCAATTTGCTTTTCTTGTTGCTTGCGTTCAGTTCTTGTTATCTTTCCGCGATTTTCTAAAATCTCCAACATACCAATTTCATTCTTTTTGCATTCAATTTGATATTGCATGAAGCTATCATCAAATGTTAACTGTGTTTCTGTATCAAGAGAATAGATCTCCATTTTTGAATTAGGTTGTTGCTTCTTAGTCTTTTTCTTCTGTACCATGATCTCACCACCCTTCTGATCGTCATGTTACTTAAAAAATATCTTCTGCCTTCTTAGTGCCCCATTTTTCTGTTGGCCCTGCTTTGCGCATGTACATGTTTAAAGTATCAACAGCTTCTTGTGTGTCGTAGTAACCACCCCAAACGAACCGACCACGACCTTTTCCTCTTGAAGCTTTAGCGTCAAGGTCAGCCACAACGACGTATCCATCATCTTTGAGGTATGCTTCCATGTTTCGATATTTGTCTCTAATATATTCATGTGATACGTCTAATGTTTCAATAGCAAATTCTTCACCAGTGTTTTTAACCTTATAATTCTTGATCTCATTTTGAGGAAGTGTTTCAAATGCTTCCATAAACGCTTCTGCTTGAGCATTATGTTTGTATGAAGCCTCTAATTCTTTTTCTTTCTTTTTAAGCTGAGCTATCTTTTTTCCGTAACTATCGATTCCAGCTGATTGAGCTTCTTCCAAAAGAGCTATTTCCTTTTTTAAAGCACCCGTTTGTTTAATATAATTGGGGTTGCGCTCTTGTCGACTTCTCCAAGGCTCAAATAATTCGCCTCGGTCATCAACTAATTTCTTGAAGTTGTATATCTTTTGAGTAAATTCAAACGAAAGATCCAGCTTCTTTTTGTTAACTGAGTTGATATTAAAAACATAATTGAAAAATGCTTTGTTACGTTCTGTTTCAGTCCCACTTTTCATTTTTCTGACTAAGTTATCAACATATGCTTTCTCTTTTGAACTCATTTCTTTGTACATGCTAACTGTTGGCATCACATATTTTAACTTACTATCTGTTTGGTTAGCTAAGTAATCAACCGTTTCTGCCTCAGCTTTTTTAGCCATTTTCATTCTTTGCCGTTTGTTTGCCATGCCCTTGTCCTCCCTATTAAAAATACCCGCCAAATTGACGGGTATTCAATTTTATTCAACTTTTATCGCTTGTCCCATTTCTTAGCTTTTTGTTTTGGTTCAGCTTTTGTTTCTTCTTTTTGGCTACCACCGAGTAATTGTAAGCTATCAACAATTACGTCTGTTGTGAAGTGACGTTCACCTCTGTCATCTTCAAAGCTTCCTGTTTGGATATGTCCGTTAATTGCAACTGGTTTACCTTTTGTTAAATAATCAGCAACTTTTTCCCAACGATTGCCTAAAAGTTTGATACGGATAAAATCAGCTCTATCACGATTATTAACTGCCAGTGTAGCTGTTCCAATGAACATCTCTCCAACTTTAGTTTGTACGATCACTGCGTCTAAGTCTGCTGTTAAGTTTCCGATTAAAGTAACATTGTTTTGAACTGTCATAATTAGTACCTTTCCTTTCTTTTTAAACCTTTTTATCTTAACTACATTATTTATTATAACATATTTTTTCTGAGTGTCAACTACATTTTTACAACTTTTCTGATCTGGACATAATTATTATAAAATGTTAGGGTATAATCAGGTCTCAACGAGGTCAAAATTTCTATCTGGTCTGAACTAAACCTATATAATTCTAAGATACCCCCATTTTCAACATATTTATCTAAAACTAAAGCATCATGAACGTCAACATCTAATTTTAACAGGACTTCATATAATTTACTCATTCCCACCGCCTCCAAAATTTAAGAAGATAATATTTTTTGTGTCAGCAACAAGGTTATCATCTTTAAAATACCGATCGTTTAAAAATTTTAGAACACCCGCATATTTATCTAAATTAATAACTTCTTCTCCAGTTTCACTCACAAATACAAAATGTTCTTTAATAAAGGGGTTGTGTTTCTTATGCGATCCTGAGATCTTACTGTATTTACAAGGCGCTAAGCGCCATAGATCGCCAAGTGTCTTATCTGTTAATCTATCCCATATTCTATAATGGTACAAATGCGGGTCATAAACTTTTACCAAAGTACTAGCTAATCTATACATATTTTCACTTCCTCAAAGAACGTTAAACTCATCAGGGAAATAATTACCTTTTTCAATTTCTTTCTCGTACAACTTTTTCCAATATTCAACATCGTGTTCAAGGCGCTTGATACGAGTAGTACGTTTCAAACTCTCAAACTGTTTCTTCCTGAGCTCATTTAGTTCGTACTCCAACTCAACACTTTTAGCTCTTTCATCAGTGATCTGCTCTGACAAAAGGTTGTTTCTTTTTTCCAACCCACGTATTTTTCTTCTTAACGCCATGACTTCTGTTTGATGCTTTTTGTCCTTGTTCACCATAAGTAAAATCTCCTCTCTCAATATGGTAATAACCGTCATCGTCCCAGTATTCAATGACCCAAGGCGTCTCTCTAAGAATATACATTCTAATCACCTCTTCTTAAAAATCAAACTATAATACATTCCCCTTTCTACAATATCAATCGTCATATACCTTTCAAAATTGCCAAAAGCCTGTTTAATCTTTTTTCGGTTAACATCTCTGCCAGCAATTTGCACTTCAACTTCACCAGACTTACGTAATTCATTTGTTAACATATCGCTTGTATCTGATTGACCTGTAATTTGTAAAAAGTCATATAGAGCACTACAATAATCTTCAAGAACTAGTTCATCAAAATTATGTTGTTGCTTTTCTAAAATTAATTGGAGTTTTGCGTTTTCCTGCTGTAGAAGTTCGATTGTTGATCTAAGCTCATTGTTTTCATGTTGAAGATCTTCAAGATCATTGAAGTAAGTATTGTCTAATGTAACTTGTGCTTTTAACCAATACCATAATTCTTTTATTCTACTCATCTCTCACACCGTCCAAATATTTATGATATTTTGAAGCGTCTAAGAATAACTTGACACCGTGTAGTGTTTCATCTTTTCTAATGAATTTTAAAGAAGGGTACATCTTTTTAAACATTGATACTGTATGTTCATGACTAAATGTCATTAAACTCCATGCACCTGTATTTTCATTAATGATAAAATATTGGATCATTTTAAAAACCTCCCCGCTTTGCTTCTAAGATCATCTCAATAATACGAATGTGAGAAACCCCTTTAGGAATATTGATATAAATCGTTTGACCTTCTGCTGGTATATAAAGAGCTGTATTCATCATCTCATCAATCTGTATCACATCTGTGGGTTTAAAATACGCTTGATACCCCATATAATATGGTCTGAGAATAATCATTACTCTACCTCCTCTACAGATACTTTACATTGTTCGATATTTAACCAAGAAAGCTTACTATCTTCTTTCATTTTGTCTATTTCTTCTTGAGTGAATTTTGTTTGAATACCATATATCTGTTCTTTATTTGCTATAAAATAAGTCCCCTGCTTACTATAGTTTAAGTAATTTTTAGGCCCAGTAACTGGGATTTTTATATAGAATAACTCGTCTGGAACATTCTTCAAGGAGATTTTCTTGTAGATAAGTTCTAACATCTTTAAAATATTTTCTTGTGTAGTAGGTGCATTTAATTCATAATCTGGATGGCTCATTTTTTGGTTCTCCTTTCAAATTCTACAAAATGTTTCTAGATCACGTTTACTTGGAACTGTCATCTCTTTGATTACTTCAATTTCTTTATCGTTCATAAGATCGTTATATGCGTCGATGATCGTTTTTTGACAACCTTTTAAAATTTTGATTGGTTTACTTTTGAAAAATAGAATGAGATATGAAGTCCCACAACCTGTTAACCGTAATAAAAAATTGATATTTTCTGTTGTACCTTGAAAAGCAAATTTAATTTGCGGATCATGCTTGCCAAGTTTCTTAATATCATAATTTTTCATCGCAAACACCTCAATTCATGCAATATTTCCTCGAGTAGTTCAATGATTTTATCTTCTTTTGATTGTTCGTTTAAGTAATCATCAGGAAAACTCATATGTTACCTCCTTAATAAAAGTCATCGGTGCTATCAATTTTGTTTTCTTTACGGTTCAAAACATATTCGCCTGTTGAAAAATCAAACTTAAATTCAAAATCAACTGGTTTACCTTTCTCAATTTGTAAGATCTCAGATTGTAAAGCAATTTGGTTCTTAAAATCTTGCATTGTAATAATATTCCCGTGAACAACTTCCATGAGGGTTGTACCCTCAGCTACTACTTGATAAGTTACATCTTCAAAGCCGTCAACTTTCGCGGGCTCTCTGGGCTCTCGAGCTTCTTTTAAACAAATTTGAAGCCATACAATGGTAAAAATAAGTAAGATTATGGTAATAACTAAAAACCATGTCGTAACACCCATTTTTTATTCCTCCCCCAACAATATTTCTACAAAGTCAACTCTTCTATCTTCAATTTATTCAATAGTATGTTTAATATATCTAAGCTGAAACTCTGTTAGATCATCTGGGAAATTCGAAAGCTTACCTACCAACATACACCAAATGAAAAAAACAAACGATTTTTGTCAATTTCCATAATACCTACATTATAAACCTCGTTTGCCAAGTCCATATAATAATTTCTCATTTTCTACACCTCTTTAACTAAAGTGTTATTAACGATCTCAATAAAAGATAATTCTGACAATTCCTCAATTAATGTATCAGGCATATGTAATAAATTAACTTGCCCGTCTTCTTTAATGAAATGAACAGCTTGGTGAGCAAGCTCCTCACTACTGTGCTTAGCAATGATCGTCCTTAGCATTCTTTCTTGTTTTGGGCTCATCTTAACCACTCCTAACTCAGCTTAACAATGTTGAATACATTCTTCTCAGGTGTTTTGATTAGCACATAGCCTTTATCTTGTAGAGCATTCATTACTTGTAGAAGCTCTACTTTCAACGCATCTTTAAGGTCGATGTACATACCGACTTCACTTGTTGTTGTTTGAAAACGACTTAGTTTATTTTCTTCTAAAATTGATGTGATACGTTTATCATCTTCTGTAGCAGACCGTTTGAATTTCATTTGACCCAAACGTACTTTACGACCCTTCTTATTTTTAATCCTGCCCATTTCTTTATCCTCCTTACATTTATATGATACCATATTACTGAAAAATGTCAACTTTTTTCTTCAAGTTTTATTTGTAACATCTCACCAATTAAGATGAGATCTGTTGCGTGCCACATATAGTCATAGTTCTTTACAAACTTTTTATAATCACTGGGTTTCTTAAAATATAGCGTAATTGTTGTGTTTAAACATGTTTTAGCGATCCACAATTCATATTCCCTTACATTTATTTTATCAAAGACTTTTCGAACTTTGTATTCAATATTTTTCATTTTGAACATCTCCTTTCTTGGTTGCTACCACTCATCCTCCTCGTGCGTGTTGTACATTAAGTTGGGCTGTACTTCTCTAGCTTCAAACTCAATTAGATCATGAATACCTCGTGGACAAGCGTAAAGATTATTTACGCTATTATCGTAACGGGTTCTGATGTGATGAATTGTAGTATCTTTTGAATAATTATAACAATAACATTCGGCAATTAACCTGTGCACCATGTAGCGTTTCTTATAATCTTTTCCCCGGCGTCTTAAATATAAATCTACATTATAATACCCGTGATATTCGTACATTTCGATTGGAATATAACGACCATTTCCTTTTTTGCAATATACAAAACCATCGCTACTAATATAGTATCTTGTATTTCTCCATTGTTTCAAAGCAAAATACGGTGGATCTTTAACATGACTTTTTGCCTCTTCAAATGTTACTGAGCGTTTACATTTAAATTTCTTCTTCCTCTTGCCCATATGTGGTCACTTCTTTCTTACAACTAAATTTCCTTTGTCATTGAATTTAATGATGAAATCTGCTTTGCAATTGTGCCTAATTTTGTCTAAAATAGGCTTTGGGTATACATCTTTACTAAGAACCAGCTCATCAAACTTACTCAAGTTTAACTCATAAACTTCTTGAATTCCCATATAAAATAGTGCGTCATGTGTAATTGATAATTTTCTATTTTTCAATGTGAAAAAACCCTCCTAAAATATGATCTAAGAACCATTCTTCACTCAAGCTCATAATTTCTTTAAATGTCATCTTTTCTTCAACAGGATACACTTTTAACTCATTCATTAATTGATTAGTATCATTGTAAAATCTATCGACTAAGCACTTATCAAAAGCTGTTACGCCAAAAACTTCTAACACATTTTCAACTTCTTTAGCTACAAACATAAGCGATGCTTCATTATTTAGAACCAACACATCATCTTTGTATCTAATCGGCATATACAACATCTTATTCACCTCGTTTAATTACTCGATATGCTTTACCTTCATAAATAAACCAGCCTTTCGGGAGTTTAAACTTCTTTGGTAGTTTTGGGAAAATTTGTTCTAAATACGGCATGTTGTTTCTTCCTTTCTTTACTTTATGTTTAAATTGTATCATATTTTTATATTTTTGTGTCAAAAATTAGAATTTTCTAATTTAAAATTGATAAAATCTAACGCTTCTTCCTCTGATTTACACTTTTTAGCCATTTTTTCTTTACAGAATGATTTAAAATCTTCTTCATCAGCGATTACTCTGCGTAAAACTTCTCGTTCATCTTCAAAAGAACGTTGTGTTATATATCGTTCCATTCTTACACGAAAACCAGGTTCAAGATAAATTGGTATAATATTTAGACTACTAAAAATAGCAACTATTTGTTTGAAAGCGATAGGGTCAATCACTAGTGACTTGACCCCGGCAAAATTAAAATCATCATCAGTTAACCAATAGAACCAAGTGTCACCATTAGCAACCTTGTATACTCTATCAGCTACTGTTAGCGCATTATCAACATCTTTTTCGTAGTCCTTTCTATCCATAAACATATAAGTATCTTCACCAACAAAACGCCTAGGGCGTGTTGTACGAGATTTAATAGGTGAAATATTATATTCTTTTTGCAAAGTTTGTTGTAAGTGAGTCTTGCCACTCATTGATTTACCGACAATTAAAATTAGTGTTCCCATTAGTAAAACCTCCTAAATTCCCATTGATTCAAGCTTCAACTGCTTTAATTGTGCTACAATACGATTTAAATTCAAATTTCTATCATCTACTTCATGTTCTCTTGACCAGTAAGGTTTTGGTGTTAAAAATACTCTGTTATAATCTTCATGTTGGTATTCTTTTGAAACAAAATAAAATACTGGTGTATGTTCTTGCACAATCTTAATCATATCACTAAAATCTTTTGTATCAAAAACTAACATAACGCATGCGTCATCACAGTAAAACGCATATTTTGTAAAAGGTAGAATTTCTTTGATTGCTTGAATATATGAGCAAGGCTTTTCAACGGGGCGAAAACCCCAGCCTGCTTCTGTTTTTGGCATACGAACCCAGGTTTTCTTTGAAACAAAACGTAAACCGTGTTGATGTCTTGGGTCATTTGAACGAATGTAACTAAACATACTATGATTTGATTGTACCTTAGTACCATGCAAAATCTCAATTCCCCAGTCCTTATTGAATTTGATTACACTTTCAGCTTTTTGATAGTTACAATAATAAAAATCGGTATCTGTTGTAACATCTACTTTAAACGTCTTATTTGACTTCTTTTGCATGCGATCAATATTTGCCTTAAAATATCGTGTACGTGAACCCATATTAACTGCTACAACTGCTCCAGCGCTTGAATTTAGTTTATGAACAAGCTCCATAACTCGTTTTGGATCTAAACCGTTAATTTCTCTAGGGTGTTCATACTTTTTAATCACCTTATTATTCTTTAATTCAATAATCTTCATTAGTTCCAGCCTCCCTCATTATATGTGTGATTTTTACTTTCTTCTTTTCTTTTTCTTTCCAGCTCCTTTTCGCCAACTCTTTCTTTGTTTAGGCGTGTGATCAATTTCATGATATCTCCAAGTTCGTTTTGATTCTTCATATTCTTCTCGTTCCTTTCTTAAAACTTCTTCCCAGCCTTTACCTGTTGTAACATAATAATACGCCTCTTGATACTTTGAAAACGGAAAGATACGTAATTTTTCTTCATCAAAATTTTTACTTTCTAATAAACAATTTAAAGCATCTTGACTTAACCAAGTTTCTAAACCTTTGCTACTGTACATATGAAAAGTATACGGCTTCTTTAAAATATTGTCAATTAATTTACGTGGATACTCATGTCTTGGTCCTGCGTAAAAACGGTGTAAACCTACTGATGAAACAAATGTGTAATTGTTCAACATGAGATAGTACGGTGTAGCTTCTAATATTTCATTGTCCCATTGGATAACACGATCAGTGATGTTAACTTTCTTCTGTAATTCTTTTAATCTTGCCTGTTCAGCTTTTTCTGCTTTCTTTCGTTCTTGTTCCTTGCGTTTAGCTTCACGTTCAGCTTTTAAGTTCTCTTGTTCCTTGCGTTTAGCTTCACGCTCAGCTTTTAACTTTCTTCTTTCTTCTGGTGCGGGGTTCTTTACATATGGTTCTGACACATAATCTTCAAATGGTAGAATCAAATATAAGAAATCTGTTTCTTCATAATCTGTAATAATCTGCTCTAATTCTTCTTCACTAATAAATTTGTGACCTTTGATATTACCTGTGTTTCTTCTTCCGTTCTCCATATCGCCTAATGTGCGATAAGGTGAAGTCTTGCTTCCAAAAACATGACTCTTAGTTGTGATCTCTAAAAATAGTTCGTCATTAACTTGTTCAAATAATTTCAAAGTATTCCTCCCCTTTCTTATGGTAAAATACCATTTGCTTGTTCATATCCATGTTCCACTTTTTTCTTAAATAAATTCGATGTCCTAGATCTTTGATAAAAGAATCGTACGAAAAGATTGTAACTTCTGTCCATGGATCTATAAATAAAAGGAACCCTCTATTTTCCTCATTTGCAAGAACATGTCTTTTACACACTTCTTTCCTAAATCTATCAAAACTCCACCGTTTTGGGGCAAAAAATTTATAATTTTCACCAATATCTGTTAAACATTCAATGATATGATACTGACCGTCTACTCCAATAATATAATTACCGTATTTGCTTTTACCCATTTTGTTTTCCTTCTTTCATTTATTTTGTAACTTTATTATAAAACAGTATTGACAAGAAGTCAACGAAAAAGTTCAAAAATTTTCACAAGCCTATTGACACCGCCTACTAGTCTCAGATCACTATTTAGTCTTACGTTGTTACTATAGTAGCTGTTTGTTTCTTATGGTAGTCAAATATCTGATACAGATCACAGGTGGTTAGATACTCAAGCAATTTTGTGGTGGCGTGAAGTAGAGTCAAGTTCTTATAGTTTACATAAGTTTATACGCGATCAGATCTCGGGTTTAGCTTATGGTGACCATTAGTTATTATGTATGGTGCTGTATTAGTTGTCACTTATTGCTTTTATGGCTCAGCACTTATGATACCACCATAAGATATTCGTTTGGGAGAACCCCCTGCTTGACGCTACTTCCCATAAACCCACAAAATTGCTTGAGTATCTAACCACCTG
>NFYY01010610.1_pt1 | contig 37074 bp, 31 predicted proteins | sample 1092491 | NCBI WGS metagenome assembly NFYY01 (sample SAMN03609884, study PRJNA323583) | gut metagenome | isolation source: feces | host: Rattus norvegicus | place: Denmark: GeoCenter | collected 2013 | reverse complement strand
TTGACTCTTGAGGAGATTATCGAAGGCGACCCAGACATTATTCAGGAAGTTATCATTCCTACTCTGGCTATTCAACGCCGTGCAGCGAATGGTGAGTTTAACAAGCAAGAAACCATCTCTCAGCAGAAGATTTGCGTTACCACCGCAGGTTATAAAGACACGTATGCGTATCATACTTTGATCCGCACCTTGCTTCGTCAGCTCACAGAGCCTAATAAGGCTATTGTATTGGGCGGCTCTTACAAGATTCCTATTATTGCAGGATTGCAGAATATGGACTTTATTCGCCAACAGAAACTGAGCGGCACTTTCAATCCAACGTCTTTTGGACGAGAGTATTTGAGCCGTTGGTCTTCAGGTTCTGAGAACGCATACTTCGCAGCCGAAGTTTTCGACCGTTATCGTAGTTTGCAAGAGCCTGTATTCGAAAGAGAAGAGAATCTTGGCAAAGGCGTAGGCTATATTATGGCAATCGACGTTGGTCGTTTCTCCGACCAATCTGAAGTTGCTATTTGGAAATACATCCCTCAAACAGGTACTACTTCTACAAAACATTTAGTGAATATTACCTCTTTTGAGCAAATGCACTTTTCTGAGCAAGCCGTTGAGATTAAACTGCTCTATAATAGGTATAAACCTGAGAAAGTCGTAATTGACGGCGCCGGTCTTGGTGCGGGTTTGGTTGATGAGCTAATCAAACCGCAAGTCGATGTTCGCACCAATCAGTATTTGAACCCATGGGGAGTTGCCAACGACGACAAGGGATATTATAAGCAGTTTAAGACTGCTGATACCATCAACAATTTGCTTTATATTATTAAAGCAAATGCCCCATTCAATACTGAAATGTATGCTAACTTGCAGACTCAATTAACCACCGGTAAGTTACGTTTCTTGATTGATGAGCGACAGGCTAAAATGAAAATGGACGCCTCCAGAGCTAAGAAGTTTAAGGATATGACCGAAGACGAAAAAGCTAACTGGATCGTTCCATTTACTCAGACTTCTCTTCTAAAAGACCAGATGATTAACTTGGAAGAGAAGCACGAAGGTGTCAACATTATTCTTGACCGAACCAATAAGAATATCCGAAAGGATAAAGTGTCTGCTATGGGTTACGGTCTCTGGTATATTAAAGTTGAAATTGACGATGTGGCTATGCGCCGCCAGACAATGACTTGGGATCAGATGCTTAAGGTCCCTGCTCGTTCTCAGAACCAGAAATCTACCAGTTCAAGACTGACTTTCAAAGGTAATCGCCAATATACCTCTCGTATGCGGAGTAAGAAAAAATAAAACTTTTCTTATTTTTGATATCATACAACGGTTTTTATATAAAGCGACAAGGAGGACGGGATATGTCAATGTCTAACGGCGAGCGTAAAATCGCCGCACTTTTGGAGCAGGGGGATATCCTGTACAAGCAGGAGTATTCGTTCCCTGACTTGAAGAGCGACAAAGGTATTCCTTTGCGCTTTGATTTTGCCATCTATGAAGATGCAGAAGCCTATGAGCAAGATAGGGTCAAATTTCTTATTGAGTTCCAGGGCGAGCAGCACTATCGGCAAAAATTTACTTCGAGAGAAGCCTTTAATCGCCAAGTGTCTAATGACAAGCGTAAACGTAATTACTGCAACGTAAAAGGTATTCATCTCGTAGCAATTCCATACACCGAGTACAACTCGATGACTCTTGACTCTATTTTAGAGTTGGGACATTTCTTTGATTAAATTAGGAAAGGAGGAGGAACGTGGCTAATCAACCTATTCGCCCAGGAATTGGGCAAGGAGTAACTCAGCGCCCCGCTCGAGACTTTGGTCTGCTGAAAGTGCGTACAATGAAAGTCAAACAGAGTGAGGCGGTAGTGTATTCCAATGATACTGGTTCAACGAACTTTGCTCGTATGAGTAATGACAAGTTAATTAAGATTTGCCAAGGTAGCGATATGGCTCAGATTCGAGCTTTGTCTAAGTGGTTCTACCAAAACAATGGTACTTACCGTCGTGCCGTCCGCTATCTGTCTGACTTGTATCGCTTTGACTTTATGTTGTATCCAAATCTTGATTTGGATGATGAATTAAAGGAAAGCGACCAAGAGAAAATCTTGAAGAAGTTCAACGAAGTGCTGGAGCATTTCGATAACTCTGCTTTGCAGTTGATGAGCCGTAAGTGGGCAATTCAAATTTGTCTGGAAGGCGCATATTATGGCTATATTTGCGATGACATTAACGACAAATTGGTTGTGCAGGATTTGCCAATCGACTACTGCCGTTCTCGCTTCCTGCACCGCGGATTGCCGCTTGTTGAGTTTAATGTTCAGTATTTTGACAAAGTAACCAACGACAAGGATTACCGTGAAAAAATCCTTAGCCTGTTCCCAGACGAATTCCAAAAGGGATATCGTAAGTATAAGGCAGGTAAATTGGAGGCTGAAGAGCAAGGCGATGAGTCTGGCTGGATTTTGCTGGACATCCAACGTGCTTTTAAGTTCAACTTCGGCGATACCGCTGGAGATTATCCACCTTTCTTGTCCGCGATTCCAGCTCTGATTGAGCTGGGCGAGATACAAGATCTCGAAAAAGAAAAGTTGCTGCAAGAAATTCAAAAGATTTTGGTTCAGACCTTTGAACTGGATAAGAACGGCCAGATTCCGTTCACAATGCCTGAATTGCAACGTTTGAACCAGAACGCCATCGACATGGTTGGCGACGCGGTCGGCATCTCTGTATTGTCCACTATTGCAGATGTTCATCTGGAAGACTTGGATAATACCACAGGTAATGAGTCCGCGTCTGCGGTTTCTGCCGCTGAGGGTGCGGTTTATAACGATCTTGGTATCTCTACCAACTTGTTTAACACCTCCGGTAACCTTGCTCTTGAAAAATCCATTACCACCGACGAGGCTTTCGTTAAGCCTTTGCTGCTTCAATTTGAACAGTTCTACAATCGTTATTTGGAGTGGAAATTCAATAAGAACAAGCTGAAATTCCGTTTGAAGATGTTGACAACTACCATCTTCAATCATGTTGATTTGTCTGATAAGTACAAGGATTTGACCAAGCTGGGATTCAGCCGATTCTTGCCAATGGTGGCTCTCGGTCATACTCAGAAAGAGGTTATCTCTCTGGCCAAACTGGAACAGCAGATTATGCAGCTTGATGCTTATATGCTGCCTCCGTTCAGCTCCAATACCATGTCTTCTGATACTTGGTCTGATATTAAAACTCAGCAGCAACAGATTCTGTCTGGCCAAAAACTTGCTGGAGGACAAACTCCGCAAGATCCAGCAGCAACGGCAGCAAAAACAACTGAAACCCAACCTGGCGAGGGCGGCCGCCCAGAAAAGCCAGATGACCAGAAGTCTGATAAGACAATAGCTAATCAGGCTTCTAAATAAAGAGAAAAAGGAGTAAAATGATATGATTAAAACCATGAATACTTTTGAGGTCCGCACTCTCGCGGAAACTCTCATCACTAAATGGGACGACCAGAAGATGGATGTTCATGTTTCTGGCAAGGCTCTATTTCGTATTATGGGCGTAAAAAAGACTTTGGAAAATCATTTGCGCACCATTGGCGACACATTGAATTTTATGGCTACCCAGCATGGAGGTGAGCCTCAAGCCAACGGTCAGTTCAAAATCCCTAACGAGCAAATTGAGGATTTGAACAAAGAGCTTGCCGATTTCTATGCAACTGAGATTGATATTGAGTTCACGCCAATCACTCTATCTGAAACAGACGAATTACCTGTGGACTTAATGGAAGCTCTGTATGATTTTATCGAAATGGCGGAATAATAAGAGAGGAGGGGTCCAATGGCTCTAATGCAGCCACCCGTTCTTGACTCTCAAGCCTATGCGATTCCATATGATGGAACTCCGGGGACTTCTAAAACTTACGATATCCCTTTTATCATGCCAGCAGCAAATAGTCTGGATGATTTGGGCCATATTCAAGTTTCCATTAAATACGCAAATACCAATGAGTCTGCGGTTAATGAAGATAAGTCCCCGGATAATTCCGTCCTATATTTCGCAGTTGACGGAGTTAAAAACGGTACTAATCCATTTTTCGTTAAAGAAAATGGATATTACGTTTTGAAGATTCCCTATTCTGCTTTTAAAGGCGGCTTCCCAGCACTTGCTACCACCTATGCTGTTCAAATTCGTTTTGGAACGGTTCCAACTTGGGCTGAGGGCACTTCTCCATCTTTAATGGGAATTGTTTTGCCAGACAGCCGCTTTAGCAATTGGCGAATCCAGGCGACAAATAATGTACCATCCCAGTTTGGGGAATGGTCAAATGTTCAAAAAGTTTATTGTTATGGTCCCGCGACCATTAACTTGACTTATAATTTGAACGATTTTGTTCCAGAAATCGTTTTCGATTATGCTCCCGTACAAGACGATCCATTGGAACAATGTAAGGTTGTTTATACTTATCAAGATTTGCACGGCATAATGAGCAAATCTCAAGTATTTAATGGCCAATACAATCAAGACGGCACCTACACCATGAAAGCAAAATTGCCAGTTGCTCCAGTAGTGCCGATCGCAGTTTCTGTTGAGGGTGTAACTAAAAACAATACTGTTCGTGGTGCCATTTTGAATGTGTATCCTGTCGGAGCAATCAATCCTTTAGACACAGTGCAAGCAGACTTAAGTCCATATGCACCGAACAGTGAAGAGACCAATGACGGCGTATTAGGTGTCTCTTTCAAAATTACTCAACCAATGGTAAATTGGAATTTTACCTACAATCTATACCGTAGTAATATCTATACTTTGGAGACAATCAAAGTAGCTTCTGGTATCCAGCCAGTTGAAAATGGTACTACTGTTATAAAAGATTACTCTGTAGAAATGGGAGAAGACTATATCTACACTGTTGGTTTGGTTGAAAATGGAAAAGTTACTGCTTTACTACACGGATTGTTGCCTTGGAACTATAAACATCCAACATACCAAAAACTTGGTTTGATGGATAGTGTTTTACTGACTACCCGCACTCATCAGTTGCGCCTACAAGGTAATGTCAGCGTATCTGGTTTTAAGCGCAATACTCAAGATAGCTTCACAACTACCATCGGTAGTCAGTATCCATTTTATCAACGTAGCGCTAAAACCAATTACCGTACTCTTACTTTGAACGGTCTTGTTTCTATCAATTTTGATAAGACGGCAACATTTATGCGCTACGATCCAGATAACGGTCTCTGGTGGGACGACGACAATGGTTCTCGCCTGAGTATCTTAAATAGAGACCTATTCGCTGGCGAACCTTTCTCTTTAGCTCGTCGCAGAGCAAAGGCAAGTAATCATGATGGAGAGTATATCTCTACTCTTCAGCATACTGAAGTTCAAAATGATGATGGGGCAATTAACACCTTAATCGGTTTGGAACACCGTAGAGATCAAGCCGGTCCATTGACTGCCTATGATGACCATTTATACGATGCTAAGGCTCGATATTATGATACCTTACCAACAGATAAGATGGTCTATATTGAGCGTAAATTTAGAGAGTTCGTGATGTCATGGTTATCTGACGGAAAGCCAAAACTATTCCGTTCAGAAACTGAAGGTAATATGATTGTAATGCTTAGCGGTATTAGTTTTACGCCTTTGGACAAGAGCAGCCGTATGGTTTACTCTATGAGCGCGACGGTAACCGAGATTGCTGAGTATAATCTGGAAAACTTAGTAAACTATAACCTTGTGCCAACTGATATTCAAAGCTATACCGAAGACGGTAATCTTTATAAATTCAATCCCGGCGATAGAGATATGAATGTTATAAAAGATTTGATGTATTGGTGGCGCGAACAGTATGATTTGCCAGATATGTACTTGAATGAAGATATTGTTCAGGTATTGACTGCGGATGCGGTTAACAATGCAATCGTACGCGAAAACGTAAGATTTTATAGCTTTACGGGTAAGGTTTCTGATGACCCATATGCTCCAGGATCTAACTATGGAATAAAGTTAGGTTATCAGATGGCGGACTTAGCCACTGGATTGCCAACAGGATTGGACATCGATAAAGTAACAGGAGTTATCTCTGGGTGCCCGACTTCATTGAACCATAACTCTATGTATTCTACTATTCAAATTCAAGAACAGATGTATGACGATGATGGTCGTCCGCTTTACATCGTTATTGGAGATGATGGTAAATCCATGTATGATGAAAACGGGGTCCCTATTACTACAACAACTAATAATGGTAACCCATACATCCGCTACGCGTACATGACTATTGCAGTTGGTCGTATTTTCGAGCGATTGGAGTTCCGTGAGATTACAGAAGCGATTCCTTTTGCAGTAGTTGGCGAGGAGATTCCGCAATTTTCTATTGCAGAATACGTTGACGGAGGTATTGAACCATATACCTTCTCTTCTTCCGATTTGCCAAGTGGGTTGTCAATCTCTTCTGACGGAACCATTTCTGGGGCATATGCTAAGCCTTATTCTTCTTTGCTAAATGGCAATCAACAGGCTCATGCGGCCACAATCGTTGTATATGATAAGTCTGGACAAAGAGCTGTTCAAACTATTCATTTTGGTGGAGCAAACTATCCTCTTAGCTATGCCAAATTGAATAAGTATAATCTTGATTATACTGAAGTTAATGTGGCTTTGAAACCATTGTCAATCTACGAAACAGTTTCTGGTGGTATCCCAGCTGAGGGACTGTTGGCAATAATTTTCCCACAGGGTTACGCTTTCAACGGTGTAGGATTACCAGATGGAATTAGTGTTAACCCATATCAAGGAGTCATTGAGGGCACTCCTCAAACCGCTTCTACCACAGGATTAGCTTCTCGAGCAACGTTAATTGCATATGATATGCGATTTAATGAAGATCATGCCCGTTACCCAGAAATTAAGAATGAGCTTGATTCTTTCGAGGCTAAGCTCGCGGCAGGTGGTACCGCTGATGACGAAATCGTAGCTTATTATGATGCAATAGATGCTTTAATTGCATATCAGAACAGCGTCGATTTAGTTAAGTATCAGCAAAGCGAAGAGTATAGAAAAGAAGTCCAGCTTGAGACTTTAAGGCTTGAGGTAGAAATTACTGCGGCAAAAAACAATATTGTAGAGTACCAAAATCTTACGAGTATCTTTGAGGATATCTTAGAGCCTGGTAATGCGGCAAGTTTTTCTATTTTCTACAATAATGAACAGATTGAGATTAGTTGTCAGCCAGTCTTACCAGAATTTAAGTTCCTTGCTGATCCATTAAATCCTGGTTCTACAATTTCCCGTTACAACATTGTGCCAGATGATGGTACAGACTCTTTCCAGATGGGTATTAAAATTACCCCAAGAGTTTTGATGAACGAAGAAGTTGATGACGGGGCTGGCAATATTATCCATATCAGTGCGGTCAGCGGCGGATTGCCATACACTTCAGGTCCTCCTTATCGCTTTACCGCATCCAATCTATTGCCAGACTTTACGATTAACAATGAAGGCGTAATCACTGGCTTGACTCAGGTACAGTCTGATGCGAGAATCGCAAGAATTTTTGCGTATGACGCAAGAGGTAAAGTTAAGTATATAGACATTGACGTAGCCGAAATTAGAACTACTTTAAAGTTTTTACCAGACGAGGCTTTGGTTAACCATATGAAAATGTTTGAAGAGGGGTTCAGGGTAGGTCAAACTTATACTATGACTATTCCTTTGCGCTACATTACTGGTGGCTTACAAGCAGACAGTTTGGACGGAAATACTCCTCCATATAATGTCGCGATTGAAGGACTTCCCGCAGGTTTAACCGGTTCTACGCTTAAAGATGCCAATAACCAGTGGAATTTCATTATCACAGGTACCGTCGCGGACGATGCTTACACTACCGCAAGCCGTACAATGACTTTGAAGATTTCTGACAACAGTACGGTAAAAGAAAATGTCCACTATAAAATCTATGGCGGCCCAGTTTATCGTAATATGCAGTTAGCGTCTCTCGGTCTTGATTTCTCAAATCTACAAGAAGGAGAAACTATTACTCAGTATATCGGCGAAGTTAAGTACGGCAAGGAAAAGTATAGCTTAACTGATGTAGATGATAAGCTAAAGCTGTTTGGCTTGCGCATTGTTTTAAATGATGAGAACCAAACTACAAATCCATCTAAAATTTATATTACTGGTACGGTCAAATTGCCAGAACAAGCGGTAGATTCTATTCATCTGGTTCTCACAGATGGATTTGGCAAACCATGCGAGATTGATATTAACGTGCCCGTGACTCAGATTACTGGCCAACTAAGATTGTTCGCTAAGAACAGTATGGCAGGAGTACAATTAGTACAAAATCTGTCTCAGGTCGTTAATTATCCGATTTTGTCTGCTCAGGGCGGCACTCCTCCATATGTCTTCAGCATTGAAGCTGCGAATACCACTCGTATCGTCCCAGGAGTCACTTTGAACAAAGATGACGGAACAATTTCTGGCACTCCAACAGAGGTTATCAATAGCGTCAATATCGGTGTGAAATTCAAGGTTACCGATGCCACTGGCCGAGAAGCATATCTTGCTCCTGGTCATTCTTGGTGGGCTCCTCAGGTAGTGAAACAGTTAGCTGGTCCGGCCTCTTATACTCAATCTGCGATTCCTGCTAATGAAACTTATACTATCCCTGCTCAGTATTTGATTCCAAGAACCGGTCTTGGTGGAGAAACCTTAGTGGCAGAGAACTTACCTGCTGGCATGGGAGTACAAGCAGATTGGAGTATTTCTGGCTTAACCCGTCAGCTTGGTACAAATATTGAGTCTACTTTAACGGCAACCGCTCCAGCAAATCAGTTCACTCCTGCCCAAACAGTTGTCACTAAACTTATTTGGGCATCTATCTATGGCGCAATGGGGTTATACAGGGTGCCAGAAGATCTTGCAGTTCCAGGCGGCTTAGTTGGAAAAGCTATTGACCCGTGTGTAATTTCTAACGGACTGACAGGCGCGGTAGCTCCTGTGACTTGGTCTATTGACGATTTACCGGCAAATTTGACCTGGGAAGTTAGTGCGGATACTTTAACCTGTTCCGTGGTTGGTACTGTACAATCCGACTTCCAGGGAGGCACAATTACTATCCATGCAACCGATACCAATGGTACTTCTAAAAATCTTACCATTCCAATCGGAGCTTTCTATGGACAGTTTACCTTTACAGATAAACCAGAGTTTGATGTTCCGGCGATGACCAATAATGAGTCTATCGCAATGATTAACTTCAACGAGGGCGTTTCTGGCGGTTCTGGTTCTTTCGCTTTCTCTTGTCCAGACAATTCCGTATCTCCATACTTACTTAGTGCTCAGGGTACTTTAACTGGTAACTGTGGAACACAAGCGCAGCCTGAAAAAAATGCCACTATCGTTTGCGAAGATTTGATTACTGGTTATAAGCAACAAATTACCATTAAAATTGGTAAGATTACTGGCGCGTTAAGTTTGAACTTCAACGGCGCCGCGATTCCCGACGGAGTACCTGGCGGCACATTCTCTTTCGACTGCGCAGGATACGTATCTGGAGCTACTGGCACTAAGTATTGGATGGTTGAACGTCCGGAGACTTGGCCGGCTCAAACTTCTCCAGAGACACCATCTCTCGGTACAATTACTATCGACCAAGCCACTGGTAAAATTACAGGTAAATGGCCTGCCGAGTCAGTTGCTGCAGATCCTAACGGTATTAAAGTCGGCGTTGGCGATGCAACCACTCAAGCAACCGGTGAGTTTAAGTACGGCACTTTAGGAATCGGTGCAGCGGTTGGCCCAATGTCTTGGACAAAATCTGCAAGCCACGATATCCCAGCGGGAACCATCAAGACCAAAAAAGATATTGATTTGAGCGTCGGTTTGGTGAACGAAATTGATCCGGTAGCATTTACAATCGCAAATATCCCGACCGGATGGGCTACAACGAATTTTGTAATTGACAATCAAAACAAAATCTTACACGTTACTTATCCGGCCGCCGCAGTCTCCGCAGCAGGGACTATGCGTATCAGGGTGACTGACGCAAAAGCCAGAACAGCGGAGATTACAGTATCTGTTGGTATCGTAACTGCATCTTAAGATAAGGAGGATTTATGAGCACAAATTTTTTGCTTGATAAGTCCTTTTTATTGAAACTCAATCAACATCGAGTACGAGAATACGTCTGTGCGATTCTCGTACTCGATTTCGAAACAGAAGCTCCTATTGCCCGTATTGAGGGTAAGGTCGCCAGCGGCCAAATGAATGTTGCTGCTAATTCACCTACCCGAAAAACAGGCTCATTAAAATTGGTTTTTGATAAAGATACTTTTGACATTACCAACGTCAATAATCTAATCGCAATCAACAAAAAGATTAGCTTATCTATTGGTTTTGTTAATCCATTTTATCATATGGAAGAGTATCGTAAATATGGAGATACCCTATGGTTCAAATAGGGTATCTTCATAATTACAAAAGCCAATATCTCAGTTTCTGCTGGTGGAGCGGGAAATGTTTCGGTTGAGTTTATTGATAAAATGGGACTTTTGAATGGAACTTGTGGAGGCACTTTTCCTGCTTCTGTAAGTTTCCATGAGTCGATTATTATTGACGAAAATGAAGACCAAACGATTGAGCATCCCTTAATTTCAGAAATCGTAAAAGAGTGCGTTCATCACTATGGTGGAGAGCATTATTCTCGAATTATGGTGGAAGATATTCCCGATGTTGGCCGTACAGTCGTTTCTTATAATGGCAGTACACCGCTTAGATTGGCAACCACGGTCGAAGGCGCAGGCTCTGGTGTATCTTTAGTTGTATCCCCAGATCCAGTAGCGGGATATGATACTGTGGTTTATAAGGGCCAAAACGCTGGTTATATGGAAACTCCATTGACCTATCCTGGCGAGCTCATTATGAAAGCAGGCGGCACCGTAACTCAGTTGTTGGACGAGATTGTAAGCGCGCTTGGTAATTATGAGTATTTTTATGACGCAGAAGGAGTTTTCCACTTCCGTCAAATCAAAAATTACCAAGCAACAGGCAGCACCCCTCTGAATTTCACAGAAAAAGTAAAAGTTGAAGTTACAACTTCGGCAGGCACAGAATACCGAGAAGTAGATGCTGATGCAAGTCTGCAATCTTTGTATCTCCCTCGCTTTTCCAATAGTGGTTTTATGAACGAGTTTTCTGATGCTTCTTTAGTGGCTTCAATTAACTTCAATCCGAACTATGCGAATATAAAGAATGACTTCATAGTGTGGGGCACTAAGACCGCCAATGAGAACGCGTATTCTATGGTGCGCTATCATTTGGCTATTGATTCTCGCCCTAAAGAGATTAAAGTCCCCACTACAAAGGATGAAGTCGCCCTGATTGGAGATAACTACTCTTTATGTCACAAAGACATCCGCGAAGTTCGTGATAAGAACAATACCAAACTTCTAATTCGTTACCAAGTATATCCTGGTACTTTGGACTACTTGAACGAAGTTTGGGGCGATAGAGTCGCTCCACCTTTGGAGGAATGTTTCCCAGAACTTGATAGTTCGTATCATTTTAACTGGAGAGAAGAATTATACCGCCAAGCATTACTCGCTTACGGCTCTTCTACTGAGGGCAGTTATTACGATGAAGAGTTGATGGCAGAGTGGCGTAATCTCTATGATCCAACCAGTACCAATCTCAATAAAGGCTCTGATTCTTTCCAAAAGGCATGGGAAGATTATTACGGAGAACAGGATGAAACTATGCCATGGTTTGGCTATACCATTGATGTAAAGCTTTCTCCTGAAAAGGTTCGGTATTGGTTAGATATTATTGATACGACTTCAACTCTTGGTCAGTATTCTGTTTCGCGCATAGGTCGCCGCTCAAAAGTTGTCGAAAATGCTAAGATTAACAAAGTTTTTGAGGCGGCTATTCCCGATATCGTGTATTTTGAGAATAAAGACGGCGACGAGCAGCTCTTAAAGAATATTGAGTATTACCTAAAAATAGGTCAACTATATTGCCCATTGACTTCAGACATGATGGCAAACTTTAATGAAGAACCTTCTTATGGTACTTGTTACGAAGAGGTTCGTGCATTACTGTATAACCATTGTATTTATAACGCATCAATCAGCATGAACTGTATCCCAATCTTCTACCTTGACGTCAATCAAATTGTCAAAATCAATTTGCCGGAGATGGGAATTGTTGGCGATTATGTATTGAACTCCTTTAACTGGGCAATCGGAAATACACAAACTATGTCTCTCTCTCTTAACGAAGCGATAACGGTTGTGTAAAAAATTTTTTAGGAGTTTTTATTTTTAATATCAACCCGGACTTATTATAGTGAAACAACAAACGGTAAGCCGGGTTAGATATTAAAATTCGGAAAAAATTTCCGAAATTTTTATTTTTAATATCATAAAACGGTTATATATTAAGTTCGAAAAACGACGGACATAATTCTGCCGTTTATACGTGCTTGTATTACCCGAGAAAGGAGGAACTTAATGGATTCACAGGCGATTGTAAATACCATGGAAGTGCTTGAAACCAAACCTATTAGTGAACTGGTTACAGAAGCCACTATTAAAGTTTGCTATGTTTCTGAAACTCCAAATCCTAACGGTACTGTGATTAACAAGGAAGTTGGCAAAATGATTGCTGCGACCTTGCCAGGCGCTCCTGTTGTTGGTTTCTTTGATGAGAACTCCGGCGACTTCGTCGAGCATTCTCGACAGATTGTCATTAAAGACGGCAACATTACGTTTAAGGACTTGACTAAGCCTTACGGCTTTGTTTCCTTCGAACAGCCCTGGTATCAGGATTTCATGGAGAATGGTCAAGTACGAACCTACCTTATGTGTAAAGCCTATCTGTGGACTCGCCAATACAAAGAGGCCTCCTTAGCTTTGAACAAGGGACAATCTATGGAGCTTGATGAAGATGCCATGAGTGGCTATTACGAGGGCGATGTTTTCGTCTTCACTCAAGCAACCCTTGACAAGCTGTGCATCCTCGGTGATGCATACGCACCTTGTTTCGAAGGAGCTAAGATTATGACCACCTATGCCCGACAGTACGAAAGTCTGGCTGAGCAAGTGGAGAATATCATAGGAAGGAGGTACTATGTTTTGAATGGGCAACTCGCTCCAAAACCGGAGAAAATTACCTTGGATTACGCCCTGCAACTGGGCTGGAATCTGACAGACGCAGTCTATAATCAGCTTGCTGCACGCGGTGCTGATGGCAAGTACCACGTTGAAGGCATTTACACTGAGAACGGCGAAATCTTCGCTATTCTTCAAGACAACGCATCTCTTGAGTATGTGCGTGTCATCGTCACAATCACCGGTGAAGACACCGTTGAGTTAGGAACTGAAATGACTGCTGTAACCCAAACTTGGACTCCTAAGGAGCCGACCGAGCCAACAGCCGTTGAGCCACTGGGCGGTAACACCGTTGATGCCAACACCGACCCAGCTGCTTCTTTGTCCACCCCTGCGGAGCCTGCTCCAGCACCCGCATCTGCACCGGCACCTGCCTCTGTCGCACACACCTATACTGAGGGTGGCGAACCTTCCGCAGAGCCTGCCGCAGAGCCAGCCGCTGAGCCTGCTTCCGAACCAACCGACCCAGCAACTACTTTTACAGCTACCGATGGTGCAGGTGAACCTGCCACTGAGCCAGTCGCGGAACCTGTCGCTGAGCCAGCACCTGCTGCTGAGCCCGCTGCTGAACCCGCTGCTGAACCTGCTACCGATCCCGTCGAGCCGACTGCTGAGCCTACCGCTGAGCCAGCACCTGCTGAGCCGGCCGCAGATCCAGCTGAACCTGTTATCGATTATGTAGCGAAGTATACCGAACTGACTGCTCAAGTAGAGACTCTGACTCAGAATCTCAGCGCTCGCGATACTCGTATTGGTGAGCTTGAACAGCAGCTCGCAGCTTATGCCGCAATTGAGGCAGAGGCTGAGAAACAGAAGAAGAACGATGTTGTAGCATCTTACGCATCTCTTCTGACTGAAGACGAAATGAAGCCTGTTGTTGAGAAGATGGCTGAGTATTCCGTTGAGACTCTCGACGAGAAGCTCGCTGTTATCTTTAGCCGCAAGCAGAGAGCCGCTTATGCTGCCGCTCCTGGTCTTCAGCTAAATATCGGCGCCGTTGCGCCTGCTGTCGAAGATCTCCCTGACTTTATGAAACAAGCTATGGAGTTTGACAAGCAGCACGAGCTTACCTTGCGTGCTTGATAAAAAGGTAAAATTTCAATCTTTGAAAGGAGAAAAAAACTATGCCTGCTACTTTTGCAACTAAGGGTTATGGTCAGGTTGAGCCTAACCGCTTGACTGGCATTACCTTTGGCAACATCGAGGCACAGGCTCCTGCTTACGAAGATGCAGAGGCTACTACTCTCATCGAAGAGCTGGAGAACGGTATGTTCCTGTGCGTAATCGAAGACCTGTCCGAAACTTCTCCTATGGGCCGCATCGCTGTGCTGCCTGGCGCTGCTCCTGCAACCGCCGCACCTTATCTGGTGTTCTCCGAGAAGAAAATGTACGACGAGCGTATGGGCTATTCCGACTTCGTCGACCGCGCTGCTGATAAGGTTGATGGTACCCTGTATCCTCGCCTGGTCGGTATGACCCCTGATTCCTGCGTATACACCACCAACACCATCAATGAGGCTCCTGAGTCTCTGGTTGTCGGCGACGTGCTCTATGTTGGTGACGACGGCTATCTGTGCAAGACTGCCGGCGTGAACACCGTTCTGGAGTTCCATGTCGTTAAGGTGTACACTATGCCTGACGGCCAGCCTGCCGTTAAGGTTCAGTGCAAGCACAAGGCTAACTAATTGAAAGGAGGATTTTAATAATGGCTTTTGTTTATGCTGATAACCTGGCTCTGTCCAAGGTTCTGATGTCCAAGAAAAATCCTTCTGGCAAGTATAGCTTGAACGGTAAGGAAGTTTCTTACGACGCTCTGAACGCTACACTCCAGGCCAACATGAAAGAGTTGACCCATGAGAATGGCCAGTTCAATCTTTACAAATACAATGAGAACAAGAACACCATCTACTCCCTGCTCGCTCAGACCCTGAATGACGTCATGCCAAAGAACGTCCTCGAGACCTATGGTATGTTCGCCGATGTTCAGACCGTTGCACAGGGCGACAGCCTGGTGTTCCATCGTAAGCTCGGCGCTCAGCGTGCTAAGCAGTTCGTTACCCGTGTCGCTCTGGCCGGTCGTTACGAAGTGTTCGAGCTTGCTGACGAGAAGTTCACCATCCAGACCACCGCTTACGGCGGCGCTGCTCGTATCGGTATTGAGGAGTTCCTCGATGGCCGTGTTCAGTGGTCCGATTATCTGGATATCGTGAATGAGGGTATGGCCGAGGCAGTTTACAAGGAGATCGCAAAGGCTCTGAACGCAGCTATCGCTCGTTTCCCTGCTACCAACAAGGTTTCCGCTGCCGCTTTCGACGAGACCCAGTTCGACCGCCTCATCCAGACCGTTGCTATCTACGGCTCTCCTGTTATCTACTGCACCCTCGAGGCTGCTATGACTCTGCTGCCATCCAACGATTGGGTTTCTGACGGCATGAAGCAGCAGCGCTGGGAGCGTGGCTACTTCACTTCCTACAAGGGCACCCCTGTTGTTGTTCTGCCTCAGTCCTTCACTGACGAGACCAACGCAACCAAGGTGATCGATCCTTCCTACATCTACATCTTCCCAACCAACGGCCAGAAGCCTGTTCAGATCGTGTTTGAAGGCCAGACCCTCGTCAAGGAGTTCGAGAACCGCGACTGGTCTACCGAGCTGCAGACCTACCAGAAGTTCGGCGTCGGTGTTATCACCACCAACAACCTGGCAGTGTTCAAGAACACTTCTCTGACCATTGAGAATACCCCAGGTAATTGGGCTTAATTCTCGGTCAGTAATCCCAAATATGTGAAAAAGGAGTTTTAACTATGGCTACTATCAAAGTAACAAACCGTAGTGACGGCAATGTCACCTATACTCTTGAAGAGCTTAGAGTCCGCCGCGTCTTCAATATCAATGAGACGAAAGAGATTGACGAAGCAGAGCTTGAAGCTCTGTACCAGACGGACGGCGGCCTGCGCCTCATCAAGGATTACCTGCTCGTGCAGGATAAAGAATGGGTTCATAAGCACTGGGATGCTCCTATTGAGTATTTCTGGGGCCAACCGGAAGTTAAGAAATGTCTGCTTGAAGATGACCTTGAGTTGTTCAAAGAGACTCTTGACTATGCTCCGGCAGGCGTGATTGACCTCATCAAGACCTTGGCTTGGCGCTTGCCGATTACCGACCTCAATAAAATTGGAGCCATCAGAGAGAAGACTGGGTTCGATGTATTGCTCGCTATCGAGAGCATGAAGAATCCTGATGCAAATACAACTGCGGCTCCTCAGCCAACCAGACGTAGGAGAGAGGAGGTCTAATATGACCCCTTTTAGTTCTGTCTATGATGCGTTCTTCCGTTATGTGACGGATGATATGTATATGGAAATCACTGAGGAGGAAACAAGAGCGGATTGTAGGGATCTGTTATTGGCTTCCATTCCCCTTTTCGAGTTCCCCAACGAAGTCATAGACATTACGACAAGTAAGGATGGTGAGGATGTCTTCACCAGAAACCTTACTCTTGAGGAACAGAATATTCTTGGCATGGGCATGGTCCAGATTTGGATTCAACGCCAAATGTCCAGTATTGAAGTAACTCGCCAGAAGTTTTCCGGCGCGGACTTCAAGCTGACCAGCCAGGCATCTCACCTCAAACAGCTCACTTCGCTGATGACCAATGTCAAAGACGAATACCGCCGTATGCTGATGATTTATTCTCGTCACGAGATTAAGGATGGCAAGTGGAAGTCCACTTTCGGCAACATGGTCAAGCGTATGAGTTAAACTTGACGAAAAGGAGAATGTTATGAAGAAGCAATTTCACTTCTCCTCAGATGCATGGAATCATAACAATACGCGACTGACAAATCAGATTTTCAAACTGCTCCCCATGTTCGAGAATGGTGAAGACTGGCAAGCCCAGCAACAAACCATCATTCTCGAACTTTTGGGGTATAACGATATGTTTGAGGACAATCCCCAGTTCATGGTATTGGTTGCAAAGCTCCACGCTTTGAGCCATGCAGAGGACAAGATGGTCTTCCGCAAACTTGTATTCGAGGCAATTACAGCCTTAAAGGAGACTACCCTATGAGTTTAGAGAGCATGAAACAACGACTCACGTTTCATGGCGGCGCGGCACAGCAAGATCGTATGATCAAGGATAAGCTGAGGTCAATGCTCTCTGCTACCAAGTACTCATACCAAGCCGCCCGCTTTAACAGATATCCCGATTATCCGAAGGAGTGGAGAGGTCTTTTCAATCGTGAGACTCAAACGCAGGATTACGATACTAAGATGATTTCTATCCCCTGGGATAGTGGCTATAAGGTTGGGGATGTATTCCGTTGGGAAAACACAGGCACTTTGTGGATTATCTTCCTTAAAGAACTTACCGAACTTGCATATTTCAGAGGTCATTGCCGCCGCTGCGATTGGAAAGTTCAGTGGGTAAACAAAGACAGACAAGTCTGTGAGACGCCGATTTCGGTTATCGGCCCTACCAATCCTAATTTGGAGAGTATCAACAATGGTCAAGCTGGCGCTTCCATTGATGTTCCAAATGGCAACCTCGTGGTGCTCGTCACGGACAACGACCAAAATCGTGCGTATTTCGATAGAAACCAACAGTTTTTACTGCTGGGACGCACTTACCAAGTTGAACAAATCGACCCGATTTCGATGCCTGGCGTTATTCAAATTAACGCCACTGAACACTATACCAATCTCATTGAGGATGATGTAGAAGAGAACTTGGTAAATGCTTGGAATGTGCAACCGATTGTAACTGAACACACAACCGACTATGGTATTGATGGACCCCTTACAATCAAGCCCGGCCAAGAAGTTAAATATGAAGCGATTGTATCTGGTGGTTACTGGGTAATCATGGAGAATGAAGGTCCTCCAAACTTCCCAAGACCTATTCCAGCTACCTTTGTGGAGTTGGATACGGCACAGAAAGTTATCCACGTTAAGTGGACGGAAATGACTTCCGGTTCCTTCACCCTTGGTTATAAGATGCCTAACGGCACCATTTACCAGCGACACATCATTGTCGAATCGTTATTCTGATAAAGAGGAGGCCGCAATATGGCACTATTGAGAAGCCAGTCTGAGAAAGACTTAATCGGCAGATATTCCAGCTTTATGTCTGTCGAAAAAACTCTCGCCGATGTAGTGCAGTTGCTTCTGAAAAATGAGCGACTGAAGCGGCTGCTGTATTACACAGACCGCCACGCACTCGGCTTGCCAAAGCTGACGCAAGAACAAACCTATTCATTGATTGGGAACCAGATTCGAATTGTTCCCAAATTGACAGTTGACTTTGATGCCAAACCTTATGTGATTATTTCACTGGACAAATTCACGCCGATGGAAAATCAAACAACTTTCCGTTCTGTGCAGATGTCTATCGACATTCTTTGTCCGTTTGAGCATTGGCAACTGGATGATTTCAAGCTGAGACCATACTCCATCGCGGGTGAGATTGATGCTATGGTAAACAATAGCTTCGTTTCCGGTATTGGAGTTGCCGATTTCATCGGCGCCCAGCAGTTAATCATCAATGACAACTTGGGCGGTATCTCTCTATATTATAACGTAGAGACATACGGCGATGATACAAAGCTTCATCCGCCTGAGAAGTAATGGCATTTAACACTACCATTGATGACCTTCAGGCCATCACTGGTATTGATGTACCTATCGAGGGTTTGGGCTTAACAATCCATCAACCAAAGATGCGAGAAATCGCAATGCTGGGTCAGCAAAATTACTTCCTGGCTCTGCAAGTGTTCAGAATGAACAAAAAATAGTTGGGTGTAACTTCGCCAGAAGTTACTGATTGGGCGATATTCCAAAAATCGCTCGAACAGAAAGTCGATGGAATTAAGAATCTTCGGACTCTTATCACGAACTTTATCCAATTATTCATACCATACAAGGTCATGATTGGACCTCGTTCTTTGATTATTGAAAAACCGGACGGTATGATGAATATTGAGCCGGAAGACTTCGGGCAGTTCCAAGAGCTAATTGGAAATATTGGCGGCGCTTCTTTACTTCAGCCGCAAGAAGAAGTATTCAATCCAAAGAACAGGCGAGCCGCAGAAATTGCGGAAAAAATGAAGAAAGCGAGAGCAAGACTTGCTAAAGTTAAAGCAGCCGAAAGTGGCGTATCACAAACAGATGCAGAGGGTTTCCTTGCACGGTATGTCCGCGCGGTTGCAGTAGCGACTGCAAATTCACTTGATGATGTGACAAATATGACACTTCTTCAGCTAAATACGGTGATGCAGACCTACCTTGCTTGGGAAGCCTATGACCTTGACGTTCGCAGTCGTCTGGCTGGCGCAAAAAGCGATAAGCAGCTTGTCCACTGGACAGTTTCTGAAAAGCAAGACGACGGTGTTGGAATTATCTGATAGTTAAAAGACATTACGTCTTTTTACTTGATAAAAAGGCAAAATCTTTATATAGGAGGAATTCTTTATATGAAATGGGCTATTCGCGAAGCTGTCGACGTTTATTTCAAGGCTAAGTCCCAGTTTAAACTCGGCGCTCGTACCATGCGCGCTGGCGAGCCAGTTCTCATCTTTGACACTGTTAAGACTTCCACCCTGGAAGTTGCAGCAGAAGTCTCCTATGTTACTGGTGGCCGCGGCAACTCTCGTATCCTCTCCTATGAGGGTGACAAGACTCTGACTTTCCAGTTTGAGGAAGCCCTTCTCTCCGCAGAAGGTATGGCTATTTTGGCCGGTGCTGACCTCATCCCTGCTCGCAACGCTCATCTTCCTGGCGCCTCCCCTGAGGCTCGTAGCGTAATCGCTCACTACACCGAGAAGTATTCCGTTGCAACCAACAATGTCCGTGATGCTGACACTACCAACATCTACGATCCTGACACTTCCCTGTATCCTGCCTCCGGCGCAGTTGCTGGTGAAGACTACTCTCCTCGCGGCGGCATCCTGAACGTTTGGCTGACTCGTAAGCCTTATGTCGGTCAGAATGCTTCCATTTATGTGATGCTGCTCGACGACGCCGGCGAGATGTCCGGTGCTCCTCTTGAGATCAACCTCGAGAACGATGACACCGACAATGCTCGTTCCTACCTCGCCAAGTGGAAGAGCGGCGACCAGTTCGTGGCTTTCGGCCTGAACGGTCTGCCTATGGCTCTGACCGAGTATGCTGATCCTAAGAATGCAAACCAGTCCGGCACTTTCGACGACCAGGTTCTGCATTATGTTGACTATGCTTCCGCACTGAAGTATTGGGTCAACGCTTGGGGCTCCATCGATCTGTACGCTCGTACCATCACTGCTCCAAACTACGGCAACACCTGGGGCGGCACCGCTGATGACACCGGTTCCACCACCGCTTTCGGCAACTATGCATACCTGCTGGCTCCATCCGGTGGCATTGCTCAGCCTAAGTGCTTCAAGGAAGGTACTTCCTTCTACTACAAGGTAAACGTTCCTTCCATCCTGTACCAGGATATCGTGCTGCTCGACTACTATGTTGAGTATCAGCATGATGCAACTCAGGTCTCCATCCTGCCTGACAAGTTCTCCTCTTACTTCTATGTTGAGGGCTCTTCTCTGGTTCGCCGTGCTTCCGACGGCATCGACCTGCCTGTTGAGTTCGTCATTCCTAAGTTCAAGGTGACTACTGCTCTGTCCTTCACTCTGCAGTCCACTGGTGATCCTTCCACCTTTACCTTCCAGGGTGACGCATATCCTGACTTCTCCAAGTTCGACCTGACCCGTAAGGTTCTGGCCGACATCCAGATTCTTGACGCTGACGATAACTACGACGGTCAGGGCACCGGTGCTACCGCCGATCCTACCTCCTATCGCCGCTTCAAGTACAACAACGATACCGACGGCGAGTACCTGTGGAAGGATCCTTCCCTCGAGCCTCACCAGAATATCGACTACTCCGATACCTTTGACTCTACCAAGCCAGGTTCTGAGGCTTATGTCGAGACTGCTGGTGGCCCTGCAACCCGTACTAAGGGTGACGGTCTGATCGATACCGCTGCTACCGGCGGCATTGAGGAAAACCCGGTTACTCCTTAATCGGCATTAACCCCCTAAATAAAAAGAACCCCTCATGGTTAACTCCATGAGGGGTTCTTTTTTTATGCTCTTTTTTAGAACTCAACGATGCCCTTATCATAAGGGAACAGATAAAGCAGTTCAGCGGGAGAATCCTTAGTGCGGACCCAGATTTCTACGGCACATTCGCCGTCACTGGTATTGAAATCCACAGAAATGATGTCGCCGATAGCGGACAAACAATCGCGGAGAATCTGGGCGGGCCAGGTCTTCACATTACAGGTGCGCTCCAGCATGGTTACGTAGTGAATATCGCGACCGTAGAGCAGGTATCTCTTATCGTTGGTCTCTTGGGTAAACCAGGTATTGAGGCGGGCATCGAGATCAGCCACAACCTGAGGGTCAGAGAAGTCCATCAAAGGCTCCTTGGAGATGATGCTCTTGTTCATCTCAAAGATTGTAATACCGGTGGAAACGGTAGCGGTTTCATCCAGCGCCTTAATGGTAATCTTTTTACCTTGTTTGTCGGCGACGAGATAGGGCTTGTGGTCCATCTCGACCCAGAAAATCTGGCCGGGTTCAACGTCGGGCAGCTGACGAATTGTATTCTTGGACGGAACTTCGCCGCGATAATGGGGGAGCTTCTTAATTGCTTCTTTTCTGCGCTCTTCGAGGGAAGGCTGCTCAGTCTTAGCCTTAGCCTCTTCAAAGTTGATAACATCGGACATATTGTATCCTCCTTCAGACGTATTGTGTATGATGAATTTGATTATCCATAGGCTCAATCTCAATCACAAGATTGCCGAAATGGATGCGGAACATCTCCTCTCCGAAGATGCCGAACCCAGTTTCCTGAACCAAGGAAAAGTCTGGGTACAGCTTCTGAAGCATTCTATCAAAGGCTTCATTTTTATACCCCGGCTCGTGATGAACAATGTGTTGGTTGCAATCATTCGGACTCCATACAGAATAGAAGTCGTTGAATGTCGCAGTCAGCCATTTATGCAGCTCCTGGCTGCACGCGTTACTCAGCATTGATACGCTCCGTAATCTCGATGGCACGGTTCAAATACCAAAGAGCTTTTTCATAGTCCTGCTTGACTGCAAGCGGATCCTTTTTGCCGGCGCGGCTGATATACTTAATAGTATTGCCGAGACAGAAGGCGCGTGCGCCCTCTGGCCCAAGCTGGTCCTCGATGATGTCAATGACCTCGAACTTGCCGGAAGTATAGTGAGACGGATGGTTTACGGGGTCGTGCTTAGGTGCAAGGGTGCCCTCAAAGACACCAGTTTCATTAGGCTTCGTCATCTGAAGATTCCTCCTGTTTTCCTTTTTTACGCTCTTTCTGAACCTCAATCTTGCCTGTGTCCAGAATTGCGGTTACTTTATACGCAGTATGCTTCATCGGACTATTCTTGTAAGTCTTTGCTACGAACTGGTCGTCCTGACGCATACCATGAATGATAAGACCGTTACCCCGGTTTAACCAGCTCTTCTCAACAACCTGCTTCTTGCCGCCCACAACCTTAGAAATCTGAGCGTCATAAGATGCAAACTGCTGCTTACGGAACTTGACTTCAACAGGGCCATCTGCTGTCAACAAAGTAATAGAGCTATGCAGCTTATCCTTTGCAATTACGATGCCGACGATCATTGTCAGTCGATACAGAGGAACAGTTCTGCCCTGCTTGGTCTTATAGATGGTTGCGATTTGAGGCTCTGTTGGCAGGTCATCGAAGTTATCAACATTGATAACATGACGCATCGGATGCTCTCCAAAACACAGACCCATCGTCTCAATCTCCCACTGGGAGAGGCCTTTATCGCTGGGGAAATACTTTTCTTTCCACTCGTTAATAACAACCTCATTTACTTTATTAACCATTTCAGCTTGGTTATCAATGAGATACTGCTTCATCGGCTTCAGATAAACATCATAAGCAGACTTCCAAACAGTTTTGTCAAGAGCCACGCCATCGTGAACAAAATCGATTTCATCGAGGAACGCGATTGCTCTTTCGTCGAGTGGATAGTATTGGGTAATATCATAACCCATATTGAACAGATTGCCGTTTGGTAAACTCTTGAGGTAGCGAGTGAAATTAAACACGCGACGCGCCATTGTCAACTCACCCTCATCCTCAGGCCATAGACCAAGTCTCTCAATCGTAGAGTAGTTTTGGCCATTCAGCTTCTCTTTCTGGTCAGACTTGAACCTCGCCAAAATGTCGATAATGGAGTATCTATCTCCAAAATCATCGAAGGCTCCGGCCTTTACGAGCGTCACAATTGAAGTGATGTCAGCGGAAGTTCTCGCTAAGAAATCGTAGAACGAATTGAATGGACGCTGCTCCAAAATCGAGTCAATAGCTTTGTCTTTCAGCCCCTTAGTTCCTGCAAAACCGAAGTAAATCGTGTTATTCTCCGCATCCAACTTGAAATCTCTTTCAGACTTGTTGATGTTCAGAGGAGCGATGTGTACGCCCTGGCGAGACAATGCAGAAACTGCCTTTGCAATCTTGTTGTAGTTGGCAGATTTACCATCGAGAGACCCGGAACGCTGAAGCAGACAAGCCGCCTGCCAATAAATTGGATGGAACAAAATACCACCCATCAAGATGCACTGAACGCCGATGATGGAATAAGGAAGAGCATGGTTCAGAGAGAAACCATAACCGAGAGATGGCTGAATAACCACTCGCCACAGATAATCCTTAACCTGCTGATTACCCTCACACTGAGAGTAAAACAGTTCTTTCTGCTTTTCGATTTCGCTCATCTTCTTCTTTGCGACTGTCTTTCTCAGCGCATCGGCCTGTTTCAAAGTATAGTTTGCCAATCTCTGAGACAGAACCATGAAAGACTCTTGTGTCGCGGCACATCCATTGTATTGGTCCAACTCCTCGTGCATGATTTTTCTCTGCTCATCAGTCAGACCTGCGGCGATCATCTCGTCATCGAACTCGGGAGGACACTCCTTAATTCGACAGAAACGCTGAATCTGGTCTTCTTCGCCCTCCTGAGTCATCAGTCGAATCAATCCGTTTACAGAAGTTAACTCGAACAGATTTTGAGGGCGAGTTGCTAAAATACCTTTTCGACCAGAGGCGGCGTCCCATTGGAAAATAGAGAGCACCTCGTTGTTATAGAGCTTGCTCCAAATATCTGGATTATCAAAGTCGATGGTATTAGGGTTAATGTATTTGCGGAAACACTCTTTCAGAGTGAGATTGGGATCAATAACATTGTCGGCCTGCAACAGCTTGAAGCAAGTTGCCTGAATATCCAGAGTGGACAACAGTAAGAAGTCGTACTTATAACAGCCCGCTTCTTCAACTGTGTGGAGGTCCAAGGCAGTACACAAATCTCCGTTTGGCGCCCTCATCAGAGAACAATGATCAATTAAACGGTCATGGTCGTCAAACAAAATCACGGCCGCAGCGTGCGTACTCGAACCGACGATTAAACCCTCAATCTTTTTGATGATGTCCAAAAGACCGGGATATTGGTTGCATTCCTTGATAAAAGTGGCGTTCACGCTATAACCAGTTGTTTCATCACCTTCCAAAGTTTGTTTCAGAGTAGCAACGAAACCACGCTTAATCTCGATTAAGCTGGAGATATAAGTCGTAATGTCGGGGTCAAGTCCTTCGGGGAAGTCCTTGCTACGATAGCCACGACCAGCATTACCGATTGCTGCTTTCAATGTCAAGGTACGATATGTGGCAACCTGAGTCATACCCAGCTCACCGCGTTCTGCTCTAATCGCCGCGAATAGGTCTGGACGACGAGAGGGCTGGAAGTCTGTATCGATATCCAGAGGAGAAGTACGAACTTTGTTTGCGAAACGCCAGAACGGTAGGTTATACTGAATTGGGTCACACTGAACAACATCCATCAGATAACAAATCAAACAACCACTGGCAGAGCCACGAGAGGGACCGACGGCACAATCAATGCTCCATGCCAAATCCAGATAATGCTGCATAGTATTGAAATACTTGAAGAAGTTATCATGAAATGCCTCGGACTGGAACTTGAAGACGTCGAACTCTTCCTCCAGGCGGCTCATGTATTGGTCAGTGAAAATATCACGCTCTTTCATAGCGTTCAGACAGGTATAAATACAATACCGAGTCTGTTCATCATCGCTGTCCAGCGCCCAGTTGATAGTAGGGTATTGACGAGCGAACTCAATCTCCCAGCCGCCCAGCTTAAGATTGAGACCATTTTCACGAAGCAAAGCCGCTCCGGGAATACGAGGGTCTTGAGCCAAATCATAGAACTCAATCTGCTTGCCAATTTCCACAGTATGGTCCAGATACTCGCCAGTATGGTCATCGGAGATACCCGCTACACGCATCCACTTATAAATCTCTTCTTCGTCCATCATTCGAGCAAAGGTGTAGTATTCTTTAACTTCACGCTTTTCTTGCTGAGAACGCAGGAACGCTTCAAAGATGGGGAAATCAGATTCATTCTGATAATGAGCATCGGTGGTAATGATGATTTTATGACCACGCAGATTCTGATCAACATATTTGTTGAACTTAATTTGCTCGGGAGAATCAGAGGGCTGGAGTTCGACATAGAAATCATCATAACCGAACATATCTTCGCACCAGTCCAGAAACATATTGGCTTCAACCAGCTTGTTTTCGTTAATCAAAGTAGGCAGCTCGCCACCTAAACAGGCCGTAGCGGCAACTACATGACCACGAACCGCGGGAATAATGTCCTCAATGTCCTTTTTCAAAGTAGGAACACGACGCTTGCCCCACTTAACAGTGGAACGATACCATGCTCTGGTAGACAGTTCGATTAAGGCTTGATAGCCAATCTTATCCTTTGCGATAAGGATGAAGTGGAAGTATTTCTCACGCTTGCCGTCATCGGGGTCGTAGCTATCGACGAGGTAAATCTCATTACCAATAGCCAATACGAAGTCGTCGCCGTCCTTGGCGAGTTTCTTCTGCATACGGTTAATCTCAATGACTTCAGACAGGTTGTCATGGTTGGTAATCGCCAAACCGCTCATTCCGAGTTCCTTAGCCTTGGCGACCAAGTCGGGCAGCTTGTTGATACTATCCAAACCTGTTGTGATATTGGAATATTCGGTATGATTGTGACAACCAAAGTACATGAGTTACACCTCCTTAGTTAGATTGATGATTTTCAATTTCTGCTTCGCTCTACTCGCACCGGTATACAACAGGGGCTTATCAAACTTCTCCAGCAGATAACAAACATTAGGATATTCAGAGCCTTGACTCTTATGAGTCGTGATTGCATATCCGTAATCCAAATTTACCATATACAATCTGGGCGCAGGCTCAATGCGGTCCATGATATACTGAGCGACATCCAAGTCAATATCCTGAAATCTTGTGACGATCGCGTTAAATGCTTCGTTGGGGTTAGGATTGTCTCTGGAAATCTGATGGATTTCCTCAATCCACTCTTTCTTTTGGTCCTCGGCAATAAAGTGACAACCTTGGATAATATCCGGCAACGCCGCCATTCGTCTGGTATTGACCATCTCTTGCTGGCGTTTAAATTGGACATAAGCCTGGAAAGAAGCTCGCTCCTGGACATGAGGGCTATCTTTCTTCGGCATTTGGCCTTGCCACTTGAAGCAAACGAAAATCTTTCGGGCAGCGTTTGCACTATTGTATTTGTTAATCGCTGCAAGTAACTCCTTGAACAGCATCGTTTCGCCGTTGTACTTGCGAATTGGGTTCAAGTTATCACATAGCAGGATTTTGTCGTCCAGGTCAGGATACCCATTACCAATACACAGTTGGTTATTGATTTCATGGCATCTCTTATTTGTATAACAGATAATCTGCCAATCCTTACTCGTCTCCAGATCACCCAAGTTTGTAGAGTAAGTAATACAGTCAGCTTGATCTGCCCACTTCTTGATGATTTCAACAATCTGCCGCTTACTCATGGTGAAGTCTCGCAGATCGTTACACAAAAGTGCGATTTCATTATCAGAACGCAGAACTTTAGTCAACTGGCATTGTGCCAAGTCCTTGAGAACTTTAATGCCGTATCCAGTAATCATCTTAGACTCCGGCAGTTTCAAGTCATGTCTGAAACCAGCCAGTTCTTTCTGCGTTTCTCTGGTGATAACTTCGGGCAACTGGCAGAAGTCGCCAAGACCAATTACTCGAGCATCTGTTCTCTGCCACCACTGGCTAACGAAGTGAGGTACCATACTCAACTCGTCAATAATGAGAACATCATAACCGAAGTTTTCCGGTTTCTTCCATGTATTAGAATAGAGAGTTTCGCCTGACTCCGTAGTACCAAGCACTTTACTCTCTTTGGTGATTTTCTGAACCGTGTCGATTAACAGGTTCTCTTTGGGGAACTTATCCTTGATACCGTTCTCCCAAATCTTGCGATTGATTTTCTCTCGCAAAACTGAAGTTGCTTTGCCGGTCATCGCCGAAACAGCAACTTTATATCCTCGCAGCAATAGGATGCAGACCAGTTCGCAGACCATTTCGGTTTTGCCAACTCCGCCCTGACCAGAAACGATAACATTCTTACCGGCTCCGCCAGCTTCCACTTGCTCGAGGATGTAGTCAACAGTTTTCTGTTGTTCAGGAGTAAATGTAATCACTCAAACACCTCATACTAATAGGATTCCCTGAGCCGCATACTTGGCGTTCTGCTCTTCAACAGTCAGCCTCTGGCTTGGAATCACACTTGCAAGTTTCGCTTTTTCTTCTTCTTCTTTTTTCTTCTTCACGACGTCCTCTTGCATTTCACCGCCGATTGCAAGAGGTTCCTTTTCTCTATATAAGGTATCAAAGACTTCTTTGCCGCAGTCAATCGGCGCGTCTTTATACCCAATCAGATTAGTATGGTCACAAATACGATAAACATCGACGTGACCTTTAATCTTTTCCGCTAAACCGCGAGTTTTCTTATCATAGAGCTGCCATTGTCTGTCGTCATCTTCTCGCTCTTGGTATTGTTTATCAAAAGCGAATATGATAGTTTTTGCTCCTGCTTCAATCAACATTGAAATATGGTTGAAGTTCGCGCCAAAGGTATGGGAGGCTACTGCGTTGTGATAGCCATATTGATGAGCCAACATAACAGACTTGGCGCCCTCAAAGATTATCGCTGTTTCTGTTTCCTTAATGCCTTGCAACGCTTTGTGCAAGCCATATAGGTTTTGGGTATTTGGGAAAGACCAAGATGTCTTTTCTTCATCTTCAAAGCAGTCCCACTTTAACAACGGAACATACTTTGCTCTGGGAAACTTCACCAAATCCTTGAATGGAATATCGGGATAGTTCTTTTTGACTTCCTTACGAAGTGGTCGGAAACTTCTCTCGTACAAGCCTACGATTTGACCAAGTCGATTGTGGTGAGGCAGGATAATAGTATCTCTCTCGTGCCAATATGCAACGCCAAACTCTTGCAGAAGAGAAACATCAATACCATCCTTTGTGTGCCACACCAATCGCCCTAATGTTTCAGCGGTTGTATCAAACTTCGAATACAAAATCTCTTCCGCCTCGAAGCCGATGTAGGGGAGCGGCTCGATGACTTGGTATTCGTAAGGACGCTCCTTATAGATAAAATCCGCAGAAGCTCTCGGGACTCGTTCATCAAAGTTAATTGACTGACCGTCAATCCAATCCTCGATGAAGTCCTTAGCATCCTGCGGATTCTCGAGGTCTAACACTCGCTTTACCCAAGTGTGGAATAACATTCCCCCTCCACACTCACTGAAGCAAGTTATCTTCAGTGTTGAGGGATCAAACACCACGGAGTGATGTTCTCCGTGGTGACACAGGCCGAGCAACTGAATTGAGTGCTTGCCCGCGGAATTGACCCATCGAGGTTCGGCTTTCATTAGACCGAAAAAGGTGAAGAAGTCGTCATCGTTCAGTAATGCGATTTTCTGTTCGTAATCCAACTTCTTCACCCTTTCTTATTTATTTCTTAAAACGCCAGGTCGGGCTTGCCGGAACCGGCGCTGTCGTTGCCGTCGTCAAAACGCTCTTTCTTGTGAGCGTCAAGGTTCTCACGGAACTCATTGTACTGCTCAACAGTCATCGCAGACTCGTCACCGAAGTCATAGGCCTCAGGAGCCATGCCGGTGATAGCCCAGATGTAGGACTCGTACTCGTCGACCTCGTCCTCACCGAAAGCGTTCTTACGAACGATGGTGCGGGCAATCTTCATCAGCTCGCCCCAGATGGACACGTAGTAAGGCTGGTCGTAGGAAACTGTCAGACCCAGGATGTAGTTCATAGCCGCTTCCTTGCGGGCCTGGAACTGAACCAGCATCACGCGCTCACGATAGTCGTCGATCAGGTAGCCGGTTACGCGCACATAGTGGGGGATGTTCTTCTCAGCATCCTCTTCCACATCGTCGATGCGAGTGATGAGCATATCCAGCTTCCACTTGTTCTGGTACTTGTGGTCCTTGTTCTGGTTGACAAAGGAACCGCGCAGCTTCTGGGAACGAGCCAGCTCGTCGATGTCCTTGGCGCCGTCACGAGGTACGAAGTAGTTGACGTCGATGTTACCGGTCATAGCCAGCCAGTCGGCCTCGTCGGCGTCGTCAACCACAGTCTTGTAGTTGCCGGCCATCATGTCCTCAAGCACGCTGTAAGTGCGGTTGGTCTTGCCGGAGTTGTAAGTGGGATATGCGAAGAAACGGGCAGTAGCAGTGGTACCCTTGTCATCGACCTCGAGAGTAACCTCGCCGGTGATGGCAGTACCCTTATCGGTATCCTTTTCCTCGAGAGAGTAGGAGTACAGGCGGCCCTTCATGTCAAAGTTATTGTAAGACTTCATAGATATTATCTCCTTTTCTTAATTACAGATTGAATTCGTTCTGGATTGCGGTATTGATTTCTGCCAAAAGCTCACCCTGAGCCGCAGTCATCGTATTGACTTTCTTGCCAGGACCAAGGATTTTCTCGATGCAAGAGGTGATTCTTGCCGGACCATCCTCAGGGAACTTGGCAACAATGTCGGTGGTCATTGCCTTGAAGTCCTCCATCAGAGCATTGAAGTCGAAACTCTCCTGCTCAATGACCACAGAGGGCCTATCGGACTTAATCAGCTGAGCGCCATTATCGCCCAACTTCTGCATAGCCTCGAGCAAGGCGCTCTCAAGGTTTGCATAAGAGCAGGGAACGGAGTCCACATCGGGGGTGAAACGACCTCCAGCTCCATTGAAACCGCCCTTAGAGTTGAACCAGATGCGGTGCTCAATGACGCCCTTTTTGCTCTCATCACGACGCAGATAAACAATCTGGTCAACAAACTTCTCAGCCACGCCGTACAGGGAGTTGCTCAGAGAAGTGCCGATATAGTTCTTGCCGGTATCAAAATCGGTTTTGTCCTCGGCGTGGACAATGTTGAGCATCAGGTAACCCTGATTTGCCAACTTCTGAAGCTGGATGCCCAGCTCGTTACGCATAGCCTTGGTACCCTTACCGTAGTCAGCGTCGGAACCAAAATCCATGCTATTCTTCTCGGTAGACAGCTTAGCGCCGACATACTTATCCAGAAGCAGGATAAGGTTGGTGTAAGTGTCGATGACAACCGTGTCGAAAGTCTGACGACCCTGGGGAGTGCAGAGCTGGTTTACAGCGCTCTTAAAGTCGGACCAGGATGCGATAGGAATAGGGGTGAAGCCGGTCAAGGCCTCGCCGCCGTTCTCCGTCATCAGAAAGATTGGGCGCGGCGCCTGAGAAGCAATGGTAGATTTACCGGACTTGGACTTACCAACGACCATAATGGACTTAGACTGCATAGTACAGTTGATGGTTTCCTTAACGGGAACATTGAAAATGTTTACCATTTAGATTAACTCCTCTCTCACTTTCTATATATATTATATCACAAAAATTTTTTTGATGCAATCAGCATCAGAAATCAAAGACAGACCCTTCAACGTGGTAGTCTTCAATTTTTAGCTGTGGTGTACAGTTATTACCCCAGACATTCATCTCTGGTTCCTTGCCGATTACTGTCGCAACATAGAACTGCTCAACTTGGCCGTTATAAGGAGGTCTGAGAGAATCGTACTCCTCGCGGCTGGACTTGAAGTTGATAAACTTCATATTCGGCAAAGTAATACCAAGAGTAGTCTTATTGGCGCCCATTAGGTTGGTATTGGACTGCCCAATTTTGACGTTAGTAACGGCAATAAGCGGTTCCTCCAAACCCTTTCCATATATGTCCTTGAGGGGGGCAAGCTCAGCGATAAGATCAGGTAAGGAGGGGTCATTTGCGTCGATAATGAAATCGACATCGTAGTAGACTTCGGAGTCGATGTCTTTATATCGTTCGTTGAAATACTCCTGGAGCTTTTCAACACAGTCACCTTTAATCCCGATACCAGCCGCTGATTGATGTCCAGAAGCAAACGTACAGTATCCTGAGGCGTTACATTGATCTTTGAAGTTTTCGTATGCGGGGTTGGTACCGTTAACTCGAAGTGATCCAACATAATCATCGCCTTTCCTAAAAGTCAAGATGACAGGGCGCTGATAAATATCGGCCAGAGTGCCAGCCACTAGGCCGCTCAAAGCACGATACTCTTCCTCGAAATCATCAAATGCCAATACAAAGACTTTGTCCTTGATACGACCCTCCTCGGAAATGACCGTATCGATCATCTCAACGAGTTTGTTCTTGCGCCGATCCTGTCTGCTCTTAGTGTTGGTTGCCAAACGGCAGGCCTCTTCAACGAGGTCAACAACTTCATCCTCGTGACCGCGCTTGCCATTCTCAACCTTTGAGCCGGCCATATTGTCGAGCAATGCGTTAAAGAGGAACTCTTTCTCCTTAAAGTCGCCAAAACGACAGACTGCGTTAAACAGCGGCGCGATATTGAAGCTCACGACATGAGGACAGTAATCCTTGTCGCGCATAGCGTAATCCGTAAACTTCTTGAATTGCAAGAAGTAGGAATTGATATTATCGTTCTGCAATCCCTGCATAACCAGGAAGCGGGTTTCTGGAGAACGCATATCCATAACATCGCCGACATTACCAATAGCTACGAGGTCGAGCCATCTATCGGCACAGACGAGAGTCAGTTTTTCATCAAGCACGCGGCAGAACTGCCATACGACGCCGACGCCGCTCAGGTCTTTATTGGTGTATCTTTCAGACTGCTGGTTATTAACCACAATGACCTTATCGCCATCACCACGCTCAACCATATCGTGATGGTCTAATACAATAATATCAATGTCGAGGTCGGTCAATGCCTGGTATTGGAGGTCTGTTCCGCTGGCGTCGGGGATAACCAGTAAGTCGGGAAGAATTTCATCTCTCAGGCGGCGCATAACTTCGGTATCTGCCAGCCCGTGAGTCTTGTCTCTGTGGAAGATCGGAACCAACTCTGGGTCATAATCTTTCCAGTCGCCGTATTGCTGTTGCATCCGGATGTAGTTGATAAGCAGCGCTGAACTGGAGAAGCCGTCCATATCGACGTCCACCAGAAAAGCGATTTTAGACTCGTTTTCAACGTGTTGAATGAGCTTATTCGCCGCTTCTTCGATAAAGTCCAGATTGTGTGGGTCATTGACGCAGTCCCAGTCCAGGTCAAAGAAACCCTCTGTATTCTATACTCCGCGGTTTTTAAGCATCTGTTCGACGAAACTGAGCTTTTCGTCACGATTACCTCTGAGTTTGATTTGCAATTAGAAGGCGCTCCTTTCGGGTTTGTTGGTTTCGATATAGTGATGTGCGATACAGATACTGTCAACAATATCTTGTACCACATCAGTCTCGGTCAGTCCGTATTTCTTTTCTACGAACGCGCGGGCTCCTGCTTTACGCTCGGCGCGCCACCTTTTGTGGATGCCACAAGTGAACTGCCAAGAAGAGGGAGAAATGATTTCCATTGGAATATCCTTTTCGTAAATCAGCTCCATGAGCACGCCCTGTACTTGACATAGCGTCTGCATAGTTTTCCAGTTATTTTCGGGGCCGGAAGTCTTATCTTCTTCGCCGCCAACTGGATTTTCGATAAGGATAAAGTTGGGATTGACTTCATCAATCAACTTCCCAAACTTCTCGCGGAGAGACGCCAAACGGCGTCCCTCCTTTGCGGAAGCGGGAGTGGGTGAAATCGTGCCCCATTTGACAGGTTTATCATTTTCCCAGTAAGACCAGCCACTTACGTTAGCAGCTTGGTCAATGGAGAGGATGCGTTTACCCAACGACAACCTCGTCGGGAATGAGATCTTTGTATTCCTCGTAGATGTCGTCAAACAGTACGGGAATTTTTTCGTGGAACTCGGCAAGCAGGCGACGAGCCACATACTGCATATCGGGATGCGCGGCATTTGAGCAACGCATCTTGAAGAAGTGACGCCATTCGCGAGGATTGGCAGTCATCACCAGCTCAGTCTTCAGAGAGTTAGGAAGAACAGAGCGGGCCTGTTGAGGGGTGGCACCAGTAGATAGAAGTAGGAGATAACCATTCTCTGCGTGCTGCATAGCCTCTGTCCAAGTCTTCTGATACTGCATATCTTCGGGACGATGAGGGTTCCAGAAAGTGGGCTGAATGAAAGTGACCTGATTGTCAAACTTGTCCTGCCCATAATTGCAGTAACGAGTAGATTCCTGGCAATAGGCGGCCAGACGGTGACGCACAATCTCGTGAGTCACGCCGCGATCTGTGATAAAACGCACAGTGATAGCGCCGTGTTCGATAACGGCTTCGTGGCCGCGCTTGATGATGCCGCGGATAAAGCTGATGCAGCTTTCATCCGTAATTTTGTCCTCAGACTTGTAACAGGTACGGCCGGCGGCTTCAATCTGTTTCAGCAGTGCCATGCCGTCGAAGTTGCCCTCGATATGGGCTTCGGGTGCAATCACTCTCATGTATTATTCCTCCTCGTCGGTAGGCCACTGGCCTGCGTAGTCGACCTGAGTAGTAACCTTGAGGTTTTCCTCAACTACCTGGCCCTTAGATTTCTTCTGCTTGACCTCAACGATTTTCTTCGTCAGGTCGCCGCCGGAACGGGCAGCTTCATTGATAATTTCCTGTGCTTCTTGCTCGGTGTCAACTCGCCACACTTCAGTGCGGCGCATCAAAACTTTACTCATGGGGCATTTCTCCTTTTACTCTGTAAGAATACCGAATCGTTTTGCGTCCTCATATCGGATATACCAGTCGGAATTCTGGTCATAGTTGTGGTTGATCTCTTCAACAGACAGGTTGGTATTTTCCGCGATGATGTGAGCCATACGGTCAACCTCAATCTCGTACTGTTTCATGGCGGATTTGGACTCGCGGAATGTACCAAGAGCGCCACCGGAGCCCTCGTGAGCGATAAAGACTGCATCGGGGTTCATAGTGCGGATTGTGCCGGCCAAATACACGATGAATGCAGCGCTGTGAGCAGCGCCCTCATTGATGGTATGGACGGGAATCTTGCTGTTCTTAATGGTATTATAAAGCGTGAACATGGCAGTCAACTCACCGCCGTTGCTCATGATGTGCAGGCGGATAGGATCGAGATTGTCAGCTTCGTGCTCGTTCAGGTATTGGATGTACTGAACGATGAACGCACAGTTATCCCAGTTGATTTCGGTGTCAAGCCAAATATCGCGGGTCTCCAGCATCTTGTAAAACAGAACCAAGTCAGGCTCGGGATACTGCAAAGTAGGCTGAGCGAGAGACACTCTGATTTCATTTAGCAACTCCATAAAATACCTCCTTATGAAAGTGTAATGAATTTTCCGGACGGGTCTTTGATCCAGATTTTCTGATTGCTGGAGCCACGCCACGGATGGATGCCTGGTTTCAAATCAGCGATAAAGCGACCATCCACCACCACATCTACTATATTCATTATATCACAAAATTTTTTTTCTGTAAAGTCATACCCTGTCCAAAGCCAAATATTCAGATTTGGAAGAGCTTCTTTAACAGCACGGCATAACTCGGTTACGCCATCGATATTTTCAGGAGCCAGAGGCTCGCCACCTAAGACGCTGAGGCCACGCTCAATACCATCTTCGGTTAGGAGATCAATGATCTAATGCACTGTAGCCTCAGTGACTTCAGTGCCGACCGAGCCGTCCCACAACTCCTGGTTGTGACAACCAGGGCAGTGGTGAGGACAGCCGGAGACAAAGATAGAAGTACGAACGCCAGGGCCATTTGCGAGGTCATTATTTAAGATATTGGCAATTTTCACTTAACATCGACCTCCTTACCGTGGGTATGCTTAACGCGGCTCAGGACCTCAGCCTGCTTGCCAGCATTAAATGCACGACGGTAGTCGGAGGTAATATAGCCGGTCACACGGCGTAAGCGATTGATGGCCGCATCGGGGCTACCACATTCTGGGCAGCCGTCCGCAGGAATCTCGCCGGAGTAGCCGCAGACAGTACATTCGTCAAGCGGAAAGTTAAAGGCAAAATAGGGAATATCCTGATCCATAGCGAAGTCGATAACCTGTTCGACAGCCTTGAGATTATTTACCGCAGTAGTATCGAACTCAACATAGACGATATTGCCGCCGGTCGCCAGCTTTGCAAACTTGGCTTCCTCTTTCAGCTTGTCGAATACGTCGCAGTCGTAATATACGGGCAGGTGGATAGAGTTGGTCAGATACTCGTGGTCGGTGATACCTGGCAGGTTCTGGCCGTATTTGTCCTGCAACTTCTTCATTGCAGTATGACACAGGTTCTCAGCGGGAGTGTAGTATGCTGCAAAGTTCAGATTGTTACGCTCTGAACATTCAGCAGCGAACTCATTCACACGCTTAGTCATCTTGAGCAGGAACTCTTCAGCTTCCTTGCTTTCGCCGTGGTGCTTGCCAAACAGAGCGACCAGAGTTTCGGCCCAACCTAACTGGCCAATAACCAAAGTGCCGTGTTTCAGAACTTCATACACGGACTTATCGTCGTCATAATCGACGTCGGTTTTCCATGCCTTGTTCATATACATCTCGTATGCGGCTTTCATCTTCTGAGAGAAAATGAGGTTTGCACGGATAAGCAGAGACTCTTCGGCTTTCTTGAGCAGGTATTCAAACTCGCGTTCAAAGCCCTCAAGGTCGGGAGTTTCGCGCTTGCCCTGGCAAATACCGTATTTAATGCCGAGCGCAACAGGAACGATGGTATGAGGAGCCAGATTGCCGCGACCAACGCGGTTGTAGGGCTGCTCAGGGTTAAAGCGGTCCATACCCATCTGAGTACGGCAACCCATAGCGGTCAACCAAGTATCTGGATCGTTAGGGTCAGAATGGCAAACGCTGGAGTCAAGGTTGACGAAGTTGGGAGTCAGACGCTTAGTAGCGCACTCAATGGCCAACAGCTTCAGGTCGTAGTTGGGGTCAGATGGCTTCTTATTGATGCCGTCCTTTACCTGGAAGCAAAGGATTGGGAAAGGCGGAGTAGTATGATTAGGGCCAACACCGTTAATCATAGCCTGCAAGATAGCGCGGCAAGCCATTCTCCCTTCGGGAGAGGTATCAGCGCCAAGGTTCAGAGAACTGAAAGGCAACTGAGCGCCAGGTCTGGACTGCAAAGTCGCCAAATTGTGAATCAATGCTTCAGCGCCCTGTGCCAGCTCCTCTTCAAGTTCACGCTTGCGGAACTCTGGAGTTTGGTCAGGATACTTTTTCTCTAAACGCTTAATGGACTTGGTTACATAAGGGGCCAAGTCGCGGTCAATGTGACCAGAAGCGATGCCGCCGAACTGATGCTGAGAAAGTACCTGGAAGATAACGGCAACTTGCTGGCAGGCAGTTGCAAAGCGGGAAGGAGAGCGCAAGGTTACATGACGGGTAATGAAACCGTCACGCAGAATAGGCTCCATATTGACGGTCAAGCAGTTATGCTGACCAAGAGCAAACCTTGCGAG
>NFYY01005730.1_pt1 | contig 44738 bp, 68 predicted proteins | sample 1092491 | NCBI WGS metagenome assembly NFYY01 (sample SAMN03609884, study PRJNA323583) | gut metagenome | isolation source: feces | host: Rattus norvegicus | place: Denmark: GeoCenter | collected 2013 | reverse complement strand
AGTATGGGATTTGGCTTGAACTTGCACATGAGAAAAGGTTTGCGATTATTCCTGACACAATTAGGGTTGTCGGTCAAGATGAAATCATGCCAGCATTTGATAGACTTATTGAAAGGTTGTAATTGTATGATAGATACAAGATGGAGCGACATATTTAAGCACCTAAAGTATAAAGGGATTGATGTGTACTCTCCTGGAACAAAAGAGGGAGAATGCAAAAGTCCTTATGTTGTACTTAAAGATGCTGGAGACAGCAAAGCAGAAAATAGTCCAGCAACACGAAGAATATATGACTTATTGTTGTATCTCCCTAAAAATAACTACAGCAATCTTGAAGTATACATAAGTGAAGTTGTTGAAGCTATGGATGAATTGTACCCAATGATTAGACCTCTTCACAGCAGAACAACACCATATTATGATGATACATATAAAGCTTGGATGACAAGCATTCAATACATTAATTATCGCAAAAACAAGAGACCATAGAAAGGAATAGAAATATGGCAAAGGTTAAAAAAGCAACTGAAATTCCTACAATTGACGTGTCACTTGTAACAATTCAGCCTGAAGGCTCGACAGACGAGTATGCATTTGACACAGCTTCACAAGTTGAGGTTGAGCCTCAAATTGAAGAGTCTGACGCAATTCAGCTGATTGTTAAGGGTGTGCTCAAGGCACAAAAGCCTACTACATCAACACTCACAGGAAACGAAATAACACTAACTGATAATGTGTTCACACCTGAACTTGTTAAGATTCTGCAAGGCGGAACCATCTATTATTGGACAGATGCAGAACATACCGAGAAGTCAGCCATTGTTTCTGAATTCGGAATCGCAGGCTATGAACCTCCCGTTGTAGGCTCAAGGGATAAAGGCTCAAACTTCACACTCAACATTTACTCTGCCCAATATGATGCAGGGGGAAACATTGTACAGTATGAAAAGATTAAATACCCTAACTGTAAGGGCACGCCAATCGGTTTTGGCTCTGAGGACGACACATTCAGAGCACCTGAATATACTATTAGAAGTTCAGCGAAGACAGGCGAGGCAATGTACACAATCGAGTACGTTCCTGAGCTTCCTGAACTAGAGTAAAAAGGAGAAAATAAATGACAGCCAAGAAGATTGAAAAACAGTTAAAAGTCACACCGCTAACAGACCTTGTCGAATATGCAAAGGGTGAAATAGTTGAGCTACCGCCATTCCATGATGGGGCACCGTTTGTCGCAAGGCTCAAAAGACCATCAATGATGATGTTGATGAAGACTGGCAAGATACCTAACAGTCTGCTACTAACAGCTAACTCTCTATTTGCAGGAGACAACTCAAATTCAAAGATAGAGGATGAGTATTATTCTGAGGTGCTAGATGTTATCGAGATTCTAGCCGAAGCGTCTTTCGTCGAGCCACTATGGAGCGACCTACAAGAAGCAGGTGTTGAATTGACAGACGAGCAATACACATTCTTGTTCAACTACACCCAAAGCGGGGTGAAGGCTGTCGAACCCTCTGTTTAGGTCGCAGAGGGTATTGGAAATAATCTCCATGAGCAAATTGTACCAAGTACGACCAAGCGAAATTATGGGGATTAACGATGAATATGTAAGATTCTGTTTTGACGAAGCTTGTGCATTCATAAGCGTTAAGATTGAGAATGGCGAACAAATTCAAATCAAGAAAAAATATTCATCATTTTCAGAAATTTACAAACAGTATAAATAAGGAAGGAGGATAGCTGATGAGCGTAAATCTAGGTGCAGCGATTGGATATCTAGACCTTGACACAAGCAAATTCAAGAAGGGGTTTAAATCTGCATATGATGATTTACAAATTTTTCAGAATAAATCGGCGACCACAAGTCAAAAGCTGTCGGGGCTGTCCTCTGCTATGGGTTCAATGGGGAGTACGCTGACGAGGTCGGTTACACTTCCCATTGTTGGTATCGGGGCTGCAATGGTTAAGACAACTGCCGATTTTGAGGCAGGAATGAGCGAAGTTGGCGCAATCTCTGGTGCATCGGGTGAAGACCTTGAAGCGTTAGCAAATAAGGCTAAAGAGATGGGAGCAACAACAAAGTTCTCTGCTACAGAATCTGCTGAAGCACTAAAGTATATGGCAATGGCGGGATGGGACACGCAAAAGATGCTTGATGGACTGCCAGGAGTCATGAACCTTGCGGCTGCTTCAGGTGAGGAACTCGGCATTGTATCCGACATCGTAACAGATGCATTAACTGCTTTCGGCATGAAGGCAGAAGAAGCAGGACACTTTTCAGACGTTCTTGCGGCTGCTTCATCTAATGCGAATACTAATGTAAGTATGCTCGGAGAATCATTTAAATATGCCGCACCAATTGCGGGAGCTATGGGATATTCGTGCGAGGACACTGCTATTGCGTTGGGACTGATGGCAAACGCAGGAATCAAAGCCTCACAGGGAGGTACTTCCTTAAGGGGTGCATTGACTAGACTTGCATCACCTACTGACCAAGTCGCAAAAGCGATGGGTGACTTAGGCATCGAGATTGCCAATCAAGATGGCTCAATGAAACCATTGTCCGAAACAATGGATATTCTACGTGATAAGATGGGTGGATTAACTGAAGAACAGCAGATACAATATGCTAGTACGATTTTCGGAAAAAATGCAATGTCGGGTATGCTTGCTATTATCAACGCAAGTGAGGAAGATTATCAGAAACTAACCAACGCAATTTATGACTGCGATGGTGCATCTCAGGAGATGTCAGAAAAAATGCTGGACAATTTGACAGGTCAAATGACCCTGTTAAAATCCGCACTTGAAGGCTTATCCATTGCATTCGGAGAGATTATGCTTCCAGCAGTAAAAGCGGTAGTAAAAGGTGTTCAAGGGTTAGTTGATTTTTTAAATAACACTACTGAAGATACAAAAAAGTTCATACTTGTGGTAACAACAATAGCAACTGCTCTTGGTCCTGCTATATTAATTTTTGGAAAATTAATCACACTCGGATTAAAAATTAAAACTGCATTTGGCTTAATATCCAAAATATTATTGCCTCTAAAGCTGTCTTTCATGATGTTAGGCAGTCCAATAGCATTAATTCAAACCGCATTGCAAGTATTGGTTGGTAAGCTTGCTATATTAGCTAGCCCTGTAGGAATTGCAATCGCAGCTATTGTGGCATTTGCCGTAGCCATAAAAAACAATACCCTAGGTATAAGAGACACTATAAGCAACTTGTTTACTGCAATCGGTGATTTATTTCAATCATTTATTGACTTCATCGGGATGCTTGTAGACGCTTTCAAGTCCATGTGGGACAATAATTTCTTAGGAATCAGAACAATTGTTCAATCCGCCTTTGAATTCATAATAAACATTGTTAATACTGCATTACAAGTATTGACGGGTATTATTACAATATTCTCAGGAATCCTCAAAGGCGACTGGTCACAAGTCTGGGAAGGCATAAAGCAAGTTGCTTCAGCTATCTGGGAAGGCATTAAACAGGGATTTAAATCATTCCTTGATATCATCATTGGCATACTAACAGGCATAGGGTCAGCACTATGGGGCGCAGCAAAAGCTGCGTTCGGAAAAATCTGGGATGGCTTCAAGGAGAAATGGGACGCAACAAATGCATGGTTCAGAGAATTTTCGAAAGATCCAGTGGGAACTCTAAAAAAGACAATGGGACCAATGTATCTAGCAGCTAAGGCGGTATTTTTAAAAATCAAAGCAGGATTCTACGAGAAATGGAACGCAATAAAAGCATGGTTTGAAAAAGCTAAGAATGACCCCGTCGGCACGATTAGATCTATAGGCGGCTCACTCAAAAAAGCTGCTTCAAGTGCATTCTCTAAGATGTGGCAAGGATTCAAATCGAAATGGGAATCAATCAAATCATGGTTCGAAGGTATTGCTGAATGGATTAGAAATAAAATTGATGAAATCGCTAGAAAGGGGCAGAACTTAAAGAGTGGAGCTGCCGCAGGAATTGAAGGTGTTCAAAGAGGGGCTCCAAAACAAAAGTCAGCCCCTGCAAAAGTTGGCGAGTATGCAACAGGACTTTCATATGTCCCTTATGATGGTTTCCCTGCTATACTCCACAAGGGCGAAAGAGTTCTAACGGCTAAGGAAGCGAGTGCATATAATCAGGGCGAGGGTGGAAGCTACAACTTTAATTTCTACAGCCCACAACAATTAAGCCCTGCAGAGGAAGCAAGAAGATTCAAAAAAGAAATGAACAAGCTATTATTCAACATGTAGGAGGCTCGAATGGCAGATTTACGAAACACAATTTTCAGGAGCATAAGACTGATTAGCCATTCGGGCTTTTCAGTCACAATTGCGCACGACGCAGATGACTATGTACTAGACGAGGACGGGTTAGACCTTGGCGCAGTTGGCGGAAATCACAACACTACTCAGTATATTGACTTAATCGGAAGTCACCTTGATTCTACAATCCTTCAACCACGAGACATAAATATTGTCGGATGGATTATTGGAGAGGATGAACGTGAGATTGAGACGCGAAAGATATTATTGAATAAAGCTATCAATCCGATGTATGATGTGCGATTAGAATTTAATGACTATGCTTTAACATTTAGACCCGATTCATCAATCCTCTATGCTAGGACTTGGAAGGAAAACAACGAGTATATGTGCAAATTTCAAATTCAAGGAACTGCTACAATGCCGTTGTTTTTCTTGAAAGACCCTAATACATATGGACAAACTGTGGAGCTAATGAGTGCCTGTCACTTTCCTTGGACAATTCCAAAAGATAAAGGTATGGTATTTGGTTACTATCCAATGAATTCTATTGCCAAAATGCCTAATCTTGGAGACGTAGAGTCGGGATTCAAGCTCACTTTTGATATGGAGGGGGCTGTCAAGAATCCCGCTCTTGTAAGTCTAACTAATGGTGAAAAGGTACAATTCAACCGAGAATTTGAGGCTGGCGAAAGATTAGAAATCTGTACCGAACTCGGCGAACAATATGCTAGAATAATCTCACACGGAAAAGTTGCAAACGCACTTAAATATCTAACAGCTGATAGCTCAATTGATATGAAGCTTGCACTATGGATTAATAATCTCGATGTAACAGCTGATGAGGGTGTGGACAACATTAAGGCGAAGTTGACATTCTCACCTAGATTCTTGGAGGTAGAGGGACGATGATAATAAACTTATATGACCCTGTCACCCTTGAGTGGGTAGACGTAATAAGTCTATATGAATCGGTGCTATGGAACACGACATACAACACACCCGACGGACAATTCCAAATAAATTGCGACATATCATTGTTCGACAGATTGAAGACAGGTTACATTGTGGAGAACTCTGAGGACAGAGAGCACCTTGCGATTATTAAGTCCATCAAGACGATGAAGTCCAACATCAAAACAAGCCTTGAAGTCAAGGGCATCATGCTAGAGCAAGAATTGCTATCGAGACGAATTGGCAAAGGTGTCTACACATTCTTCAATGTCACACCGACTTATATAATCAATGCGTTGCTATCTAATAACTTAGTTGATTGCGTTGAATCATCAAGGAGAACGCCAATTCTAGGCGAGGTTATATTCCCTAGTGACTCGGATATTCCCGATATAGAAGAAACAAATTATTCTTCAAAATACCCATTACTAAGTAATGAAGTATACACGCTGTGCCAGCAGATTAATCTAGGAATAAAAGCAAGGTTCAATGCCGATAAGTCTGCGGTTGATTTAGTGTTCTATGTAGGCAACGATAAGACTTTCGGCACGGAAGATCCTGTAATCTTGGCGAGAGAATTTGGAACTGTCACGGATTGCAACTACTCTAGGGACACATCACAGAACTGCAATAGCTTGCTTGTAATAGGCGAGGACAACATGACTGTCCATTATGAGCGAGACAAAAAAGACGACAAAGAGCCACTCATAGAGAAGTCGCTCGATGTGTCAAGCGAAAGCCCATGGCCACGCTTTAAAGTTGAAAAAGAAGACGAGGAAGGGCAAGAAAGCGGACGATACTTCCGATATATAAAATTCACAAATCCTGAATACGTCACAAATTGCGACACATGGGAAAAATACAATGTCGATAAAGTCGTAACAACTGAGGAACGCACTCGAACAATCAAGAAGGACAATGGAAAAATTCTTCCCTATGAGGAGTTTAAATCTTATCCCGATTACATATGGTCTACATATGATATGGATATTATATTCGGAATGTTGGCGAGCGGCACTGTAAGCAAAGAAGGGTTGTTGGCACACACAGTGAAGAATCAACCAGACCCAGATTTTGAAAATGCTTATAATGAAAAGTTAATCGGACTATTATATGATAGACCCGCAACACCTACAGCATTAATTGATGAGCCTATGCCCGCAATTCCTGAAGGTTCGCAGGCATTACCTCAATCCAAGGCAAAAGTTGCGAAAAAAACCTCAACTAAAAATACGAAAAAGAAAATTGATATATGGTCGAATTCTGGGACGAAAAAGGCTAAAAAATCTGGTAAAAATCCTAAAGCTGTAGTATCAACGAAAAAGAAGGAAGGCAACAAGATTACACCTGGAATTATAATCTATGACCTGGTAGAAGAGAATTACACAGTTGAGCATGTAACTTATGAGACGAGGGATTTAGTGGACTACATCTACGTTCCACAAGGATATCCACCAAGTGAAGCAAGTGTAATAATTCAAGGCTCACCAAGTGGCGGTGACGTAATCTACTACGAGAACTTCGAAGAAATAAAAGTCGAGTCGCACGTATACAGAGACGTACTGTCCAAATTATGCTTGAAATACCTGAATTCTTTTGTTGATTCTGAGGTAGTTGAGGTTGAGCTCTATCATATGAGTAACAAGCAATATGCAAGAGACTATGACATAGGTGACATTGTGACTGCAAGGGATAAGGAAATAGGATTCGTAACAGACCTAAGAATTACAAGTGTAAGTCAAACGTGGGACAGCAAGGGTCATACAATTGATGTAACACTCGGAACTAGCGTGCCGAGATTAACTGAAAGAATTAAATTGATAAGCAAGGGAGGTGCATAGAGTGGCAGGAGAAATAATAAAGGGCATTCCGTTTGATGCAAGCCAAATTGTATCACCTGAAGGTGAGTTAACATATGACTACTTGATATTTGCTCAAGATGTGGCAGATTGGTGGAGCAACTTCTATACCAACGGAATTCTAGTTCCCGACGGGAGAGTAATCAACAAGGAGTATAAAGTTGAGCAATCCGATGAGACTTCTATAGTCATCAACACAGGTTCAATCTGTGTGAATGGAAGACTAGGAACACTTAAGACAGCATATCCATTCACAATCGAGTCTGCAGGTTCGGGAATGCAGAGAATTGATAGGGTTGTTATTGAGTTGAATCTGAGAGAGGCAGTTAATGAATTTAGACCTATCTTGTTGACTGGCACAGAATCATCTGAAAATGCAACACCGCCTGAAATCACTAGAGACGACCTTGTATATCAGATGTCTTTAGCTCAGATTCATGTTGATGCGACAGGCATTACACAGATTGTTGATGAGCGTATCTATGATGAGCTATGCGGACTATGCCAAGTTCTTGTAGCACGTAAGCCTGCCATGCCTGTTACGGGGGACACCGCAAACAATATTGCCTATGACAATACTTCAACGGGGATGGAAGCAGTTAATGTGCAAGAAGCAATTGACGAGCTTCACGGGAATATTGGTGGCAATGTAAGCCTTGCAACAATGTTCTCAAGCGTATGGGATGCAGATAATAAGACTTATTCATTCGAGACTAACTATCCAAATTCTCAATACAATCTTGAGATAGCACTAGACCAGACTGCAAGCGAACAACAGCAAAAGGCATGGAACAAGGCTAACATTCTAGGAAGTGCAACAAGCAATGTAGTCAAGGCAATGGGCGAAGTCCCTACAGTCAACATTCCGATTATACTGGAGGTGAGCAAGAAATGAGCATAATGGTTAAAAGCTCAGGTGGTGGGGGTGGTGGCGGAATCAACCTAGAATATGAGTATCTTGTTTCTATAGAGACAAAGTTTATTAACAATACTACAGGTAGATCGCCTTTTGGGACAAGCGATGGAGAAAATATATGGTATATGGACACGTCAACCTCTTATGCTAGTGGCGGAGCTACTCCATATAAATTTAAGGACAATGAGTTTCTAAATGTAGGTGCAATGGAACCATATGCAGATACTGGTGGAAGCTGCATTTACTTTAGTGGTGCGCTCCATTCATATACCGCTAAGGACAAAATACATCTTGTCCTTGACGAAAACACAGGTTCTTGGACTAGAATGGGATATTTCCCTACAGAGTTAGTATGGGAAGGAATGATAATAAAAGATAATAAAGTATGGGGCATTGGAACGGGAGGGATGGTATACACCTCTATTGATGGGGATGTGTGGACAAGGATTGATTCAACTGATTCAAATGTCCGTCCTAATAGCATTGTTTTATATAGCGATGAGGTATATGCCATGTACGTTGGTGGCTCTAATAATTCAACTTCTCTTTACACACGAATATATAGATTTACACAAGACTATACATGGAAGACATTACTCGATAGCTATATTAATGTGGGCATTAATACTGAAAGCATTAAAACTAGCAAAGCATTTCAGCTGGGTGACGAGCTTCTAATTGTAGCAGGTACAGTCTGCCTGAAATGGGATGAAAATAATGCACAGTTTGTCCGTAAAACAGAATTAGAAAACACATCTTATTCGGACAGAGCTTGTATCAACCATAATGGAGAAATCCACATGATTGGTGGTACACCTGCTAATTCCCATCTAGTGATTAGAAACCTTAGAGCATAATGATAAGAAACCCAGTGGGGGTAGTAAGTATGCTAAGGCAACAATATTACAGTGATTCAAGAGGTTCTACCAATCATTACATACTTGGAATAAGGTACGGAATAAGACATAAATGGCTAGGGACAGAATTTGTAGGCAATAAAGATTTTGAAGAATACAAACTATTGCTTTCGGCATCAACAGGAATAAATCATGAAGGCAGATTGCATATAATTGGTGGAGGAGAGTTTGATGTAGAAACTGACACAATTCCATCGGGCGCAAATTCTGCACGCTATTCAAACCATATATGCATATCAGAATAGGAGACTAAACAATGGTTAACACAAACAAATACATAGACAAAAAACCAATATCATACGAAGTGTCAGAAGATGGATATGATATCTACCTTGACGGCAAACTGTGGATAACACAGCACGGACAATATGGCAAGCCGATGAGCCAAGAAATGTCATATGAGCAGAACTGTCTTGCTCACATTGATGAATTAGTAACCCCCGCAGAGCAGCAGAGAGTTGATGCAATTCTTGACCTAGTTAGCGAATATTCGGAGGTATAACATGGCAAGCGAAAAAGAATTAGTAAGCCTATTGGCAACAATCAGATATGAGCTATCAGACAGCAAAGCACTAACATTTCAAAAAATGTACCCGAAATGGAAGGAAGGCATCACAATCACGGCTGAAGACCTAAAGCAAGGCAAGGACAGGTTCCAGTATGGCGATAAGCTCTATAAGTGTATTCAAGCACACACAACACAAGCTGAGTACACTCCAGACCTAACACCTGCACTGTTTGTAATCATTGATGCAACCCACAAGGGTACAATTGATGACCCTATTCCTGTTCCAGAAGTAATTACAAACTTCGAGTATGAATGGGGCAAGTATTACCTTGAGAATGATGTGCTCTATCTATGTGATAGACAGGGCGGTGCTGAGGGAGATAAGTATGAGCTAACATTCAAGCCGTCACAGCTTGAGGGTATATATTTTTCGAAAGTAGAATAAAAGCATTTTACTTTTAAATAAAATTAGTATAATTAAAGGATAAGAATTATGTTAAGTATTAAAGAGCGACAGCATCACTTAGATTACATCGGACTATATAAGGGTAAGATTGACGGCAAAGAAGGCAAAGCCACTAAGTCCGCATATCTACAATTGCAGAAGAAATATTTCAATCGCAAATCAGACCAAGATGGAAAGTATGGCAGAAATACCGACATTCTGTTAGTCAATGCATACCGCGTAAAGCGATATACCAAGAATTTTAAACTTTCAGAATTCAAGTGTGAGTGCAACGGAAAGTATTGCACGGGATATCCTGAATACTTGAGCATTCAACTGCTTAAGAATCTGCAAGCAATGCGAAATCACTTCAAGGCACCAATCACAATCACTTGTGGCGAGAGGTGCAAGAAGTACAATGCACAACTTAACGGCTCAATTGCCAAGAGCAAGCATGTAGACGGAAAAGCCCTTGATGTCTATGTTAAGGGTGTCACCGATACCGAGTCGGGCAGAATTAAAGTGATGAACTATTGGAAGAAGCTCCAGAAATTCGGATATACATATTGTTATCTGCCTACACGATACTCAACATATCAACAACGACATGCGACATATATGGGCAATGCTGTCCATGTAGACGTATCAAAATAGGGGGTTAAGCATGAAAAATCTAAAATCAAAAGACTTCTGGGACAAAGCTCTAGCAAGAGCACTCCGTACATTTCTTCAATCAGGATTAGCAGTATTCGGTACAACTACACTGATTACAGATGCTGATTGGAAGTTAGTAGTTTCAACAGCTGTAACAGCTGCTATACTGTCTCTTGCAAACAGTGTTATTGCTGGACTTCCAGAATGTAATGAGGCATAGTCATGACAGCAACTGAGACAGTTACATTCGTTATAGGAATTGTAATGTGTATTGTAGGAGTCCTAACCTTTATTGGGTCACTAGTTAAGGGGGCTAGAAATGATGGAATCCTTGCCAACAAAGTTGACACTGCACTTGCAGGCATTGAAGAAATCAAAAAGACTCTGAGCGAACAGAGAACATGGCGTGAGACCATGGGTCAAAAAGTTGAAGCTCATGAACAACAAATCAAAACCCTGTTCCGCAGGGTTGAAACATTGGAGGAAACCTGTGATGGAAAATGTGAAAGATGTGACAGATAATCAAGAACTGGACAATGCATATAAGTCTTTTGAAGCAGAGGATGAATATGTTCAAAGTCTTGCTCTAGTTGATATCATTAAAGACCTACTGAATACCGCTAAACATCAACTCAATAAAGTGTATGTGATATTAGCTGTAAGCCTTATTGCCAACATTCTAATTGTAGGAGCTTTTCTTTGGTATGAGAGTCACATGTCAACTATAGTTGAAACTACAACTAAAACAGAACAAGTTGTAGATGGTGAGAACTCTGAAATCAACAATGTGGATGGAGACCAATATAAAGATAATTCTGTTCACAATGAGGGTTAGGAGGTAATGTATGGGAGCTAAACAGACCATAACGAAAACCACAAGAATTACAAGAACATACGCTCCAAGTTCTAAAAAGAGTACAAGCCATAAAGGGCAAAAGAGGTGTCCAACTTGTGGGAAGTATAGGTAACATGAGCAAGCATATTGAGACAAGACGCAAGCTCAAAAGCATATACAAGGTTAAGACCTTTGAAGAACTGCTAGACTCTTGTACTCTGACCGATGAAGACAAGTTGATATTGAGACTACATTATTTGAAGGGTAAAAATCTTGGCTTCATTGCTGATGAGCTTGGGTATTCTGAGAGCACAATCAAAAGAAAGCATCAGCAAATTCTTTCAAAATTGAATAAGATGCTATAATACTTTTAAGGTACTAAAATAGACTGTTAGAGATACTTCTAACAGTCTATTTTTATTATAATAAAATCGAGGAAAGGGGTACATATATGACTGTAGACACACTAATTAAAGAAATAATGTGGGAGTACAACTGCACTAAACAAAAAGCAATAGACTTAATTACCAAATATGCTGGTAGAAACCAGTACTCAGAGCTGTGTGAAATTGTTAAGTATAAGCGGTGTGCCCCTGAGTTTTATGAGGAGGAGATTGTATGAATCCAATATACCAACCCCCATATACAACATGGGGATATAACCCAAATATGATGCAAGCTCAACAGCAGAGACTAGCTGAAATGGAGCAACAATATCCGCAGTTTTCACAACAAAATTCAATACAACAGCCTATGAGTATGAATCAAAATTTTGTGAAATGCCGTGCGGTAACTTCCATTGATGAAGCTAAAGCCAGCATCATAGATTTAGATGGTTCTATCAATGTATTTACTGATATAGGCAACAAGAAAATCTATACAAAGCAAATAAATCTTGATGGAACAGCAAGTCTAAAGACCTACATTCTTCAAGAAGAACCAATAAAACAAGAAGCAGTTGAAGCTAAAGTTGAACCCACTATTGCGTACGTAAAGCCTGAAGAGCTTGAAGCCGTTTGTAATAGCTTCAATCAACAACTTGATGAGTTAAGAAAAGACCTTGATTTTTATGAAGAATTACTCAACGAAAAATTAAAACCTATAGCAAAATCAGCAGGAGATAAAAAGTAATGAATCCAATGAATATGATGGGTGGCAACAGAGGCATGAACCCTATGCAGATTATACAGACCCTCCAACAATCAAAAGGGAATCCAATGGCACTATTACAGAACATGATGGGTAACAATCCTCAATTTCAGCGTGTAATGGAAATGACTAAAGGTAAGTCACCGAAAGAGCTGAGGCAGGTAGCTATGAATCTGTGCCAGAATAGTGGTGTAGATTTTAATCAGGCGGTGTCGAAAATGCGTGAAATGGGACTTAATATCCCTGATGATATAAACATGCCTTAAAAACAAAATAAATTGGTTTTAAGCATGTATTGCTTGAACATATAATTTTAAAGAAAGGACGGTATATCAAAATGATGGAAAATTGTGGCATCACACCCGTCTACAATGTAGACAATGACAGACGCAATTATGATGGCTTCGGCGATGGAGGTTGGGTTTGGATTATATTCTTGTTCTTCCTCATGGCATGGGGCGGTAATGGTTGGGGTGCTAATGGCTTCGACAGAGGTTGTGTGACTAAGTCTGACTTATGCGAGGGCTTCAACTTCAACAATATTGAGAATGGAGTAAGAGGCATTCAGCAGGGTCTATGTGATGGATTCTATGCACAGAACACAACAATGCTTCAAGGATTCGCTGGAGTAGATTCAGCACTATGCAACGGCTTTAACAATGTTAACAACAACATCACACAGTCAAGATTCGATGCACAGCAGTGCTGCTGCGAGACAAACAGAAACATCGATGCGGTTAGATATGAGAATGCAAAGAACACTTGTGATATTATCCAAGCAGGCAATGCGAACACTCAGAGAATTATCGACCATCTTACACAGAATGAGATTCAGACTCTCAGAGATAGTCTACAGACTGCTAACTTCCAACTATCACAGCAAGCTCAGTCTGCTAACCTAATCGACCAGCTCAGACCGTGCCCAATCCCTGCATATCTCTCATGCAGTCCATATACTACATATGACCCATATGGCAGAGGGTTTGATGGGTTCAGAAACAGCTGTGGATGCGGTTGTGGTTGCTAATTGAAATTCATAATTGAATAATTCCGTGTAAGCGTGATAAAAATGGGCAGTTGTCATGCTGCCCATTTATTTTTAGAAAGAGGTGAAAATAAATGGCATGTAGACATTACAATAATAATGGTTTCGGATGTGGAGGTTGCCGTCATTTTACGAAATCAACATCAATTGCGGTAACAGGCGGACAAGTAGTTATTACAATTCCGTCCGAGACAATTAGAAACCATGAAAAGACTTGCATCTGTCTAGCTCAGAATATTCCTCAGACAGCTACAGCAAATACTCCAGTAGCAATCGCAGTAACAGGAGTAGCAGGAACTTTCGCACTACTTAATAGATGCGGAAACCGAGTGTGGGGTGACCAGCTCAGAAGCAGAAAAGTGATACATACAATTGCACTCACTGATGTTCCCGCATTTAAGCTCTGTGACAACGATGGAATTTGCTGCACAGACCATGCATTCCCTACTCTAGTTCCAACGACAACAGTAGTTTCAGCTACTGCAAAATCAGACGATGAATAGGGCAATGTACAATCCATTCATGGCAAAACAAAGATACTATGCGGACATACATGGTGAGGAGCTGTTTGATGACGACTATATTGCTCTATTAGCACTAATCTCTGTAATGCTTCAAATTTACTCTCTCAATATGAATGAGAAATATGAGAAAAGGGACAACACTATGTATGCTATGATAGATGGGTTATGTGAGGATATTGGTAGAATTGAAAGAAAACTAGACAGACTTGAGAGACTGTTGGAAAGGAATATGTAATGACAGATAGAATTGATGAAATGCCTGTTAGAAAAGAACACATGGATGAAGTAAGAGCAGCAGGCGGTCAAGGTAGTGGAACTTATCGTGGTGGTGTACCTGTGATGAGAGAGAAAACAAAATAATTGCAAAATAAAGAGAACCCTCAGAGGTTCTCTTTCATTATGTATTCAACCAAATCTTGCTTGCTCTTAAGAGCCTTCATGATCTTTTGGTCAATGGATTCTAACTTTGGAATAGTAGCAACTATATGTATGTATGTAACAGCAAAATTTTGTCCAGGACGATGTGTTCTCTTCCTGCTCTGTAAGTATAACCCATAAGAATGAGAAAGACTGTAATACACACAATATCTTGCTTTTGTGAGGTTGATAGACTCAGAGCCTGACTTGTAATGAACCGCAAGAACGTCAATTTCGTCTGTGCCTTTAAACCTCTTATAGTCATCTCTGCTTCCAGATATTTCACCATAGGTCAGACCCAACTGTTCTGTCACTTTCTTCACAACCTCAAAATCATACCTGAATTTAACAAATACAACAACTCTCTCGTGCTTCTTAATACCCTCAAGAACTTCCTTCAAGGCAACTTCTCTTGAGTTATCAATATCAACTCTAAACTTGTGAGTGAAATCGGCATCTTCCATAGCTACATACCCACTCAATATTTCCTGCAACCTTAAAGACTTAACAAGAGCATTATTGGTTTCAATTAATCCAGTCTCATCCTCATATACACCCTCTTTGTTGAATTCTTTATATAAGGTTATTGTTGATTGACTTGGAGTAAAGTTGTAAGTGATATCAGCAGTCTCAGGAAGTTCCAGACTAGACTTTACATAAAAAGCACAGCTGTACATTTTTTCTTTCAGTTTCTCCAAATTCTTGTAGGGCTTATATTTGTTCAACACTCTGTACCCTGCATACAAGGTTTTTTGAACATCTACATTCTCATATCTTTCTCTGAAATTGTAAAAGTTTGTACCAAATATGGAAGGTTCAAGAAACCTGTATTGTGCGTATACATCAAGAGGTGTCTCAGGTGAAGGTGTTCCCGTGAACAGGTATCTGTTAGGAACTCTCTTGCCTAACCTTGAGAGGTATAGGGAACATTTTGAAGAGGGGGATTTGATTCGGTGACTTTCATCGCAAATTACACAATCAATAGGCAGCTTTATCAGCTTCTCTGAGAAGGGTTTACGCCATATGCTATCGTAGTTGATTATATATACCATTTTTTGATGATTTTCTTTGGCACTGCACAACGATTCTTCCAGTTTTGATAACTTATCTGTAGTGCTATATAAATCCAGCCTAAAAACAAAAATATCAGCTTTTGGACAGTGGATTTTAAATTCATCCTCCCAAACTTCACAAGACTTTTTTGTTCCTACAATAACAGTCAAATCAAATCCTCGGTTAACAATTAAGTCAATTCCAACTTTGGTTTTACCTGTTCCCATATCAGTGTACAGAGCACCATAGTGCCGTACCATTAAATAATCTAAAGCCTTGAGTTGATGTTCCCAAGGCTTTGTCTTCATTATATATCCCATTTTCACTCCACAATGTTGTATTTATTATCAATCTGTGCAATTAAATTCTTCACAGTCTCCAAGTTGTACGCAACACAACAATAAGCTCCTGCTGCTTTCCACCTTCTAAGATTCATGTTCTGTTTCTTTGAAGCTGTATTTCCATTATCTGGAGTCTTGACCTCAATTCTGAGTGTATGCCCTCTATAACAAGCATTGATATCAGCCTTGCCTGAGCTGAGAGCAGTTCCTTGAACCTTTTCTGCAACGCATATAGGCAGTTTATTGAGGTAGCTCAAAATTTCTGCTACAATCACATTTTCTCTTGACATATTGCTGCTCCTCACCTCTATGAGCCTGTTTTTGGGTTGAATTCTTTTCCACATCTATCGCACATAAATCTCACTGCCATCCCTCTATCTCCTTAACAAAAGACATAGACCCCAATATCTCATTCCAGGACAATCCAACTTTACTTAGCCATCTAGCAGGAATCACATCTTCAGCAATGCCTTTATCGTCAATATATACATCAGCATAAACTTTTCTTGTGTCCTCGCCAGTAAACTTTTGAACCTCTCTAATGTTCTCATTGATAGCATCAAACTCTAGACCCTGCTTTTGGCAGAATTTGATTGCTTCCTCAAGCATGTCTCCATATTTGTCATGATAATTTCTACAAGTCCAGAGAATAATCTTTATTCCGTAATTTTGTCTCAAGGATTTCAGAATCTCAAACAGCTCTATGTTAGGTGAACCAATCTCTGGCCATCTGTCTTCAACAAGAGTTCCATCAAAATCCACTGCAATAATTTTTGGTAATTCTTCAAAACTTTTAGGCATTTTTTAGCTCCTCCTCCATCTTCTGACTCAGCCAAACTCTCACCCAACCTTGAGAGTCAATTTTGGTGTTATTGTATATGGTTGGGAAGATTGTTCTGTACCTCTCTTTGATTGTTGCTTTTAGGATATTGAGGTCTCTTTTGGTGCTCATTGTCAGTCTCAAACCAAAATCTTGATAGAACCAATCTGCAATATAGTCAGCGAATTCTTCCTTTGAAGCATCCATTTTTTCCAGAAAAGTATTGTAAAGAACTGACCCTATATAGCAAACATGAGACCATTTCACCTTGTCTTCATCTTCATCGTACACTTTCAGCATCAGCTTTTTAATTCGCATTAGTTCCCTCCTGAAAATTTCTCTTGTATAAGTGTAAAGAACCTGCTATGTGTGTATAAGTACCAACTTCAACTCCAAGTTCCATAGCCATCAAATTCTGAAAAGCACAGAAGTTAAAACAATCATAAGGGAACCCAGTCCAAATGTCATTACTTCTCATATTCACAGTTAGATTGAGCTTGTTATCTCTCAAAAGAAACTGAAGCGTTAATGTGCATGGCATGTCTTTGGTTGGCTCTTTGACAAAATCTTTTGGCTCTCTAATATGAATAACAGCTTGTCTTGATAGAGGGTCAGCTGTGAGAACTTTTTTCACGTACTCCCATTGGTCAAATCCAAAATGACTGAATATCTTTTCACCATAATTTGAATTTACAGTTTCTCCATCATCGCTCATTCTCTCCCAAACTGTTGAGAAAGGCTTAATGGCAGACAGACTATTGTTAGCAGATAGATACCACAACAACTCACCTACAGCATATCTCATCGGCATCTTCCGTATAGGCGAAGTAACAATGAACCTTGTAGGGTCATTCACCACTGTAATAGCATTAATGACTTCTCCAACAACTTCTCCATCTCTACTGTCTTGACTCTTTCCTTCTTTTGCCTCATCAGTCAATAATCCATACCAAAATTCCCATGCATCATTTACAGTCTCGTAATAAGCTACAATATTTTTCATGTTAATTCCCCTCTATAAATCTGTCCCAAAGTTCAAAAGCAAAATCTTCACCTAACAGCTTAAAACCTTCTACAGTACAAAAGTTATTTAATATTAAAAAGTCGTAATCATAATTCTCTATGTTCCATCTGTCTTCTTCATTGTCAAATTCTTGGTTTCTAATAATCAAAAGAGTCTTTACACAAACATCATCACAGTCTTTATAGTGTTCAACAATCGTCGCAATGCTCTTTGGGTCTCTATTGTGATAGAACACTACACCTTTGGTTATTGCCCAGATTGTACGAAATAACTTCGTATTGTTGTACCCTGTATCTTCTACAAATTGTACCATATCAGCTAACAATTTGCGCACTTCAGGTGTTCTGTCTCCATCCCAACCGAAAGAATACAGCACATTCTTTGCCTCATCAGAAGAGTGTATATTACATATAGGTAGAGTTGGGTCATACTTTTTTAAAGTTTTTTGACACACATTCACAAAGGTATCCTTGCCTGAACCTGACTTTCCATTAATTATCACAAGCAATTTCTTCATTATTATTCTCCTTCTTACACTCAAATAGCATATTCTTGCCATATTCTACTGGGAACAATGGAGCCAGAGCAACACAGCTGAAGGCAGTATTTCTTCCGAAAGTTCTATACACACTGTCAACCAAATGCTCTCTCTCTTTCCAAACTTCCTTTGGTATTCTTGAAGGATTGATTGATGTTGCACTTGAAAATTCTATCTCAAACCCAGTTTCTTCAATAAGTTCTTTCAAATCCTCATAGCTCCACTCATACACATGGTCTTTAGGCAGTTTAGCATTACTACCATTTGAATTTGGAGTGCTCAAGAGCAAAATTCCATCGTTATTCAATACTCTATATACCTCAGTCATAATCGGTTCTACAAATTCAGGTTGTATATGCTCTACCATTTCAAACCAAATAACCAAGTCGATACTTCCATCATGAAGCTTTAAAGTGCTGTTTACAGTTAAGTCTTGAGCAATGAGTCTACCATTCACAGCTTCGAGAACTTTTGGATAAGTTTCCTTTGTTCTTTTCAGCATTGGCTTGTCAATGTCTATTCCAAAGTATTTTCCAACAACTTCAGATTTCTTCACAACAAAACTCTTATAGAAAAGTCTCATACTGTAGATTTCTCCGCAACCCAAATCCAGAATTCTAATAGGTCTCTCAAGCTTCTTTGATAGCTCAATTGCAGTTTTACATGCCTTGAAATATCTACCAATATGCATCAACTCATCTTTTCTAAAATCCATGAACTTCATGGACTCTTCAAGATTCATTCTCGTGTTCTTAGAGTTATTTATGTTCTCATCGAGTTTACTTCTTTCTGAAGCCATACTATTCCTCCTCTTGATATTTTTCAATAGTTTTCAAAAAACACTTGAGCATGTTCTCTTTTCTAACTTTTGAGGTATCAATTTTCAAACTGATAAATCCTTCATCTTTGAACTTCTTCAAGTTCCTCTCAACAATCTTGTATTTGTGTAGTACCTGATCTTCCTTGATGGGTTTTCCGTCATTCCTTTGATAAACCCTTTCAAGACAGACTGCAAAAGGCGGAAGAAAGTTCATTATAATGACTTTTACATTGGAATACTTCTCTTCCACCTCTTTGAATAGCTCAGCATAAGTTGAGAAGATTGTAGAGTCTATAACTCCCTCCATCAAAATGTTGTACTCAGGAAACTTTTTCAGGGCATACCAGAGAGCTTTTTGCTTCAACTCTTTATTGGGTAGACAGTCCATTCCTCCAGTCTTATTGAAATAAGTGCCTAGAGCAACCCACTTATATGTTGGAAATACTGTTAGAATTTTCTTGTCTTTTCCCTTATAAGGTTTGGAGACTACATACATTTCAGGGTCATTCATCATACTCATTGGAATTGTAGACTTTCCTGCTCCATTACAACCCCTAATGTTAACAAGTAGTCTGTTTCTATTTTTATTGTCTACAATTTCTTCAATACCTGTTAGCCCTTGAGATAGAAACAATTTTTTTCTATCTTTTCTGATACCGCTCCAACCATTCAATTCTCCAAGTAACTTTTCATTAAATTGATTTTTTCTAACCTCAAAAAGTTCATCCCATATACAACTAAATTCAGGTAAATTCTTTTTGTAGTCGTTGAGTATTTCAAGTTGTCTATCGTGATGAAACCCACCGTATCTTGAACCTTTAAACAAATTTCTGAATGAGCACAATTTAGGAGTTATTTCAGAAATGTCTGAATTTTGTTCAGGGTACTTCTCTTGAATTGCCTTTTGTATGATTTGAAGCTTTTTGTTTAGCCAAATTTCTTCTTCTTTCGATACAGTTCTGTACTTGTCAAAAGAATTTGCTTTTTCATCTTCATAAAATATATTGAATACAGCTGAAGTTATATTGCTTCCATTTTTCCAACTGAAACTAGGATATTCAAGGTTAAAATCCAACAATCCATGATAACTCATGTGAACAAGTGATTCAAGGAACAAATCTGTTGAAAATCTTCCCATAAATTTTAAACTGTTAACAAGATTAAACAATTTGTCATAGTTTTCTTCGGCATCAGAAGTTAGCATAGATTTTATTTTGTAGTAAGGATTTTTTCCAAAAGTTTTCACAAATTCTCTAACAAGAGGTACAAACCACTCCATATTTTTTGCATACTGTCTAGCAGAGATAAAATGTAGGTAACTTTTGTATTTCTCCCAAAAGTCTTTACATAAAGTACCATTCAAATCTTTTAATGGTAGTTGATTAAACATAAAAATCGCTGTTTCTGCAGAATAACAAGTAGAATTCAACCAACCCAAATACACACAATCATTTTTAGAAAGCTTATTTTTTCTGGCATATTCTGTATAAGTAACAGGGTTAATTGGGGGCACTGTAGCTTGATATTCACAGTATTTGTTCAATCTCCAATTTTTTCCAGTATCTCCTGGTATGTTATACAAATCCATACATTTCTCCTTACAGTAAGGGGCTTTTCAGCCCCTTTTCGTTAGTCGTCTTCCCAATCTTCATCGTCATCATCCCAGTCATCGTCTTCTTCAGGCTCTTCTACCTTTGGTGCCTTTTTAGCTGGCTTATTTGACTTCTTAGCTGGTTTTTCGTCTTCATCATCACTTTCTTCAGCTGCTGACTTTTTCTTTGTTTTAGAAGCAGATTTCTTGTTTACTGATGTCTTCTTCTTTGGAGTTTCTATTTCTTCATCATCGTCATCAAAATCTTCCTCGTCAAAGTCCTCATCCTCATCAGACTCTTCAACCTTACCAGCACCAAGTCTTCTCATCTCAGCAACTCTTGCTTTCATCTGGCCATTGTACTCTTCGTGAGTCACATCAATCTCAAGAGTCTTTCCAACTACCTTATCGGTATCAAGCATAATTCTTCCATCGCACTTAATCTTTACAGCCTCAAGCAAACTCTTGAGTTTCCATAGGGAATTGTCTGCTAGTGGGAAATTCTCATATACTCTAGCACCCTTTGCACTGCCCTTAATGAGCTCAAAAGCAACCTTGAATCCATCATTTCCGCTCTGGAAGGATACTTCCTCCATTGTTGCTACCTTAACAACATGTGTACCCTCTGGTGCTTTTTGGAATGTCTCTACTCCTGAAAAATCAATCTTCTTTTTTGCCATTGTTTTGTCCTCCAAAATTATAATTTTGTTATATTATTAAGCATGTGCTCAATATACTTATTTCGAGTCTACAACTTTCATCAACTTATTGAAAGTTGGGTTGATAATGCGTTTTGGCACCTTAACTGTTGGGTCAACCTGAAGTTTTGTCCAATAATATGGGTTTGGACCAACATCTGCAGCAAAACGCACCTTCATTTCTGTTTCTCCTGTCTTTGGGTTGTCTACTTCCTTTTGAATCTTAACAGTATGAACTCCATAATTTGCCATGCCTTCAAGATAAGTTCTGACACCTTTAGATACACTTGCTCTTACATCAGGCAGAAGCTCATCTTCCATTCCATCAATTGTATCTACTACTTCATGACAAGATAGTATCACCCATTTTTTCAAGCTCACTTTATGGGCTAATCTAATACACTCTTCTGTATCTGTTGCAAGGTCTCCCCATGCTTGTTGAGTCATTCTTTTATTCTTCTCCAGCACATTCTCATTTTTCCACTCATTAACAAGCAGAGAAAATGTGTCAATAAACACTGAAGCAAATTTCTTATCAGTAAGACACTCTTTCAGAGCAACTTTCAGCTCTCCAACTTTCTTCAACTCTTTAACATAAATGTCATCAACTTTCTTGATAGTGTTGACGCCATCATCACCAATCTTTAGATACAACATAGGCTTTGGAAATGACGCTCCAAACCAAGTTTTTCCGCTACCCGAGCGACCATACAATACAACAAGTTTACCTTGTTCAACTTCAGAGATTGGTGTTGCTTCACTGATTATACTCATATCTGAATTGTCTCCTTTTTCTTCTCCCTAGTTTCTTTCAACATATAGTCCTTCTCAACTACATAGTCAACATTGCCACCAGTCAGTTTAGCATAACATATAGGTTGAAAGTTACACCAAGAACAATCTTTAGTTACATTCATAGTTTTATTTTTTTCACCATTTCTAGCGATTTCTTCAGCAATATAAAGATAATCCTGCCAAATTTTTTCAACCATGTCTGGTACATAGTCAAGTGTGACCCTAAAAAAGAAGTTCTGTACATTTCCTGAGTATAACTCTTCGCCCTGTCTAACTACAGACTTGTCGGTGATACCTTGTTTCTTACAAGCTCTTTTCCAACTGAAGGGTGTAATGTATTCACTTTTAGCAGTAGAAAATCGCTGAGACTTTTCAAGCCATACAGGCTCTTTTGCGGGTGTGGATTTTATATAATCCCACATTACTGCATCAGGTAATTCCCCCCAAGCTTTTTGGACTGCTTTCGCATACAGGCATTTTTGAGTGTTCATAACAAGAGCATTTGCGTCTGGTTTTCGACTAAAAGTCTTGTGTTCTTCAACTACTATTTTGTCATCAATGCGATACAATCCATCAATTACACCAACAAAATATAAGGGTTCACCATTATAAGTACCAATTTTCATCTCAAATTCCTGCTCAGTTACATCAGGAAGTGGAGCATCTTTGTAGACTTTTCTGTAGTCTATAAAAATCTCTTTTAGTTCTTCAATGTAATCTTCTCCAAGTTCAGCTTGAAATTTAGGAGGCAAGTCATAGTATACTTCACGCATATCTTTAATTGCTTTGTTTAGAGCTTTCTTGTCTCCTCGCAACTCAAGAAGTCTATGAAAATCACTTCCAAAGAATAAAGGTCTAGCAGGTTTTTTCGGTGTCAACTTTTCTACATAGGAGAGATAGTGAGCAAAAGGACATCTCATATAAGCTGACTCTCTTGAATAGCTTATGTTCATTGTTTCCTCCTCCTAGAATAAAGCAAGTCAAGTTAGTGTCTAAGAATGAGCAAAAATTAAGATGAAATAACTATGTCACTTGACTTGCCTTATTAGCTTATTGACTAGTCTTCAAATTCCTCATCATCCTCGAACTCATCAAGCTCTTCAGAATCTTCCTCTTCCATCTCCTCAAATCCCTCAGGAATCTCGTCAACTACTGGAGTTGGCTTTGCCTTCTTAGCAGTTTTCTTTGAAGTCTTCTTGCCTCTTGTTGGAGGTACAAAGCTGCCGTCATCTTCCATGATGCTATTAGCATACTTCTCCTTGCCCTCTTCAACATTTGTCTGCTTTCCAGTCTTTCTGCTGAAAATCAGCTTGCTTCCATCCTTCTTAAGGATAGTCACATTCTTTTCAGTCACCTTGGCAACTTCAAAAACTCCTAGCTTGATTCCAGTAAATCCCTTAAGAATTACTGTGTCTCCCTTTGATACATTTAGCATATTTATTCCTCCTCATTATTTAGAATTATTGTTTACAATTTGTATTATAATATCTTTTCTTTAGAAAGTAAAGCTCTATTTTTGCTACATTTTTACAACAAATATCAATATATCTAGTTATTTCTTATTGATTTCTAACTTTTACATAAAATTTCTACTATTTACTGCCCCATGGACCAACTCCTACATCAGCTTCAAGTCCTACATCTAACTCAACACCGAAAACATCCATGAGTTTAGGGTGAGCCATGATTCTCTTAATCTCAGGAACAATCCACTCTTCATCTTCAATGTTGAATTCACCGACAATTGAGTCGTGAATAGTTCCGCACACTTTTAGCCCATAAGGTGAAAGCTCTCTGTTAACTTCAATTGCCGCTGACAATAGAATATCTGAGCCTGTACCCTGAACTGGAGTGTTGATTGCTCTTCTGACTGCTTCTAATCTTTCGTACCTATTACTGCTGTAAATTTTTGGTAGTTTTCTGAATCTGCCAAACATATTTGGTACTCCTCCCAACATCTCACAGAGTTCCTCCTGCTCTTTATGCCAAGGAAGCAACCTGCTATATTTTGCGAAAAAACCATTCCTATATGCTTCAGCTTCTGATTGAGTGAATGTCACACCATAGCTATTATAAGCATATTCAACAAACTTTTTTGCCAGCATCCCATATAAGAAGCCAAAGTTAACAGCCTTTGCCTTGCTTCGTTCTTCTTTGGTAGGCTCTCTGCCTCCTGTAAGAACTTTAGCTGTCTCAGTATGGATATCACCACCTTCAGCATATATTCTTAACATTGTAGGTTCTTGAGCATAGTGCGCAGCAATTCTTAATTCCAGCTGAGAGTAATCAGCCTCAAAAAACACCCTACCTTCTGGAGCAGTAAATAGAGCACGAACATCCTTGGTTCTTGGCACCTGCTGTAAATTCGGGTCATTGCAGCTAGTCCTTCCAGACACCACATTGGTTAGATTGAACGATGGATGAATTCTGCCGTCATAGCTTGCATCCTCTCCCCAACGATTCAAGAACATCTTGTTGAGGGTGTTAGCAGCAGTATAATCAAGTATCATTTGAGGTAGTTCGTGACCTTTAGCAGCAAGTCTTTTCAATACTGCAGCATCAGCTGAAGGCTTGCCAGCAGGTGTAGTCTTTAGTATAGGCAAATTTTCTCCTTCTTCTGTGAACAACACTTTCTGTTTCTGTTGAGGGCTATTCCAGTTGATATCATACCTCTTATTCAGCAACTTCAGCTTATCTTGCTCAATCAGTCTATATTTCTCACGAACAATCTCATATTCATCAATATCTATGAAGATTCCATTTTCCTCAACTTTGCGATACATCTTATAAGCAGGCAAAAGGAGCTTTTTGTATATTTTCTTTTGACTGTCATCCATCACCTCATGAAAAAAGACAAATAGTCCCCATGTATATTTCAAGTCAAGTCTCAAGTATGGCTCAACCGCATCTCCAGCTCCAGACAGCTTGTCTTTTTTCTTGATATCCCAATCAGGAGCATTAAGATACTTATGAGCCATATACTTTAGCCCGTGCTTGTCAGCCAAATCATAAGCTGTTCCCATCAGCATAACATCCTCTGATATAGGCAGTTTAATTCCCATTTTTGTTCTAATAAATAGTGTATCAAATTTACCATTTTGCCAGACCAGTTTTGCCTTTTGCTTCTTCAGCTTTGTGATGAGTTCAACAAATCCTCTTCGCTCAGACTTCTTGGAATAATCAAACGTGTGAACTTCCCCGACCTCATCGCTGATTGACTTATTAATCTGAACTCCAATCCAGGTGATGTCGTCTTTGAATCTATTAAGACCAGTTGTTTCAATATCTATTGTTGCAAACATTATACACCTCTTTTTGCGGATTTAAGGCTTCTAAAGCCTCATCTAATGCTTTGCCTGTTAAGGGTACATTTGGTTCATTAAAATCAAAATTCTCTGTTAAATTCGCTGTCTTATCTATAAGCTCATCAAACTGTTTAGACTCTTCTTCACATTGCCTTAAAATCTCATCAACAAGTCTATTAAGATATTCCTCGTCAAGGTTTGTCTCAGGCTTCTTTCTATCGAAAGCACTTTCAGGCAAAATGTCCTTGAAGAAGTGCTTTGCTCTTGATTCTATCCTTTCAAATAGCATATCAAATTTCTCCCTATACCTAGTATTTTTCAAAATTTTTACAAGAATCAAACATGACCTTGTCTGTAACTTCTTGACACTTGCCAAAAGTGCCGTCAGTTGAACATGCATTATGGAAGTGCTTACAATCAGCACAAATTCCATATGTGAATGCTCCTCTCAACCCAAAATATGTATCAAGTTCCCACAACAAACCCTGAAGTTTCTTGTAACTCATCTTATACTCAGCGTCAGTACCTTTATTCAAGATAAGCCCTTTTTTACCATCTTTAATCTTTCCATCAATTAGTCTCTGGAGGGCTAAAAAACAAGCTTTTAAATCATTTATATCTTCAGGTGATTGAAGTTTAACACATTTTGGTTTAGCTTCTACATGTCTAATCATTAGGTCATTATCACCTCATTAGTTCTTTCATCAATTACAGCAAATTCAGCCATTCCATTTTCATTAACAAAAGCAGTTAATGATATCTCATAATCCTTTAGTACATCTCTAATCTCATTCAGAGCAGTTTTAATTTCCAAAATTCTTATGTCTTCCATGATTCCTCCTAGATTTTCAGTATCTTACACAGCTCTCTTATTGCTTGCTGACACTCTTTTGGTTCAAGCATAAGCTCTTCAATTCTGCCCTTGTAATAATTGTATACAGAAAAGTCTCCTTTTTTGGACAATTTAGCAGAGCTTAACAAATATTGAAGCTCCCTATCAATGTTACTTGTCATGTTGAACCTCCTTGTTTAGCTCAGGAAATGTCTCAACTAATAGTTCTGTTATTAGTCTTCTTGTTCTCAACCCATTACCATATAGGTCAACAGCCCTCATTCCATTTCCTAATTCTATAGGTTTCAGTATCAACCCTCGACTGTTTCGTACATCACCATTAGGGTTGACCCAATATTTACCTTCAAATCCTTTTACCATTTTCCAAATCATTTCTTTTTCAGCCCTATTCCCTTCCACGCATATTTTCTGTCTTTTTCACGAACTTCCTTAAATCCATTACTGCGCATTACACGCATAAATCCATGCTTCTTATGACTTTCTCTGCCATTATTGATGCAAAAATCTGCGTATGCTTGATATAATTCATCTTTTAGTACAGATGCAGAATCATCAATCTCACAACAAGAGTTGATAAAGGCATGAATACTATCACTGTCTTGTCTTAGAGACTCAACACAGCTGTTGGATAGCTGAGTTCTTGGTATCTCCTTGAGAGGTAATAAGCTTAATAGATATGGAATGACCTCTTCAATGCTCTCGTCACTACATAAGTCATCAACATACTCATTATTCAAGAACAGTTCATTGTTCATAAAGAGTACACGCATTCTTTTGTAAAATGCGTTAGATTTCTCCTCTAGCTGAAGTGGAAGCTGGTTGAAAGAAAACAGCAACTTTGCAAATGATACAAAGAAAAATGGTTCTTTTCCTTTCTTCTCATGCATTATCTGATCACCACCTGTAATCTTCTTGAGGTTTTCAATAGAAGACAAAGGCAAGGTCTTATTATCTGCACAAGAATTCAATAGTTTACCATACAACTGAGCAGGATAAAATCTCATATTTAACTCATGCATTGACAAAGCTGAAGTGTTTCTCAAACCTACTAGAGATTCAACAAACCTTATCAACACAGATTTACCAGTATTCGATTGTCCTACTAGCACCATGAAAGTCTTCAAACCATAGTCAGTAGTCATACAATATGCAATATACCTCAATATCATCTTAACATCTTCTTTGGGCAATTTGGTTTTGCGGAGAAACCTGTATAATTTGGTCTGTGTAAATGATACAAATTCTTTAACCTCATGTGGAATCTGAATTGTTTGGAGGTATTTACTGTCGTGAGGCAATAGCTGTTGAGTCTCTATGTCCCATACACCATTTTTGAAGTTAATAAGATGTTTATATGAGTTGAGCTCAAGAGCACTTCTTTGAATTCTTACATCATCAATAATAAGTCGGTAACACTCCATTATCTTGGATTGATTGATAAGATTGTCCGCAGCTACCATATCCTTGATTGTGTTTCTGACAAAAGATGAAGATTCAACATATACTCCTTCTTTGTACATATAACAATCAGACCCAATAACAAACAAGTCTCCACGATTCACAAAATAGTCACAAACAGCTCTAGCATTAATCTGAGAAGGTGAGCCCTGCTTGGAATATATGATATAAGGGTTTTCCCCTCCCTTTTCAGCTTCATACTTTTTTGTGTTATCAATAATCTTATCAAGCTCTTCATCATCCATAGGTTGCTTGAATACATACTTATTGATAAGATTAGCAGCAATCTCTATGTCTTTGTCACTGGCTCCTCTGTTCTTATAAGCCATAAGATGAGAAAACATTGTGCTATTTCTGCCATCACCCTCTTTCATGTTCAACAGGCTCTCTTTTCTGTTGATTAGAGGTGTGAATTCTGGAGGCAGGTCTGCAATCTTTTTGACTTTGTTAAAAGCTCTGTCAGGTTCACCGAATGGTAGGATTACATATCCTTTATTGGCACACCTGAAATCGCACTTCAAACCAAATGGCAATACCATTCCAACCTTCTGTGGAAAGTCCTTATTTGACTTGAAATAGACATGTAGACCTTTTGGTGTCTTACAGATTAGTGTCTTGATTTTCAGTTCCTTGATTATCTTCAAGGCTTCCTCTTGACCCTCATCAATATCAACTATGATGTAGCCTGAACGCACCCACCAACCAATCTGACCTCCATTGAATAGGTGATTTTCAGCTGCTTGCTCATCAACAATGCTACTGTCTATTCGCTTTTTGCCAAGACATCTGACATAACTGTCCTGTCCGACTAATGCATTAAACTCTGATAACTTCATTAATCTCTCCTGTTTTTGCATCTAATACAAGCACCTGTAATGTATCTAATCTTTTCACTCGGGTCATAGTAGAAGCAACCTTCACAACAGTCAAATCCCTTATCTCTATCAAATTCATTTGACACACTTATGGTTTTTCTTCCACCAGTGTCTTTTGTTTTTCCAACAGTTCTATCAATTGTGGTGTACTCCATATCATCAGTTGTATCAAGCCATCTTTCCAGTCTTTCAATTTTTCCTTGGACAACTCTTTGAATCTCTTCAAGGTTAAATCCATATAGGTTGTCTATATGGTCAAGAATAATTTCAACATCAGCTCTTTCCTCAAGAACACTTTCTCTGGTGGCTTCAATGCCTTTAGTGTAATCAGAGTATCTAATGAATTTCAAAAGAGCAACTGCTAATTCAATACACTCCTCAGCAGAAACTGTTAATTGATTTTTTGGTCCATATGTTTGTCTTGCGACTTTAAGTGTTTTCTTTTGTTCCGTAGTTAACATTTGCACCTCCTAAAGCGTTGTATCTGCAGATGTAAATTCTGAAATGTGCTCCACTTCAATATCAGCAGCATTGAAGATTTCCGCAGTCTGTTCTGAGATTTCTTGCTCTCTGCCATAGTACACCTTGGATATTCCAGCTCTTACAATTGCTCTTGCACAAGCCTCACAAGGGTATCTTGTAATAATGATGGTTGCTCCTTTTGCAGGAATTCCAAATCTGGCAGCTTGAGCTATTACAGCAATCTCACTATGTAAAGCACGGCAGTCACTTGGTAGACGATGAATCTTGCTATTTTCGCCATACAGCTCTTCTCTTTGACATTCAACCTCTCTACAATTCACAGGCAATGTTTGATTAACATCAAATATCATTCGCCCAGCATAGTGAGGAAGATACAGAGCTGACCCAACGGCAACTTTTTTACATCCTGACTTAACATCAGCAATCTCTTGAGCCTTTTGCATTATTCTTATGACATTTCTTCTCTCCATATGTCCTCCTGTTTCTTAGTTCTTTTGACTTTAATTCCTTTGTCTGTTACGATGTAGATGCCTCTAACACTATCAATTGCTCTATAGGGTTTGCCCTTCAGCTTGATATCTGTGACTATACCTTGAATACATTTGTACCCACCTTTTGTTCCTCTAGCATAGACAGTACGCTTGAACTTGGCTCCACAGTTGCAAAGAAACAGTGCCTTAATCTTTCCAGCATCCACATCAATCTCCTCACCAACACTCCAAATCATCTTTCCGCAATTCTTGCATGGTCCATAAAATGTTCGCTTGAATCCTTCTTCATCCACAAAAGACTTCAATCTCTCCTCATATACACCCATATTACACCTCTCTACTCTACATCAGCATCTATGTAAAAATCATACTTCACATGCTTAACTTCAGGTTCAGCCAATATTACAATATCATCAAACACTTTTGGAGTGTTAATACAATAAGTTATCGCATGTAACAATGCCTGTTCATATGAGTCATATGCAGGGATGTCCAATCTGAGCAAAGGATATCTCTCACCCTGTCTCTCGCTGTAGCAATTGTTCTTGAGAACCAAATATGCCTTATACTTCATTACAATTTCTCCTTTCTTGGCTTGTAGTTGTTTCTTGGTCTTCCTAGACCTTTGATAGCTCTGTAGTATTTTGAGAATTCACAAAAACAATTCTCAAGTGACATTACATTCATCACTCGGTCGCATTGCTTTAAATCAACCATATCTTCTTTTGGGTCAAAAAAGACTTCTTCTTGTTTGAACTTCTCCCAATTGTTCCTTATCCAGAATATGCACTCTTCATAGCTCATTCCATCTTTATCAATGAAAAGATAATCAATTCCTTTTCTGCATCCTGGACCAGCTACAGTGAATTCATTCTCACTGAAGGGAAAATCTTTAATGTAAGTGAGATCAACAAATATTTGATAAGCCAAAAAATCGCCAATTCCTTCCATATTGCATAGAGCTTCAAACACCTCTTTTTGAGAACTACAATTGAGAAGGTCAAATATCAATGTACTCTTATTCAAATCAGACATATACCTCAATATACAAGCAGGTACAAAATCCTCTTTTGGGTACTTCATCTTCAACGCTCTCTTCATTCCACCTGTTACAAACGCATTAGTGAAAAACACATAGTCAGGGTTATTTTGCGCATAGAGCAACAATTTCTTCTTATAAGGAACATATGTCCATAAGCTTTCAAATTGTATTGCTCCTCCCAAAATTTCCATAGTTTCATGCTTATTAAATAAGCGAAACAATATGATATTCATCATCTTCTGCCTCAGGGTTAGAAACTCATTGTCAACGATGTTTCTAATCAACCATATAGTCTCTCGGTCATGCTCCCTGCGGATGTTAGTGAATCTGAACTTTTTCAAAATCTCATCGTCTGTATATGGGACTGGCTTATGTTGAACATCCTTCTTGATATGAATTCTATATCTTTCTTTTACATAGCGAAGGAATAAGTCCAGTGCTTCACCATCTAGCGTTGGATGGGCACTTTCAATCTTCTTTAGCCTAACTCCGCAATATGAAATGTCCTTTTCTTTAGTCTTCATAGTCCTCCTCATTGCCATATATCAACATAAAATCAAATAAGATGATTACTAGTGGGATAAATATTTCACCACCAATGGCAAAATACCCTCTCATATGAGCAGTGACTACCATAATTGGTATGAGTAATGCCATATAGACAAGTGCTACAAGCACAGCCACTTTTGTTAGATACTTCATAACAACCTCCTGTAATAAGATGATTCAATTATACTATTTAATAATGAAGGTAGTAAACCTCGCTCAGACTGATTAAATATGGGCTGAAATTTGTGGTATTAGGGTGTTTTCTAACTATTCCAACCCTTTTTACAGCTATACTAATTTTTTCGTTATTTCAAAGATTTCTTGTTAATATTGTTAACCAGCGTACTAGCTGTGATATAAGACAATACAATCTTTCCTGACTTAAGGACAATGACGCTCTTGGTCTTTCTTCCATAGGTTAGGTCTATACAAGTGTTATTGTCCTTTGCTGTACCCACTAGTCTTTTTAGTGGAGCTGACTCAGGTGGAGCAATCACCTCAATCTCATTAATCTTAACAAAACTGCTCCCAACATTTAGCATATCAATCCCTCCTATTTCCTTATTAGGTAATGAATTCAATTTAAAATAAAACCGTGTAGTCTTTTATTATGTTTTCAGCTGATTCTTCTTCAACAAGCCCATCAATATACGCTTTTGCTTCTCTCTGAAGTCTGAATGAAACTTTTTCAGAGTCTCTTGTAGGAGCAATCTTTTCTCCAGCTTCGTCTATAATCCAATAATCTTTTGCAGTAGTCTTAGCGATTGTATATCCTTTGTATTCTTTGAATCCTTCGTACATCATTTTAATACCCTCCATATTTTTATTTTACAATTATATCATATACTCTTTCCCTTAAAAGTAAAGTAGTTTTTTCAAAATTTATTGACTTAAGGAATCTGTGATAATATTATGATTCTTACAAGGCTTTCCATTATTCTTGCACATACAACCACAAGATTTTGAAAGTCCAAGAGTCAAGCTGCTCCTGTTAATCAGTTTAGTGTTGCCACAATCACATCTACATAGGTACCAATGTCTGACCTTTGTAGGATAACCAGAGGTTTCATCAAGTTCCTTGCCATAATATGATTCAACATACAACTTTCCGATTCTTGTACCAACGATGTCATCTACATGTATGTAAGTCTTTCCTTTTTTACTCATGTCTTCACTCCTTCACAAATTTCATTCCTGTGAGCTCAGAAACCAACTTCTTGTACTCCTCAACTTTGATTGTACCTCTAGAGAACTCTTGATACTCAGCTTCAATCTTATCAGCAAACCAATAGAAGTTCTCAGGTGCCCATTCCAAGTTGTCATGTATAACCTTCATAGGGATAGCAAACATAAGAGTCACAGCCTCAGCCACAGCTTGTTTCACACCATTCTCGACTATGTCATCAAGCTGTTCCTTTGTCAGGGTGTACACAGTATCAGATTTCTGTTTTAGTCTCTTTTGTTGTCTGCGTTGTTGTCTATTCATGACTCCTCCTAATAAGCAAGCTCAATTCTGTTAGCAAATTTTGGATTGTTAGGATTCATCTGAAGTCCTGTCTTATCAAACTTCATCTTCTTTCCACTCTTAAGAACGATTGAATAGCCATATGAAGTCTTTGTAGCTTCATAAGTACCCAGACGCATCTCAGTGAATGCTTTCAAATTTACTGAAATAGTCTCAGATAGGCTTTCTTCATTTCTTGGGTTCTCACAAGCCAAAAACTTTGACTTTGTAAATTGTATCTTTTCAATACCTTCATCAGTCATTAGCTGTCTCCAGCACTCGTGCTCTGTATTTGCTGTATAGGTTGCGTGAAGCTTCTTGTTCACTCTCTTGCCATATCTCTTATAGAAGTAAAAAGTTTTCATGTTGAATTTCCCCTTTATTTTGTTTACAGCCTTATTGTGCAGTGGTCTTCATTAACTATTTCATAGAATCCTGCTTCATAAGTTCCTTCTTTTTTATCTTCTTCCTCGTACTGCTCAATTAGCTTAAGTCCTTCTTCTATTGATTTAACCTCATCAATCAATGTGCCTGTTTCTCTGTCTGCAACATATAGCTTTATTGGTTCTACATACATTCTCATTGCCTCGTCCTCCTTATTATATATTATAGTCTTACAATTTCATCTCCAGAGTAATTCCATTCTACTCTATAATAGCTCTCACCGAATGCATTTCTTGCTGAAGTAATTATTACATCTTCAGTTCCATTTCCAATCAATACCTCCATAAACTTTTCAGCTCTCTTTAGTGAAAAGAATGATTTCATATAGTCTCTCATCGTTACACCTCATTTGTATTCTCTTTAACTTACAAGCTTATCATATACTAGATTTTTACAAAAGTAAAGTAGTTTTTACAAAATTTTTTGAGAGATGGCTCATATTTTAAAGAACTGTGATGTTTTCACCATATTCACCGCTTGCGTATATTTTGCAATAACTGATTTCATCAAAATCTTCTCTTTCAACCATGTCTTTGATGTTCAGGTCTCTTTCGTTTGCGTTATCTACATTAAAGCTGTCTCTGTCTCCGTCTTTCCATCTGAAATATATTGCATATCTCATTTTCATATCTCCTTTGTTTCAGCTCTCTTTAACTTACAAGTATATCATATACTATAGATTTACAAAAGTAAAGTGTTTTTACAAAAAAGTTTAAAAATTTTCAAAATAATTTTGTTGAACAACTAGAAAATCATGTAGGATATGGAGAATCTTAAAATTGAAATTTAAAAATAGGTCTAAAAATAGGTAAGAATTTATTGTAAATATTGAAAAGTTTACCTATTTTTGAAATTTAAAAATAGGTATTTTAGCACACTTTTTACAAGTTGATTTTCTAAAAATAGGCACAAGGAATTTGCAAAAATTAAAGAAAACAAAAGAAAATATTGAGAAGATTTTTCGTGAAAATACCTATTTTTAGGGTGTCTATTTTTCTAGGAGTAAAGAAGGATTAAAAATATTGTTAACTTAAATTTCTTGTTAACTCTTCACAAAGCAGTACACGAATAGCTGCGAAAAGGGAAGAAAGTGGTCCAAGGGAACAAGGAATTTTTAACATAAAAATTAAAAATAGGTTTTTTCGAGAATTTTTTACAAGCAAAAATTAAAAATAGGTAGAATCTTGTAAAATTTTACCTATTTTTCGAAGCGTGCGGAACTTGGTTGGATTGTTGTATCTCGGAATTTTTCGCCTATTTTTAGTTTTTAGAATTTTAAAATTTTAACAAGGATTTTACAAGGAAATTAAAAAATACCTATTTTTCGTGCCCCCTACTTTATATTATATAATTATATAGTATATATGTATCTATTGTATTTCTTGTATTTCTTGTATTCTTGTATTCTTTATATATTATATACTCCTATTTATATATAGTAATAAAAATAGGTATAAATAGAAAAAAGGCTCTCAAGATTTTCTTTTGTTTTCGGAGGTTTTTATAAATTTGTTGTACCTATTTTTATTCTAAAAACGCAATTTTTATTGAAGCAAATACCTATTTTATAATTTAGAAAATAGGTATGAATCCTTGTATTCCTTGGAAAAATTTAACCTATTTTTATACCTATTTTTGAAATGCGGATTTTAGATTTTAAGATTTACCATAAAAATTCTTAGATATTCACGATTTTTAGGAGCAATCTTGTTAAAATCTTGGGAGGAAAGGTCATCACGAAGACTCTATGCGGTTACGGACTGCGACCTGTGCCAAAAATTTTAATAAAATTTAAAACTTTCGCTTTACTTTAGGGTGAATATAGAGTATAATTACAGTGAGAAAATTTTAAAGGAAAGGAGAGTTGAAAATTGCTTCCAGAAATGGCAGGAAAAAGAATCTCGGTCATGGTACCAAAACAAGAAGTGATCAGGGTCAGGAAAGTTCTTAAGGATGGACCAAGATTCGGTCAGAAATATGTTTGGTTGATTGATTTTAGAGGAATCAGAAGCACAAATTGCGTGAGAAGAAACAAAAAGAAACACAAATATGGCGGAAGCAGACAAGCTTTCAATTCTCCTGAAAAGTTACAAAAAGCTGTTGACGCTTATTTTGATAGCTGTTATGGGTTCATGTATGATGGAAATGGAAACATGAAATATGATAGAAACGGTGAGCCCATACGATATCAAAACAAGCCCTTTACTGTTTCAGGGTTGGCTCTAGGAATTGGAGTTTCCACAAGTACGCTTAACAGGTATGCGTCAGGCAACTTTGATGAAGATATGTTGGGCGATGAAAATTTGTCCAGCTACAAGAAAATCTTGAGAAAAGCCAAGCAAAAAGTGGAAAATTATGCCGAATCTAGGTTGTACGACAAAGATGGTACAGCTGGAGCTAGATTCGTCTTGGATAGTTCTTTTGGGTGGACAACTCAGAAGGAAAAAGCTGAGATTGATGAAAAGAGATTCAATATTTGGCTGAAAGAGCAAGAATTTGATTTGAAACAGAAAATGCTTCAGATGGGTGCTGAAGATAGTCAACTTGAGATAAAGATTGTAAAAAAAGGGGAATAAAAAGTATCTAGCAGCTTTAAAGCAAGAAAACACACTACAAAGAAGAGTCTGTCACCTAAAGCTGTTAGACAATAAGCACATTGAATTAAACCATGGAAGTTCAAAGGTAATTGTTGTGAATTGGTGTAAAAGACACAACCATCGATGTTTTGATAACCCGCTCTTGCTAGTACGAGAGGGGGGACTCAACTCCGAAGAGTTGAGTTTAATGGGGTGTAGCCAAGTGGTAAGGCAGCGGAATTTGACTCCGTCATTCGTAGGTTCGAGTCCTGCTACCCCAGCCAACACATAGAGAGTCAACAAAATGATTGTTTTAGCTTGCGCATCTGAATACAAACTAATGAAAACTCCTATGATTAGACTCTCTATGATATGACCCATTAGCTCAGGCGGTAGAGCACTTGACTTTTAATCAAGGTGTCCGGAGTTCAAGTCTCCGATGGGTCACCATTGTCCATAGGACATATCAAATTCTTCCTTTTGGTTATGTGGAAGCAACTCCTGTCTGATTAAGTTTATGTACATTGATTGAATTTGTGTGTCTTGTGAGTTGCTTCCACAAAGGTAGAAGAGGAGAAAGAAATGTTAATTGAGAAAGAAGTGAATCCACGCTTTGAAAATTTCATATTTGACTGGAATTACAAGCAGTATTTGCTTTTCGGTGGGTATGGTTCATCTAAGAGCTACCATATTGTTCTCAAGATTATACTCAAATGCCTACAGGAAAAAAGGAAAGTGCTTGTAGTTCGTGAGGTGTATGAAACTATTAGAGAATCATGTTTTGACTTATTCAAGGAGATATTGGAAGATATGGAGCTTTTATCGGATGAATCCTCACGAAAAGCTCAACATAATAAGATAGTAGCCAAGTCATCTCCAATGAGTCTAACATTCCCAAATGGCTCAAAAGTTATATTCAAGGGCATGGACAAGCCTGAAAAGCTCAAGTCAATCAATGATGTATCTATCGTTTGGATTGAAGAGGCAAGTGAGGTTAAATACAGTGGATACAAGGAGCTGTTGGGAAGAGTTAGACATCCATATTTGTCATTGCACTTCATTCTCAGCTGGAATCCTGTCGATGAACAGAATTGGACATTCAAGCACTTCTTCATCGACAGACAAAACAAGAGAAAGATTCTTGACCCAGAGATTCTATACAAACACAAAACAGTTGTTAAAGGCAACACCTACTATCATCATTCATTGCCTACAGATAATTTGTTCCTTCCTGAGGCTTATGTGAAGCAACTTGACGAACTAGCAGACTATGACCCAGACTTATACAGAGTTGCTAGGTTGGGCAGGTACGGAGCAAATGGTATGAAGGTTCTTCCGCAGCTCTGTCAGGTCTCAGCAGAGATTGTTGAGAAGCAAGTTTCTCATATACCTGAAGAGCTCAAGTTCACTGGAATGGACTTTGGGTTTGAGACTTCATACAACGCTATTGTCAGAGTGGCTGTAGATGATGAGAACTCATTTTTGTATGTGTATCATGAATACTATAAGAACCGCATGACAGACGACCAAACAGCAAAAGAGATAGCCTACTTGAAAGATGAACTGATTACAGCAGACTGCGAAGACCCAAAGGCGATTCAGTTCTACAATCTACAAGGCTTCAGAATGAGAGGTTGCCATAAATTCGCAGGGTCAAGGCTTTCTAACATTCGAAAAATCAAGAGATTTAAAAAGATTGTAATATCTACAGCTTGTCCGAATTGTTGGGACGAGCTAAAAGATTTAACCTACAAGAAAGATGCAAGAAATGATGAGGTTATATTTGATGAATTCAATATTGACCCTCATACATTTTCGGCAATATGGTATGCTCTAGACCTATATAACATGGAGGATATCAAGAGCAGAGGAAGAAACAGCAGGAAGGGAGCACAATCATAATGATGAGCTATACCAATATTGATAAGAGTACAGATTCACAATTTCTCGTGAGTCTCATGCAAGGTTACAATATCGCTATGTCAACAGTGACTCAAGAGCTATCTGGGCTATATGGCAGAGATGTTCTAATTGATATGGCTGATATTCTTAATGCATACAAGGTGTATTTTGAGGGTGCTGATTTCACTGCCGATTCAAATAATGACTATTCAAATTCAACTTGGCACTCAAAGCAAATTAAGGCTTTAATTGATAAGGAAGCAAGATTCTTATTTTCAGAATCCCCTGACATAAGATTGAAAGACCTTAAGTCCAGCACTTCAGACAATTCAAGAATTGAGCCAAATGAGAAGCTCATCAAGAGGGTGCTTGAAAAGAACAAATTCAACAGTAAACTTGTCAGAGCAGCAAAGGACTGCTTGATTGGTAAGAGAATTGCTGTTGTAACAAATTTCAATCAAGCGTCAGGAATTACAATTTCATTCATCCCATCGCTTGAATTTGTATATGAGGTAGATGGGACAAATTCTGATGTTATAACCAAATTTATTCAATTTTACAATATAACTGACACAGATGATAAAGACCTACAGCGAATCTACAGAAAAAAGTGGTATATGCAGGATGGATATTGCAGAGTAGTTGAGGAGATTTATGATGGTTCAGCTCAAGTTGTTGAAACACTGACTGAAGACCAAGCTACAAAATTTACATATATTCCTGTTTCAGTTGTAGTTAACGATGGACTAACTGGAGACTTGCTTGGTGTATCTGAAACTGAGGCACTAAAAGAAACTGAGAGCTATTACAGCAAGCTCTCAAACAAGGATATGGACTCAATCCGTAAAGGTGCTGACCAAATAACATATGCTATTGATGCTTCACCTAAAAGTACAAAAAATCTATCAAGAGCACCTGGAGCATTTTGGGATATTGAGTCTGATGTAGCAAAAGACGGGGCTACAGCCCAAATTGGCACATTAGACAATCCGATGAGCTATTCACCTGCACTTGATACTACACTATTAAGACTCAGAACTTCAATGTATGGAGCAGTAGATGTACCAGACACTTCAAATGAAGCTCTACAAGGTATGATAACTAGCGGAAAAACAATGCAAGCCATCTATTGGGGTCTAATGGTTAGATGTAATGAGAAGATGCTTGACTGGATTCCTACCTTCAAGCATACGGCTGAGTCTATACTTGAGGGAGCTAGATTATATCCTGAAATCAGAGGACTTTACACCGATGAAAATATTGTAGAGGACTACGAAATTATTGTAGAGAATAGCTATCCTATTATGCAGGACGAAGCTGAAGAAAAAACAAGTGACCTACTCGAGATTGAAGCAAAAGTTCGCAGCAGAAAGTCATACATGAAAAAGTGGATGGGAATGACTGACCAAGACGCTGAGAATGAACTTGAGCAAATCATGCGAGAGAAGGAAATGCTGGAACAGGAGAACTATTCAATAGAAGACACTTCTGCTGAAGAGCTTTAATTTACAGGAGGAAATTTGGTATGGGGCAAATTGCTGTGACTGTATGTGACAAATGCAAATTCGATAAGTGGGAACTAGATAACAACGACATCATAGTTGATGAAGCTATTGTAGAGAACAAGCCATTGAAAGCATACTCTCTCAAATGCCCAAATTGCGGAGCTGAATTTTTTTGCGGGGTAAATACAGAAAAGCTGAGTGATCTCCATAAAGGCTATGAAAAATTTCTACAAGCTCAATGTACAATGAGCAAAGGTAGATTTCTGATTCTAGATAAGTCATGGAAGCATAAGTTGGAAATAGAGCATGACCGCATTGCGAGAGTTTACAAGAGGATGAGACATGGCAAAGTCTAAAAAGAAAATGCCTGAAATTGAATTAGCAGATGCTGAAAAGATTAGACAGTCCAAGAAGCTCAAGAGACAGATTAGAGCCTTGTATAAAGAGACAGCTGAAGAATTCAATAAAAAGATTCGGCACTTGTCTAAAGACCAAAACACTAGTGCTATTCTCAAGAAGATGATGTTAAGTCAACATATAAAGTACCTTGAGAGAGAGATGGACAGAATTGATACAGAGATAGCTGGACAAATCAAGTCCAGTATGAATAAAACAGCTCAATCTGTAATAGATGCTAATATCAAATTCATGGGCAAGTTAGGGTTAAGCATGGCAGGAGCATTCAGCTCTGTACCTAACAAAGTCATTTCAAACTTGCTATCAGGTAAAGTTTACAAGGGAGATTGGAGCTTTTCAAAAGCAATATGGAAACAATCTCAAAAGGCTAAAGATGATATATACAGAATAGTTGCAAAAGGTGTAGCAGCTAACAAGTCAACTTATGATATAGCAAAAGACTTGGAAAAGTATGTAAATCCTGCAGCACGCAAGCCGTGGGATTGGTCAAAAATTTATCCTGGAACTAACAAGAAGATTGACTACAACGCTCAAAGATTAGCAAGAACCCTAACACAGCATGCTTATCAGCAAGCTTATAGAGAAACAATCAAGCACAACCCATTCATCACAGGAGTTATATGGCATTCAGTATTTTCGGAGAGGTCATGTGAAATCTGTATGGATAGAGATGGGCAGAGATTTGATAAAGGCACAGAACCACTTGACCATCCGCAAGGAATGTGTTATCTTGAACCTGAGATTCCTAAAAGTCTAGATGAGATTGGAAATGAGATAGCAGATTGGGTTCATGGTGGTGAGAATGCAGGGTTAGATGAATATATGAAATATGCCTATGAGGACTAAAATATAAGACACTGGATTTGTTGTAAAATTTTCCCATAGACAAAAGAAAATCTTGAATAGGTATAAGTTAATTGTATAAAGGATTTAAAATTCTTAAAAACAAAATAATTGATTATTAGTCATTTTGACTTTTAATAAAAAGGTTGACCACTGACCTGTAGTGGATATAAGTGCACCAAGGCACAAGAAGCAACTTGGAGAAAAGAGGAGTAAAGATGAACAAGTTTCTATTTAACAGATTTAATCTCATACCAATGATGGAAGAGAGCGGTGAAGGCACATCAGGGGGTTCAGGCAGTTCTGGAGAAGGTAATGATCCAAAAACATTCACTCAAGAGGATTTAAACAGAATTGCAGCCCAAGAGAAGAGACAAGGAGCGTCTTCAGTACTCAAGAATCTAGGATTTGAAGATGAAGAGACAGCAAAGGCTTTTATTGAAAAGTATCGTCAAGAAGAGGATGACAAAAAAGATGCTTTAGCAAAAGCGCAAGAAGACCTTCAGTCAGCCAACACAGCTAAGACTCAAGCCGAACAAAAAGCTGAGAATCTTGAAAGAAAGTTCCAAGCAATTGAGGCAGGTGTATCAGCTAAGAACGCTGATGATGTTGTACTACTTGCAACAGCTAAAGTTGTAGATGGTAAGACTTTTAAAGATGCACTTGAGGAAGTAAAAACAGCCCACCCAACATTATTTGAAACAACCGAACAAAATCAGGGTACAGGCGGAAATTCATCAAGTCATAATAGAAGACAAAATTCACAAGAGTCTGAGAGCATTGGTAAGAGGTTGGCTGAAAAAAGAAACAATGAGTCTGAAGCTCACAAGAAGAAGAGTTATTTTTCAAATTAACAGAGGGAGGTCATGTAAATGGCAAACAAAATCAAGAAAGTTTCTGCAACTAGCAAGAAGCAAATTCTGTTTATGACACAGCCTTCAGCAGCAATTGGTGTAGTTATGTCCGCTGATGGTGCGGTGACTGTTGATGGCAGAAAGATTCAAAGAGCAGGAACCCCAATTGCGGGAGATTTAACAGCAAGAACTGCAGCCTTTACTGTAGCAGCGGATTCTGGAGAGGGTGCAGCAGCTAAGTCTAATGCTGTAGGTGTTCTGCTTCACGATGTAGATGTTACAGATGGAGCTGAGAATGCAACTTGTCTGCTCTTTGGTTATGTAGACATTAACAAGCTAGAGTCAGATGTAGTAACAAAAATCACTGCTACAGCAAAAACAGCACTTGCTGGAAAAGTCACATTCGTAAAGTAAGGGAGGAATCAATTTATGCCAAATATTTTTGATTTAGTAACAGCCCAAGAGGTTGCTTCATACTGGCAAACACTTGACCAAGATAGAGCACCTTATCTGGGGGAAACACTATTTCCATCACAAAAGAAGCTAGGACTAGACCTCAAATGGATTAAGGGTTCAAAGGGTCTTCCTGTAGTTCTAAAGCTATCAGCATTTGATGCTCAGGCAGTTCCAAGAGAGAGAATGGGGTTTGACCAGATGTCAGCTCAAATGCCTTTTTTCAAAGAGTCAATGTACATTGATGAGGAGCTGAGACAAGAGCTCAATAAAGTCATTGAGTCTAACAATCCAGCTTATCTTGATGCTATCCTTAATAGAGTGTTTGATGATGAGACTGCTCTAATTGAGGGAGCTGCTGTATCTAGAGAGAAGATGAGAATGATGCTTCTAACTACTGGTACAATTGCAATTGAATCAAATGGTCAGGCTTATACATATGACTATGGACTTCTAGACGAACAAAAGCCTGAAGTTACAAAGTCATGGTCAGACCCAACTGCAAACATCATTGGAAACATTAGAACATGGCAGCAGGAAAGAGAAGATGCAACTGGCGTAAAGCCTACAAGAGCAATCTGCTCAAGAAAGACTTTTGGCTACATTTGCGATAACACTGCCATTAAGAATGGTGTATGGGGTAACACTAATACAGCTCCAATCACTGAGGCTGAGGCACAGGCTTATCTTATGAAGCAACTTGACCTTGAGGTTGTAGTGTATACAAAGAGATACAAGGAGGAGACTGGAGCAACAAAGGCATTTGTACCTGATGATACATTTGTACTATTCCCAACTGGAGACCTCGGGAATACTTGGTTTGGTACTACGCCAGAAGAGAGCGACCTCATGGCGTCATCAGCAGTTGATAATGTAGCAATTGTTGACACTGGTGTTGCTGTAACAACTATGCGTAGAGCTGACCCAGTAAATGTTGAGACTAAAGTTTCACAGATTACAATGCCATCATTTGAAGCAGCAGACCAGATTGTAATTGCTGATGTAATCAAAGCATAGCAGGTTAGGAGGAAATCCATGAAAATTAGAAAGAATGGAAACATCCTCAATGTATCAAAGGGAGCATTTGCTGCTCTCTTTGCCCCTATGGGGTATAAACCTGTAGAGGCAGGGGATGAATCATTTATTAAAGAAGCACCGCAGAAATCTGAGAATTTTGTGGTAGATGATGTACCATTCGGCAATATCCTAAACCCAGAAATTGATGACAATGAAGGTTCAGATGACGAAAACTATGAAGTTGTACTGTCTGAAATGACTGTAGCTGAGTTAGTTGAATATGCTGATGAACAGGACATTGACATTGAGGGTCTAAAGAAAAAGCATGACATCATCGAGAGAATTGAAGCAGTAATGGAGTAGAAACATGAAAGTATCAGACGAGTCATTATCAAATATGAAAAAAGCTCTTCGTGAAGATGCGATGCCATTGTTATCTGATGAGGAGTTGATGATGTTGTTGACTAATTCAGACAGCGTAGAAGAAGCAATCTATAATGGGGCAATTTTGAAGTCAGAAAATACCACCCTACAGATAAATGGTATGACTACAGCTGATACTTCCAAGTATTTTCTGAGAATTGCTTCACTCTATCGTCCGAACAACACAGGTATTCTCAAGGAGAATTGACCCATGAACAAGTTATTACAAGAAAAAGCAGTATTACATAGGCTACTACAGAGTATATGTTGGCGAGGTCATGTATATGAATTCAAAAGACTCCAACGAAATGAATACGGTGAGTTAGGGAATGAGCCTACACCAGTTGCACAGATTCAAGGAATATTCCACAATGGAACTTTAAGCCATATCTCACTGATTACATCAGACGCTGGAACTGTTCCAGCTAAGAGCGTGCCCTGTATACTGACTGCATGGGGTAATGCTGAGAAATTGAAGCTTGAAGATGTTGTTGAGGTCAATAGAGAGAGGTTTAGTGTTTCAGGCATAGAGAATATTGGTCAAATGAATATTGCTGGAGAAGTTTCATTGGAGGCAATCTTATGAAGATGGACATGAGAGCACTAAAGAAAGGTCTTAGCCTGCTTGAGTCTAAGACTAATGCTGGAATAAAGGCATTTGCTGAGACTGGAGCAATCAAGATGCAAGCTTATGCTCAATCACATGCCCCTTGGACAGATAGAACAGGAGATGCAAGAAAAAGACTCCATGGTAGTGCTCAAAACAGAGGGGATGTGATAAGGATACAAATTGCCCATGGAGTTGAGTATGGGATTTGGCTTGAACTTGCACATGAGAAAAGGTTTGCGATTATTCCTGACACAATTAGGGTTGTCGGTCAAGATGAAATCATGCCAGCATTTGATAGACTTATTGAAAGGTTGTAATTGTATGATAGATACAAGATGGAGCGACATATTTAAGCACCTAAAGTATAAAGGGATTGATGTGTACTCTCCTGGAACAAAAGAGGGAGAATGCAAAAGTCCTTATGTTGTACTTAAAGATGCTGGAGACAGCAAAGCAGAAAATAGTCCAGCAACACGAAGAATATATGACTTATTGTTGTATCTCCCTAAAAATAACTACAGCAATCTTGAAGTATACATAAGTGAAGTTGTTGAAGCTATGGATGAATTGTACCCAATGATTAGACCTCTTCACAGCAGAACAACACCATATTATGATGATACATATAAAGCTTGGATGACAAGCATTCAATACATTAATTATCGCAAAAACAAGAGACCATAGAAAGGAATAGAAATATGGCAAAGGTTAAAAAAGCAACTGAAATTCCTACAATTGACGTGTCACTTGTAACAATTCAGCCTGAAGGCTCGACAGACGAGTATGCATTTGACACAGCTTCACAAGTTGAGGTTGAGCCTCAAATTGAAGAGTCTGACGCAATTCAGCTGATTGTTAAGGGTGTGCTCAAGGCACAAAAGCCTACTACATCAACACTCACAGGAAACGAAATAACACTAACTGATAATGTGTTCACACCTGAACTTGTTAAGATT
>NFYY01005089.1_pt1 | contig 53548 bp, 73 predicted proteins | sample 1092491 | NCBI WGS metagenome assembly NFYY01 (sample SAMN03609884, study PRJNA323583) | gut metagenome | isolation source: feces | host: Rattus norvegicus | place: Denmark: GeoCenter | collected 2013 | reverse complement strand
TCGCGGTTTTTCATCGCCATAAGTATGTTGTTTATCTCATCGGCTTTACCTCTCGCCATTAGCACCATCTCTGCTCGCTCTCCTTCTCTGTCTCCCGTGTTATATGCACGCACTAACGCACTAGATAACACGCATAGGTATTCGATTAACTCGGCATCCGTGTGCCTCTCGACTAACTCTTTACTTGGACTTATCATTCTTTGTTCCTTTCGCTTTTATCTCGTCTTCTAAAGCCCTATAATCTTGGTATAAACTGATAAACTCTTTAGATAAACTTTTTAAGGTTTCTCTTGGTGCTCCGCAGTGCGGACAGACATCATCATACTCGTCCCAGTCTCGCAGGTCGTATTTACCAGTCCTGAACAGCGTATAGCAGTTTAGACAGAAGTAGCGGGGCTCTTTTTTCTGTTGTTTTTTCCGCCATCTATTTTGCCAAGGGAATTTCTTTTTCATGTTTTACTCCTGTATTATCTGTTAAATATCCTTTTCTTGTATAGTCGTATGGGCTATACTTTTCCATAAACCTTTTATTTTTTAGATAGAAGTATTCTGCTAACTCCAAACCGATAAATCCCTCGTCTAGGACATCCCATTTTGGATTATCTTTTATTATTTCAACTATGTCTTCGTCTGGTTCGATGAATTGTTCCATAGAGAATGTAAAGTTTGGTATTGCGGCTTCGGAATTATCTTGGAATCCTAGGCCCGTCATCCATTTGACTGTGTCTTCTCTTATTGACATTATATCTTCTCCTTTTACATTATAGCAAATCCGCCACTATTCCTCCTAGTTCCTTCTATAGAACGCATATCGAGCGAGCCGGCATATATCCAAAGTGCCGCAACTCGATCGTCATGACATCCTTTTTTTGCGGCCATACGGATGCTTTTAGAGCCGTCTGCTCTGGTTCTAGTGATACGCATAAAGGTTTTGAGTTCATCTAGCGTTCTCTGGTCATGTAGTATAATTGAGCCACGAGATAGCATCGTATTCAACTTATCTATCATTAACTCTTTTGATGATACGGTGGTGCGGAGACCGGGCATTTTGCCTACCCCAGTTCCGCCTCTGGTCTTTCGGCTGTCGTAAAACCAATGGTAATAGCGTCTAGCATTCACGGCGACCACAAATCCGTTAGCGACATTGCTTTCTGGGCAGAGTTCGGCTTTATTATACAGAGTTGCCGCACCCACTACCCAGTCTGCGTAGCCCTCATCTTGGAGACCACGCTCGGCGAATGTGGCGACTTGTTCGTTATTTTTGAGGTTGAAAATATGGAAGACGAAATTGTCGCTTTCTTCTGACTGGGCAGTGATAGGGTCGATTACCACTCTATACTTATTTCCTATCTCTGGTGGTTTGAAGATTATGAACGGGGAGATGTCGGTAGCGTGGGCTTCGGTCTTGTTGTTTATTGGGTCATTTAGTATCCTGTAGGCTTGCCCTGCCATCACATTTTTCTCTTGGCGGTCTATATCTTCCTTCATAAATACGCTTTTATCTGCTCCGATTTGGAGCACTTCAGTGATGTTGCTCGGGTATTCTAGCATCATCCGGTGCTTATTATTGTTGAAGTCTAGCAGTTTCCGGCGATACCAGTCAATTGCGTCGCCCCACCGCTCTTCTGCCAGCCCCTCCGAGCGGAATGCTGGCACCAGCACATCTCGCTCGTATTCGTTTAGCGACAGCCCTTGCCAGTCTATGTTACTTCGCATTTCTGGGTAAGTGAAGAACCACGGGACGAACACCACAGTCCAGTCGTCTGGGTTATCTAGAGCGATACGCAGTTTATCGAGGAAGAAGAGAGAAGAGGCATCCTCACCAACGGTGGAGAGATAAACCAATAAAGAAAAACCAGTATCAGGGAGGGCAGGGAGAATTGCGTTATCTAGTCGCTCTGGGTGGTCGTAATAACAGACCTCATCCTCGAGCAGGATGTTCATAGTTGAGGAACGGATAGAGGACGAGTTGGACGAGAGGAGTTCGTAGTTATTATTGAGTGGCACACCCTTGATATTGTCGTAGTGAGTGATGATAGACGAACCTAGCGTCTGCTTATCCATCTCTGGGAATATAGAGGGATGAACCCCCGACACGATTGGCATTACTTTCTGGTTATAGAACTTGGTGATGGTGTCGGTCACAGGGAAGACGTGGGTGATAGACATATTCTCGAGGTCAGCAAACCCGCAGAGGTAGTTGATTAAATCGACCACACCAACGGAAGCCCCGACTTGACGAGACTTTACCACGATTACGGAGTGACGCTTATTCAGTCGTGTTTTCTTATCAACCATCGGCAAAATTGTGCGAAATAGCCGTCTCTGAAATTCGTTTAGATGAAAAGGCACGGTCTTGCCGTTTTTATTCACGATTTGCTGGCAGTTAGAGGTAAAGAACTCAAAATTACGACACGCTTCTACGATTTCGTCACTCGTCAGCGGTCGTCCAGCGTTTGGCATATCTGGATGATATGTGTTTTTGATTTTTGCCATAGTAACTCCTTACCTATAATTATTCGTCGCCTTTATACTTGGCTTGGATAATTGCCTGCGTGATTTCCTGCTCACGGCGAGCCTCGCTATCCACTCCTTCGTCGAACATATTACTGCCCTTGATAGAGGTGTTTAGTTTCGCAAGGCTCTCCACGCAAGCCCTTAACATATCTGGGTCAGACTTGCCCTCTAACCCGTCTAATAACTCATATAATTTCTGGATGGCTTTTTTATTCAGTTCTTCTAGGGTTGGGTTGGGATTGCCACCGATAATCTCCCCGTCCATTATTTCTTGGTCGCCTTTGTTTTCGTCTTTTTAGCGACAGAGACTTTCTCCTTTACAGTCTTCAACACTTTTTCAACTGGCTTTTCTGCTACGCCGTTCGCCAGCTCGGTTCGGCGGTTACGAGAGATTTGCATTGTCTGGTTGCTTAAGAACCCAGCGGTAAGGATTAGTTCATTAACGAATAATGTGGTCTTTCGTTCAAGGTTATCCAATTCAACACCGCTCTTGGCGTTTCCGACTTCTTTGAACAAACCGTCGATTTCTTTAACTAACTCTTTTACTCGTGGTAACGCAGTTTCTGGTTTCATTGGATTAAACATTTAGATTTTCTCCGTTTGAGGTGATTTCACCTGTATTATAAGTAATATCTTCGCCAACTTTGGCGTTTGGTGTATTGTCTCGTGGGGTGACGGCTTCCTTGCCCGAGCCATCATCTGCTACGGTTGAGATACCACGAGAAAGTTGCTTCTCGTAATCGTGCCCAACAATATCACGGAACTTATCACGGATAGTCTTGCGGATAAGTTCTCGCTCGAAATCGTTGGCGATATAGATATTTGCTTCACCGATAGTCTCGAATGCGACATAAGTGCCGTTCGGGGTGCGTTTCGGTGCGTCAAACATCTTGATTTTTGGAATGCGGAAGTTATGCTTGGTCTCCACCCAGTTCAGGCGAGACACCATATAGTCCATATCAACTACTGGGTTTTCTCGGCTATCTGACTTGATAAGTGCGACTGCTTCATCTACGGTGATGAAGCCAGTCGGAAGATTGTTTTGGTTCATTGGCTAATGCTCCTTTACCAGTTACCTTTATAATTTTATTGTAAAGTATTTTAAGTATTTAGTCAAACTGCTATTGGTCAAATGCCCCGACCATCAGTTCTAACTTAATGCGGGCTTTTTCTCCACCTCTGTTGATATTTACCCAGTCTAGCATATTGTCTCTTACGCCGATGACCACCGCCCAACTGCTCTCGTCTTGTATCAGTTTCTCTAGCATCTCTATCTTCGCTTGGTTCTCTTCGCTCCCTCTTGGTAATATCTCGAGCAAAGCGAGTGACCTATCTCGTCCTTGATGTATCATTAGCCCGAGCGGGTCTCTATACCCTGCGTCTTTGAGAGCGGTTCTGATAAGTGGCTCGGCGGAACCGCATAGACAGCTACAAGCGTAAATCATTGCTGATTATCCTTGATGAAGTTGCCGTCGATTGTCTGTCCCTTTCGTTCCGAGATCTCGTTATATGCCATCTCTAAGCACTCCTTGAAATCTAACCCCAAGATATTGCAAAGTACGATTAAGCAGACTGTCACATCACCGATAGCGTCTTTTACTTCTGGTGTGTCGTATCTGTTCCGCGAAATCTCGTGTGCCAACTCTCCAAGTTCCTCTAGCGTCTTAATGGTTTGCTTGTCTGGGTTATTGATATTTCGCTCAACTCCCCATTCGGTTACCTTTTTAATTAGTTCTTCCATTTTTATTCCTTCCCTTTTACTTTATTTTCCGACCAGTTGTAAGGTCATATTCTTCTATTATCTCACCATTCTCCGATAACTTCACATAATAAGAGAAGACTTTAATTTTGGAGATAGCCTTGATATGCTCATTATGAAGCCTGCTCGCAAGGTCTGCGACATTGGTATTGCCCCTGATAACTTCCGGTAATTCTTTCTCTGGGTATAGCAGTTTATACGCCGTCTCTGCTTTTTCTCTCTGTCCAGAACATGAACAGACTAGTAGATATTCTTTCTCGTTCATCGTAATATCTCCTCTAGTTCTTTTTTGACATCATCCCAGCATTCGGGATAAACCGCCCTACACCAACTCATCTCGTTCAGTTTTTCTATCATCTGTTTCTGTCCCGGTCTGTATTTGGCAGTCTTATTTTTCTTCACTTCTAATGCTCCCCAAAACCCATCTTTGAAGAAAAAGACATCGGGATAAGAAGCGTTAGTGGTAGCGTTTTGCTGATATTTAATTACTATACAGCCTTTACTTTTCAGCCACTTAATTACTTTAGCCTGAAAATCTGCCTCTTTCATTTTTTATTCTCCCAATTAGAGGTTAATGTTATTCTAGTCGCTTCTTCATTTATATATTTAATTCTTCCAGTTTTCATATTATAAAGTAGATTTGGAGTGATAGATATGACTTCTGGGTTTAGTTCTGGCACTATTTCTCTACATCTCTGCCATACATATTGCGTTTGTGCTAGCGATATTGTTGTTGGTATTCTACTTAACCTGTAATAAGTCGTCTGATCCTCGGTTAATAATTGACCGTTTAGCCATAGACAATCTGAATACTTATAGATATTTGGGTTCAGGTATAATAGCCTAGCAAGCAAGTATTCGGCGTTCGCTAACTTGTCCTTTTTATCTGCTGGGAGCGATAGCCCAATATCGTCCTTTTCTATAAGTTCTCCAAATTCATTTGTGGAAAAATCTTTATTGGCGGCGATAATTTTCTCTGCGAGGTTAGCCATTATCTCCCCTTATCTTTTTATTTCGCTCTTCGGTCTCTAGACGCTGGATGATATAATACTTCTCTAATTCCGAAACCACGCTGGCGTTGAAGCAATGAAGCTCTTTAATCGAAGCGTCGAGTTCTGGCACATAATAATCGTCGAAGAACAAGTTGCTCTCTTGTCCATCGTGGATTTTATATGCTAGATGAAGTTTATTGTTATACCTATAAGCAGTTTGCCTCTCCTTGCCCTTTAGCCCCTTAAATGCGTTCTTAAACTCGTCATACGGCATTACGATGGCGTCATTGTCTCGACACCAGAACTTATAATCTTCATAAATATCATCTTTGAGGTTAAGATAACAAGAGAAGTATTTCTCGAGAAGTGGCTTATAGAGTTTATAAGATACTACATTACCCTCGAGTGCTTCTTGTTGGTCACGCATGCTGTGCGACATCGGGAACGGATGAGACGAGAAGAAGGAAGCAACACCAAGACAGAACCCAACTAACTTCGCTATTACTTCTGGGGTGTATGTCTCCTCGGCGAAATTACGCATAGATGACTTGGTGTCTTCTGTCGAGAAGTCGTGCGTGAATGGAATAATCCGAAGTCGTTTAATAAATGCTTCGTTCCCCTTACCCTCAAGATAAAGGTCAGAGTTGGAACTCAACACTAAACCGAAGTTAGCCCTCACCTTGACCTGTGTCTGCTCTCTCATTTTTGAGAGTTCAATATCTCCATGGTCAGCGATAGTTTTGATAAGGGCTTCATCTTTTAGCGCCTTATCGTCGTTCTCGTCCGCGGCATTAAGCATTGTGTTGGCGAGAGCAAGATACTTATGCCAGTCACCGATGTCATTTAGCGAGATACGGGTGGTGTTGCGAGTGCCGATGACGGTATGAAGAAGCCCAACTGCAGTGGACTTCCCATTTCGTGCTTTTCCGCGTAACACCCAGATACCGAACGGCTTTTCTGCCATAAACATTGACGAGATCATCAAGATTATATCTGTAGCAACAACGCTATTGCCGTCTGCCCATTTATTGATAAAATCGAACTCCGTTGGTAGATCTAAAACTAGTTGATAATTTGGATCTTCACGATATTTTTCAACCAACTGCCTCTCGGATAAGAGTTTATAATTTAGCATGAACTTTTGAATGTTCTTGTTATTAAATACGCCATCATCATATTTTACGACATTCTTGCCAGCACGGTCAGTATCGAAAAGCCTTCGGGCGCAATATCTACCTTTTGGGATTTTGTCGATAACTTTACATTGTTCGCTGTCCCAGAAAATATTGGGCATAATCTCTATAATGCGATTATCTACATAATCCACTTGTTTCTCCTTTCTTATTTTTAAGTCTAAACTATCCATTATTTTGCTAATGTCTCGCCCGTCTATAGTTCCGCTGCACCGCTCATAAATCTTGGTCACCTCGATTTGGAGGTCATCTCTGCCGATTGGGCGGAAGGTTTGCTCGCCGTCTATCGGCTGGTGTGTGAGTTTATCTAGCGGTCTAACTAGATAGGTTGAGGTGTTGCCTCTTATGGCTATAATATCATAAATATCGGAAATACCAGCGATGGTGCTATCTTGGAGCAACTTAAACCCCTTCTGTTGTTGCACCATATCATTGCCAGCAATATAACACTCCATAGCATAAGATAGGTTATTGAGGAAATCTCGTGGCACATTGGCTTTCCTCAAAGTGTCCATAGCGTTCATCACAGCGACGCTATCCTGCGGGTCGAACTTGACCATATCTTTTTTATTTGTCATTTAATAACGCACCTTTACGAGTTATTTAATTTTATATTTTTATGGTCTAGTGTTATTTAGTTGAATGGTTTATCTAATACTATAATAGCACGAGGCAAGGAAACCGTGTCAAGTTTTTATAAATCCAACAAATGATGGTAAAATGAAATTATGAAATTGAATTATGATGAACAGTTCTGGGGAAAACCTTTCCCAAAGGTTGATTGCAAACACTCTTGCGATGACTGCTGCGGGATAAGTTATGCTGCGGTCGAGGCAGCGTTGGGGGATGACATAACTGGTAAGGTGCTTCCGAAGAAGGGGCTGTGGAAAAATACTCTTGTTGAATACAAATCTAATGGTGCTATGTATCTTTACACAAAGGACGGCGTGCCAAGAAAGATAAAATAGTATGGAAAACATTTTACCAGAGAACGAAACATACGATTATGATGAACAAAAATATCTTAACCCAGAGGTGTCTGCTAATGAGCAGTTAGCATTTATCAACAACTTGCGTAATCTCCAACAAGCGAATACAGCACAAATTGAGCAGGATACCCGTAATCTCGGCACGACAGTTCCAACTGTGCAGGGTGGCTTAACCGGTGCGGAGACCTATTTCAAGAGCCGGTATCAGACACCACAAGCGAACCAACTAGCGGAGACTTTACGGACGGCGGCACTTCAGAACCAACTGAATACTGCCCTCTCGAATGTTCAGGCACAAGCGAAGAAACGCTATAACGAAGCATATTCAGCATATCGAAAAAGAATTTCATCTTACGGAAATGGAGGTGGTAGCACGGGTGATAGCACCGTTTATCCTACGACCGGCAGAGTTGAAATTGAAACTTCTGATGAATATACTATTGACCCAAATCTTGGTGAGGCTTCTGGGTTTAATTTACCTACTGGGACTACAACTGCTAAAATTGATAACTATTACTATACGACAATTCAAGATAAAAATGGTAAAACTAAAATGTATGCAACTAACGACCCGACTTATGGGAGGGCATCAGATGGATACTATTATAAGAAGACAAGCCCTGACCAAAATCCGGAAGCGATAATGCAGAACGAAAAGTTCAAAGAGATGGTTGCTAATCAAAAAAAGTAAATAGGGTTAGATAAAATGGATTTAGAAGAATATAAAAAACAAATTGAAGGGTATGAGAACTTTACCCTTAATGTCAGAAATTCAAAAGGTGAAATTGTTGATAAAATCAAAAACAATACAAATGGTATTACTCCGGAAACCGCCACAACAATTTATAGGACGACTGATAAAGACGGAAAGCCGACTTATACAAGAAAACCGCTAGACGCTGATCTGTCGGTTTCCCTCGACCAAAACACTGGGAACATTAAAATTAAGGCTCCAAAAGAACTGACCGAATATGATGAGTTCAAAAGTTTAGTAAATACTGATGAGTTGAAAAACCTCTCTCAGATGTATAAACTAAATCCAACTTCCAAAGTATCGATTAACCAGTATAATTCTGAAACTAATGAGACCGAACAGAAAGCAGTCACCGTCCCAGAGTATATTGAGACGCTTAACTCTGCTTTAGAGAATATCCGCGAGAACAAGAAGAACATAAACGATTATCGTAAAAACCTTGTCGGCAAGTATGGGGAGAACATTAATAAACTATCGGACAAGCAGTTGCGAGTAAATAATGGTAGTGGCTCATCTATCTATATCCCGCAAGCAATTCTTGATATGAACAAAGATTTACGAAGCTCCGTCGATAAAAATAGCATGATTTCCGTAAAGGAACTCAAAAAACTATGGACGAGAGATAAAATCGGTCGTGAGGAACTACGAACGATGTATGCGACGCTAAACAATCAGATTAAAGGCAATCAGGAATGGGGAGATACATATAAGACGAGTGAAGACGGCGAATACTATAACCGTAACTCGGCAGAGGAGATGGCACGGAACCTTGGCTTTCTTAACTTTATGCAGCAGAACGACCCAGAAGCAAGCTGGAACCAGCAGGTTGGTGACTTCATCGAAACAGCTGGACAAGATTTATTATACGGGTTTGATCGTGTGCTAGCGGGGACAGCAAACCTAGGCGAGATGGTCTTAACGCTTGGGCAAGGGCAGACTTTCCAAAATGCCATCAAAGATATGGATTCTGCTTTCGAGTATTATAACGAAGTTAATACATTGTTGAATGATAGCCTTGCTGTGGCACAGATTTTAGGAACGATTAGTGGGAGTATCGCTGGTTCGGTGGCACTGAATTGGGTTGGTGGTAAGGCTGCTCCGTATGCTAAAAAAGGTCTATTGAAAGTAGCAGATAAGGCAGATGATTTAAAAGCAGTTACCTCATTGAAAATGGGACAACTAGCAAATAAATTGGATGTAGCGGATGAACTATTGGAGGCAGGGGCGACTACGGCAGGCACGCTCAAAGCAACGGATACCGCTATCGATGCTGCTAAATTGACCGGTAAATCCATTGAAGCGGCAAAGACTATTTATAATATGGCAGACGACATCGCTAAAGGTGCTAGAACCTTGGTGAATGTAATTACTCCCAGCCAGAAGGCGTCCATTGCTGCCGGTTTAGCAGATGTGATGACAAAAGGCAAAGCGTTTTTTGAAAGCGGTAGTCTAGCTTCTGTTACAACAAAGTATGTGCTAGACACGATCCACGACGCGCTTATTTATAGCAGTTCTGATTTTCGAGATTTAATTGATGCAGTGAGCCAAGACCCAAGTGTGGAGAATAGACAAGAAGTCATCGATTTCTGGAAAAATGAAGCGATCAACAACTTAATTTTCTGGGGTGTAGCAGAGGGGGCTAAAACCTCTCTAAAATATTCTGGCAAAACCCCACTTGGACAGAAACTTAATATTAAAGCAACCACCGCCATCAACAAGCTCGAGGCATGGACTGGGGATAAGATTAAAGACCCGATTAAGGACAAATTCGCTGGTGGTAGTTATATCAAGAAACTAGAAGAGAAAATCGAGAAGGCTTCAGAAAAAGGTGTCTCTAAAAAGTTGGAACGCTTGCAAAATAAACTAGCACTGGAATTACAGACGAAAGATGTTCGTTCGGCTAGAAGAGATTTAGGTAATCTTGATGTCGAGTTTGACGGTCTTAAAGTCAATAAAGAAGATTATGCGAAGTTTGTATCATTGAAAACTAGAGTTGAAGCACTCGAAAATAGTATTGACCGCTATGTTGGTGAAGTCAAAAATAAGATGAACGAGACTTATAACTTACAGACTGACCCAGCGACTGGCACGAAGTTTTATATCAACCCAACACTCGCGATGGCTGATATGGCATCGAGCGATGTTCATACTAACCTTTTGCGTATGAGCAAGCAAGCTGGAATGGAACTTCCGAAACCTAATAGGGATGATTTTGGTTTGCCACAAGAGGTAGTAGATTATTATGTCGGCTCGTATAAACTAAAACTAGCAGAAGCGTTTGCGTCTAGAGGCGGAACGCTTAAAGATAAAGCAGAAAATGCGATTGCGATTTTAGAGGAGAACATTGAGGGCTACTCAAAGACTGTACCAGAGAATATCAGAAACTATATTGATGAAGCATTGGAGAACAAGACAGTCCAGAAATTCTACGCTGAACTTAACCTTTACGGAGTAAGTGACGCCCGTGGAGTGCTAGATAAGGGCGTAGTCGCTGGCTATATGGAAGAAGGCTCGGTATTTGCGGAAGTTGGTTATATGCCAATCGTAGTGAAACAAGACGGAGTTAAATGGATTGCGGATACGGATACTTATAAACTCAACCTTACGGACGATATAAAAGAACTAACCTTTAATGTCAAATCGAATGAGCACTATGAAGACTTTGAGCTAGTCCGCCAAGTTCGGAAACGGAAAATGGCAGAAGCAGAAATCCAGAAGATGAACCTAGATGCTTATAGAGGAGATGGCAACCAGAGTGCAAAGTTTGAGGTTCAGGTTAGCGGAGAAGAAACAGCGTATGTCCGAGATGTAACCAAGAACAAAAAGTCTCTTGAGCAGTCCATTGATACTAATATGAAGACAATGTGGGAGAATGCAGGTGCCGATGTCATAGTCGGAGAAGCAACAAGACCGGCAATAACAAAGGGGCTTACCTCTGGGCAGTCTAACGCTGTTGCTAATGGTCTGCTGATGAACCAAGTGGATGATTTAATTAAGAAGTTTGAATTAGAAGAGATAGCGGATGCCAATAAAGTCGCCATGACTTTCCTCGGAGACGAAACTCTTGATTTTGATGAGTGGTATAAGAAACAACCAGCGTCGGTGCGAAATTTCGTGAATAGCCTAGCTGGCAACACCAAAAGTCAGAATGTGTCGCTAGATAAGTTTGCAATGCTGGCGAGTGACGGAGGAGATGAGTTCTTGAACGGATATAAGCGGGCAGTCCTTGCTGGCACTCCAGACTTTAAGAAATCCGACTATGCGTTAGAGGCAAAACGCAATATGGATGCCGGACAAGACGCATTGTATGATATGAGCACTAAAGCGGACGCTAAACGCTCGCTTAAAAGCATTGAGGCTATAGATACTGATAGGTTTGTAGATGACGCTTGTGAAGACTTTCGAGTTCTAGTTAATGATATGGCGGATGGGGTCGCAAAGAATAAAGGTGCGGTCAAAACTATCGCTACCATTGCGGAACAGACAGATGGGGCAGAAGAAATTACTAAATACTATGCCCTGTCGCAGTTACAGAAAAAAAGTAATCAGAAACTTATTGAGCAGAAGATAGGTGAGCGTGTTGATAAATGGCTCTCCTCTTATGGTAAGGATTTGACTATTGATGAAGTGAAGCGACTTAAAGAAGTCGCAAATGAGATGTTCCAAGAAGTCGTCCAAAATGAAATCGATAATATGAGCGCGACCGTCAAAGCGTTCGCCGACAAGTATGTTGATGGTAAGTCGATTTACGATAAGGTAAAGGAATTGGATGAAAAAATTAGAGGGATTAAAGAAGATGTCGGAAACGATGTAGTCGAATATATTGACGACCAAGGGCGAAGAGCATTCGCACAGGTCGATCCGGCGTTCGCATCTATTTACAATTATCGCTATAAGATGACTAGAGTGGAAGCGTCTAACTGGGCAAAAGCCAACGCTATGCTCTCCAAAGTATTTCGCTACAATACCACTGGTCTCAATGTCCGTTCGTGGGGTTCCCAAATGGCATACGACTTCGGTTCGTCTATCTTCGTGGCTGGCTCTTTTGACACCATCAAAAAGAACGCCGATGAGTTAAAGGATGTATTCGGAGAAAACATTGTAGAGCAGATTAAAAATTTTGACCCATCTGGTTATGAAGCAAAGCAAATCGCAGCGATTGCTGAACAGACTGGACAGTCTATAAAAGAAGCAACGGTCGCTCGAGAACTCGCTAAGGGCACGGCGAGCGTAACAGAACATACCGAGTATGCGATGTATAAAAATCTACGACGAGAATTATCGGCGGATGACTTACTAGACAACGCCCAGAATAAGGTCAAAGAAATCGCCGAGAAGTATAGCCCAGACCGTTTAATAAACGGTAAGCGTGAAACATATCTCCGTAAGCGAAACTATGTAAATGCTTACAACGACGCAATCAAGAACGGCTATACGGTGAAGCAGGCACGGGAACACGCTGAATTCGTGATGCGGAATGCTACGACTAACTTTAACCGCCAACTGATGCACTTACAATGCATTGGTGATAGCACCCCGTATTTTAAGGCGGCTATTAACGGCTCCAAATCATTCTGGCGGATGTTCTCGCTAGACCCAGTCGGCATCTCTGGACGCATTTTTGGCGGGCTCATCATCCCGACGATGTATCTTACTGGCTATTCTCTTGCGGATGAAGAAAATCGCAAAGCATATATGAACTTACCAGAATATCAAAAGGCTGGCAATATCATCTTTATGATGAACGGACAAGCCATCTCTATCCCAATGCCACAAGAAATCGGAGCGTTAGTCGATCCGTTCCGTCAATTCGTGGAGTATCTCTATAACTCCAATGAAAATGACTTCTGGGAACTGATGATGAATGATATGCTCGGTCTTGTGCCGTATGACCTGCAGGGTTTCTCGACTATCGATATGAATGTAATGAACGGCAACCCGACTATTTTAGATAGAATAAATCGTGGGTTCGCACGGGTATTCTCATCTGTGGCACCAATCCCCATCAAGTCTATGTATATGTTAGCGACACAAACTGATCCATATACTGGTAAGAAACTAACATCGCCAGATTATCGGTATTTTAATGAAGAGACTGGTGAGTGGGAAGGCGGTGATAATTACCAGTCCAACTTCGCCCGCACCTTCGCTAAAGTATTCGGAGATGAGGTTAATCCCGGCTTCGCAGAGAAACTGTTGAGTGGGATTATCGGTAAAACCGGTATCGACTTGATGTCGTCTGTGCTATCATTTGCTGTTGAAGGGGTAGATAAGGGAATTGAAACTACGATGACAAATCTCGGTAGCCAAATCTCTGCTCCATTTACTATGGCGGTTTATGATAAGAAAGACTCAGATTGGAAACAGGCGATTCGTCAGCTAGAGGCAGAAAAAGACAACTTACTACATAATAATACTAAACTACAGAAATTGAATAACCAGTTAGAGCAAGAGACAGACCCAGAAAAACGACAGACAATACTCGCCGAGCGAAGTAATATGCTTAATGACTTCTACGACCATGTGAATACAACTATTACGCAACTTAAAGAGGCGTATGGTGGAACTATCGACCGCACGAAGTTCGCTGCTTTAGTCGCACTCCTGAACTTCAACTCGGACGCTGGTTGGCAGACTGGTTCGCAGTATTCGTCTAATCTTACGCAAGACAGTTACTGGGCAGGTCGCTCGGAAGCGATCAGCGTGCTTAAAGGTATGGGAGTAACTGGTACAGAAGACGCAAGCATCTTCGGATATATGACCGTTGATAAAGGGGGCAACCCAGTCGTGAAATACACCAAGCCGACAGCGATTATGGAGATGGAGAATGTCTTACGAAGCCAAGACGACATCCACCTTGCGAATATCAAGGCAGCGATTAGCGGAGCAGATTTGTGGAATAAGAAACAAGCATACCGCAACCAAGTCGATGCTATCTACGCTAAAGATAAACTCTCCAACAGCGATTACGAGAAAATTGATAACATCTGGATCAACTGGAACGCTGAAGTAATGAAAACGCTTGCCCCGTATGTCAGCGAGATGTCGCCAGAAACGGCGATTAATAACTCGCAGGTGATGGATTATCTAGATAGCCTTATTGAAGTGCCGGGAGCGTTCAAGGTTGATAGCAGAGGCAAGCACGTCACTAATACCAAACTCGATGAAGGCTCGGCGAAAGACGCATATATCAAAAACTATATTAGAAAGATTTTCCAAGTTAATAACACTGGTTATACCGGTGGAAAGAATTATAGTGATAGGTAACAAGGAGAAAATATGGATATAGAGAAAAACATTGAAGAGTTCAGCAACGCAGAACGGGAGCGAGTAAAATCGCTCCACGCCGGAAACAGCAACGCTACGGCGGAACAGGTTGGCGAAGAAAAGCCAAACCGAGTGGTAGGTGATCTTTACGCAGAAAAAGCCACTGCTCGGTTCGAGGAGGCGAAAAAAACTCGCCCGAATGGCTCGTCGCCAATAGTTATGACCGCAGTTCAAGAAGTGATAGACGGCGACGGCGGGCAAAGCCTTGCCCGAGCGTTTAAGCGTGCGAAAAAAGATATTGATTATCTTATAGACAGAGGAGAAAGAGACCGCATCGGGATGCGGAGGGAGCAGTATATGGAAGAAGATTTCTTGCCTGCTCTCGAAATCGTGATTAACAGCACCTCACCTGATGAAGTGCTAAACTCCGACATGGCACTCAAAGCCCTAGATAAATACGCCTCGTTATTGGGCTCTGGCGACGGCTATACGGCGACTTACATCCGAAATGCCTACGGCAATGCCCTCGGACAGAAAGAAGGGCGTAGCGACGATTATATTACGTCTAGCGTGCGAAGACTGAACCACTTACTAGACCACGGGAATATTCGCACGGCTTATGGGCTTGCGAATAATATGAAGCGGATGATTGACGCTGGAGAAAAGCAGGCGAGCGACCAAGATTACGAACTGGTCTCACGGATTATCGCTTATTACGAATAGCCATTTGCCATAATTGGAATATATTGTTATACTTAAATTAACATTAAAAATCTTAAAGGAGCATAAACTATGGATAGTTTAGTCTATAAAGACGCACTGGACATCATTAAAAAAGGTATTGCCCTGTTGCCAGATGACAAGCAGGATATGTTCCGTACCCAAGCGAATAAGAAAATGACTTATGACGCTATTGAGGAAGCGGAAAAAGTAGCGAACACGGATGAGCGGAAAGCATTGCTCGAAGCCTTCACCTTGCAGACTGCCACGCAAGTTATCACTCTCTTATGGCAACTTCAACTCCTAACCAAAGAGTTAGAAGACAAGTTCCGAGCGTTACCGCCTCTTGATGAAGTGGCAGATAAGTATGCCGGGTTCGAGAACGACCGCACGGTGCGGACGAATGCGTTAGTTGAAAAGGAACGTGAAATCGGCGAAGAGAAGCGTGACATTGACATCTTTAAGGGCGTCTTAAATGGTATGTCTAGCAAGAAGTCGGAAGAAGCATACGACAAATATCAGAAACAAGCATTAGAAGCGGTGACAAACAAATAATATGACAATTAAACGAGACGCACGCGGCACATTGCGAGACTATAAACGTGAATACAGTCGCTTTCAGAGTTCAGCGAAAGCCAAACGTGAGCGTGCGTTGCGTAATCGAGCAAGACGGCAAGCAGAGCGAGACGGTCGGGTGCATAAGGGGGATGGTAAGGAGGTAGACCATAAAGACAGCAACCCGAATAACAATTCTCTCTCTAACTTGCGTGTGGTGTCTAGGACATTTAATCGAAGTCGAAAAGAAAACTCCCGCAGACGAGGCAGTAGAAGAAATAAGAGCAGTTGGGGAGTATAGATATGAGGAGGGAAAGTGAGTTATACATACGAATATGACGACCCATATAGGTTATTAGCACATAAACTTATAGCATCAGAGCGACCAGCGGATGTATTAAGAATGCTAACAGACAATGAGTTCATCTTGCGATACATTATCAAGGAAACTAGAAACCAAGACTATAAGGGAGCATTCACAGACTGTATTATCGAAGACCTGCTAGAAGATAAACGCAGGATGGAGTATATGGGACAATTAGACGCATTAGCCGAGTATTATTACTCGGTTTTAGACAAAGAGCGTTTAAGAAAAAATATCCGCCAATGTCTGGCGGAGTTAGGTTTAGTCTGCTGACGGGAGTGTTTTATTGCTTAAACAGTAGTCTAGTCCAACACGCAATTCTATATCTGTATGCGTGCCGACTGATGTGTCGTCATCGAAGTTGATAAAGGTATTAGCGTCAATATATTTTTGGTAGAAACCTTGCCCCATACACGCGGGCAAGATTTTTTCTTCCACTCCGTGCTTGTCGAAGGTCACAAACTTATCTCTAAAATAGTGGCACTTCGCTTCTGGGAATACATAACCGATACCGTCATTCGAGAAGTCGATGACTATTGGATGCGTTTTAATCTTATTACAGGTGATACCATCTAACTGGTCGAACACGATCGGGGCAGAGCCGTTTTGCTTAATTACCGACAAAAAGCCGTCGAACTGGTCGATAGACGACTTCCGCTCCACCATCGGGTTTTCTGTCGGGTAAAGCATTTTCATTTAATCGTTTTTCCTTCCGCTCATTATGATCTCTACGTTGCCGCCATACTGCAAGCACCACTTACTGTAAAGGCTAGTCATATACTGGTCGCCATCTAACTCGGAGAAGTAATAAAGGGCAGTCTTCTCGATAGCAGCGATATTCTCTGGGTCGTGCTCAAATAAGAACATCAGTTCCATGCGAGTAATTGAGCGACTTTGCTCAATGTCGGTCGCCCTAGCCTCCTCTCGGAAGTCTGCCACTTCAGCGGCGATGGCGTCCTTGAAGGAACTAGAGAGCCAATTGCAAGCCCCAATTCCTGTCCCAGCAATAACCGTAGCGGCGGAGATAAGGGCGGAGATCTTCTTAGCCCCATCGCTTAACTCATTAAACCATTTCTTCGGTGATTTGCGTGCCATCAGAAGTCCCCATTTACCGACAAAGTATAGTCATCTATCGGCATAAAGAGTTTCTGTCCAGAAGCATTATCGGTAGTCGGTTGTCCATCTTCACCGAGATAATATTGACGCCCTACAATATACTTGTGAGCGGTTGTGAGCGTGAGCCAGCCAGTCGTTTGTAAGAGGATCTTGTCCGTCCACTTTCCGACCATTAAGAACATCGCTTTGTTTGCTCCACCAGCGTATCGCATAATGTTAAGTCCCGGTGTGGTCTCAATGTAGCCTGCTCGAACTTGCCCATCCGGAATTTCAAGTGCTTCATTATTCGGTGACATCGCAATTACATTAGCGAGATTACCCGTTGGCATCACTTTCTCCCCCGGCACACGGACTGGAGTATAAATAGTATTCCCCGTCGCTTGGTCAGTGAGAGACCTTACACCGAGAAAATAGTCAGGCACGCTAGCGAGATTATCGATGTCGATTTCGCTGATATGTGCGATTGTGTATGGTTTATTACAATTCATCTTATTCCTTTCATTATCTTTTAATTATCACCCGAAGATTTCGTCTCCGAAGGCATTATCCGCAAGTTTATGAGTGTAGAGACCGTGCGTCTTGTCTAGCGAGGTAATCGTGCCACTACCTTCTGGGATTTGGACATTCGGGTCGGAGTAAAGGTTGATATTACCGAACATCACCTTAACATCGTCTGGGGCATCTTCTGGCGGTGTGAGTTTTTCCTCAAGCACCGAGACGCGGTTCTCTAACTGGGTGATTTTCGCATTGAGGTTGCCGATTAAGATGTTCAGGTTGCCGATAGTTGTTTTGAGGTCATATGGCTCAAACATCTTGGTCGTTTCATTATAGATAAACACCGAGCCATCCGTGGCTGGTTTAGTCTGGTCAATGTCTTTCAGTTTAGTCAGAGAGATAATGCGAGAGAGTTCGTCGCCAGTAATACAGTCGGTCGAGCCATCTTCTTTATGAAAGATTAAGCAGTTTTCGGAGATTTCTAGGTGGGTAATGGTCTCTGCCGCCTTGACTAGTTTAGTAAGGTCGATACAGTCGCCACCCCAAGAACTTTTCACGCATAAAACGGTTGGGTTCTCTGGGTTCCAAGTATATTCAAGATAAGCGTTGATACAATTAGCGTCAATTTTCTCGCATTCGATATAGTTAAAGTCTGTAATTTCACTCATTATGCGTTCTCCCTTACCATTACGATTTCACCACTCTTTTCATCGAGATACAGCCGACAGACTTTGCCATCTTCAGCGACTGGTGCCGCCGAGACTTCGGTAATAGTCTTCCAGACCGCCTTGTCTTTCGCCGCCCAAGTGAGATAAGCGAACTTATTGGTGGAAGATGGTGGGAGCAGGCTGTTCAATTTCCCGTCGGCGTCCGTGCCGAGTAAATAATCAACAGAAGTTTTCGCTACATCTATTGGGTTTGTTGCTACCCAGCCGTTGTTGATACCCTCGCAACCTTCACCGCAATCTGCGTCCTTGCGGAAGTTTAAGATACCATTGTCGTCGATACTATCCGAGTTAATGTCCCCAATATCTGATAAGTGCAAGATAGTACCTAGTTCTTTTGCCGTAATGGTCGTCTCGCCACATTCACCGATGTATTTAAGCGCCCGAGCCACTTTATCTGCTGACAAAGTGGTGCATGTTTCGGCATTCTTTACTAGAGAAGAAAAGTCGTAATAAACTGACTTCCCATTCACATTAAACCGCAAGACAGTCGGATCTTCCGATAGCGGTTCGATAGAAAAGACTGGTTCGGCACACCCACAAGGGTTCTTACAGTCTTTATTTTCACATTCATAACTCATAATTTTATTATAATTGGTAAATCTTGTAATTATAAAAAAATGTATTATTCAGATATTTTAGGTATAATGAAGTTATGAATGAATATGTAGATTTTGACAACAAATGGTCTTATCCGCTCCAATGGTTGTTAGAAAGTGAAGAAGCACGAGTTTCTTACCACCGTTGGTTGTGGAGGTCTGCTCTTGCGAAACAGGGGAAACCTTGTCGGAACACCTATCAGGAAGAATTGAAAAGCAATATCAAGAAGGCGAGACCTGATATTCAGCAAGCGTATGCTTCTCGGTGTGAGGAAGTTAAGGAAGGTCGCTCTTTTGCCCTCCGCAAGGCAGTTGATAATATCGCTTCCCAAATGGCAGGCGGGGTTGATAGTTATGATTATCGAGTAAACGACCCGTATATGATTATCGACGCAGACACCGAAGACTTGCTCTCGGCGAAATGCGAGCAAGACTATATCGAAAACAAACTTGAACTGCTCGTGCCAGTCCTATCTGATGATATTTTATGGGCAGGCATGGCAGCGGTGCTAGTCGAATACAACCCGAAAAATGACAAGAACAATGTTATCCGGATTAACCCGAAGAATGTGCTGTTCGACACCAAATACTCTTCGACTGGGCAGGAACGCTACCGTGGCTATCAGAAGATGATTAGCTGGCGGAAATTGAAGAAAATGCTGGAAGTCGATGAGAACGAGGAACTTAACCTCACGATTAAAGCACCAGATGGCACGCCAGTGCGAGAAGAAGGCAAAGGCAAAGACCGCAAAGTCACGCTAGATAAGACCGCTACATATAGTAATCGGAAAATCCGTTCTCTTAATGGGCTAGACATTTATGTCGATAGTCTCAATAAACTTGCTTCCGCTCCACAACTAGCAGACGGCATTGGTAATTACCCAGAATACGACCACGACATTAGAACTTGTTATAATCTCGGTTGGTATCAGAGTTTCGCCACCGACCCAGAGAAACGCACGAAGACCGGTTACAACGGCGACGATGTGGAACTTACGGTCATCTATGATTTAGACCGCAAAATCGAGTTCAAGATTATTAACCGACGCTATGTGATTTCGGCGAATAAGAAAGCGTTTAAGCGGAAAATCAACTTCACTTGGTATGACGCACGGACTGGACGAGAAGTAAATAGGTTAGAGGACTTCTACCTAGACTGCCCGCTGAAGTTCGCTTTCGACCGAGTAAATAACCTAGATACCGCACCACACCCGTGGTCTCTGGTATTCTCTCTGTTAGACGCCCACGACGAATTATGTGGTTGGCGAGCGAAGCGTGAGCACGTCAGCAAAATCCTTTCTATTCTTCGTATCGATACTAATGGAGCGGACGCTGAAAGTCTAGTTGGGCTGATTAACATTATGGGTGGGATTTATGACAATTTACAAGGTGATATTCGGAACATTCAGTTCGCTTACGATTTCACTCCGATTGACAGCGAAATTGCTCACCTCGAGAATATGATACAGCAGGTGCTTCACGCCTATGACCAGTTCGATGCCTTACAAGCGATGGGCGACCGAGCGAGTGCGGCAGAGAGTGGTATGGCAACCTTCGCCGTAGCGCAAGGTCTAGCGGTTCATCAAGGAGCATTAATGCGATTATTCGGTGATATTGCCCGTCAGTGTATTGCTAACCGTGTAGCATACTCAAACCATCAAGAGTTCCCAGTTATTAACAGCGGGAATTATCGCTCGATTACTATTCAACAGATGGCTCTGTCAGCGGTTATCAATGTGACATCCAAACTTGCCCAGCAAATGCAACAGAAGCAAGCAGCGGCGAATGCTTTGGCACTTCTCGGCACACTTGGTAAAGGCATCTCGATTAGTGATGAAGGTGCGTCCTACTTAATGCAGAAAGCCCTTTATAACGGTATCCCACGCAAGATGGCGGAAACCTTCGTGAAAGACGCTAGACCGAGCCAAGAGGAACTCGCTATTGCCCAGCAACAAGCCCAGAACGACGCCAATATGCTTGCTCAGAACCAGCAGATGTATATGCAGAACCCAGTTCCGTATGAAGTTCAGAACGCTATGCAAAATTACTCACCAGAGGACATTGAGGCGGCTACGGCCGAGCTAGAAGCCAACCCACTAGGAGAGAATGGTGATAGTGAAGCTGTGAGATTACTGGACAATATGGCGGAACAAGAAGGCGGAATGGCGACAGGCCTAGAGGGGCAAACCCCCGATTTGGGCAGTTCGCTTGCCAATATGTCTGGCTTGTGATAAACTAAAAGCGGAGATAGTCATATTTCTACCCACACAACAAAAATAGGACTGGTGCCGAAGCAGTCCTATTTTCTTTTATCTCTACAAGAACTGGTGCGGTTGGACTTCTAGTTCGGTCGATAAGAGATTTGCTTGCGAACGGAAAGTCTTAGTCTGGACCCTTACCTGAACGGCCGAGCATTGAATACGCAAGTTCATCAGCGAAAGGCGATATGAAGCGTTCTGTTCGTAAACATCTTCTGTTGAGAATGGTAACTCCGCTGGTTCTTCCTCTACATTGGTATCCCAAGTTGGCTGTCTGAATAAAATGTCCTTGCCTCTAGTCTGCGTGAGCGACTGGCGATCTGGATTAAGCGAGACATACCACCAACGGTTTGTGTCGGCGAGCACCTTTATATGGCACCGTTTGACCACCATATCGGAAGCGTTACCCGGCATTGAGAGGAATTTGCTGTCTCGGCGGAATACGATAGGACTATCAAACCGTTTCCAGCAGTTCTCTGCATAATGCTTCATCACACACGGGTAATCTGGGTGAATACCAATTAACTCCTCGCTCTCGTCGAACCTGATGTCGCAGAACGGCAGATTATAATCTTGGAAGAATGGGAAGGTTTGATAATTCATTGTCATATCCCAGACAAGACACTTGGCAATGCCATCCACTTTGTCTGTGTAGTTGAAGTAAAGTTTGTTGGAATAACCCCATAATTTGCGTGGTTTGGTCATATCCACTCGGTCATAATGGCTATCCACCGAGTTCGGAATTAAATTCCACAATGCTCCAGTAAAGCGACGCAACCCCTCTTTCTCATCGAATGAGTAAAGCACACCCTTATAGTTGGTGATGTCGCCTGCGGACTGAACGCCAGCACTATCGGTGAAGGTCGAGATTTGAACCGGCATTGCGCTCTCTGGACCGACCGAACTACTGCCACCGTAAGTCTGGTAAAGTGAAAATCCATTCTTAAATGAAATCATCAGACTATCATTAGACAACTCGGTAAGGGCAGTAATTGGATTAGTCGATGTGTCATAGGGGCTACGATTTGGAGCATAGAAGCGATACGGGAAAGTCTCGAAGTTCGGACCTTCTGCCTCGATAGATGATAATTGGACTAGGTTTGGGTCGTGACGGAAGCCAGTTAGGTATAAGCGGTTATTATGGAACATAATGAGACTTGCTCCGATAACTGGACGAGCGTCCACGAATGCAATACTATCGACGCTTTTTGCCCCACCTTCGGTTACCGTATAAATAACCGTGATGGTTGAGCCTTCTGCCGGTGAGCCGCCAGTTAGCGTGATACCGTAATCGGCAAGATTAACATTTTCATTATTATACTGCCAAGTTCCATTGTCAAAGGTGAATACATAAGTGCCAGAAGTATCTCCGAGCGGTGATGTTTGCCACTTCGCTTCATCGATATTAGCGGTGATGTTATCTGCCGAACCCGTCGGGAACGCCTCACTTTTCCACTCACCTATCTTAAAGCGTTGAAGTGGCGAGTAACCATCCACATAATAAACCCAAGTTACCTTATCAGTATCGGTCACCTGTGCGATATAAACCTGCTCCGCCCGTCCATCTAGTTTAATTTCATTGTCTATAAAGCGGTTCATCTCTCGGTCGTAAATCAGTATCTCGGAGTGCCCGTCCTCTTTGTCTGCCATAATGTCGTAGCGATAGCCGTTAAGCGAAACTGTCGCACCAGTCTTAATGTTGTCTAGTCTATCAACTGGAATTGAGGTATGGTTATTATAAACTAGCCCCAAGAGTGGCATAGATGGCATAGTTTGGTAATCCTCGAAGTCCTCTGTCACCGGCTTGTTCTTCTCGCCTAAACTGCGTATGTATTCTTCGTGGTTGCCCTTACCTGTTGCGGCGATTTCGATTTTCTTACCAGTATCAAATGGAAACTCGTCCCTCTCGTCTTTTGGCAACACCACCTCGTTGAAAATCTCCATACGGATATAGAGTTTCTTTCTCGGTGAAGCGTTGGCTGGGATAGTGGTGATACTGCGTAACTCTTTGTGCTCAAACTTATCAGTTGAAATTTTACATAGGTCAACAGCGGTTTCATAAACTGGTTGCCCGTTCTCGGTTAAAGAAGCGGTGATAGATAGAATACCAGTCGAACCTTCTGTATTTTTCAGAGTAATAGTGTTCCCCACTACTCTCCCATCGTATGGCAGCACGAAGCGAATGTGTTTCCCCTGCCACATCTGAAGCGTCGTCTCAATGTCATCTTCGGTGAAGTCACGGACTTCAGCATGGATGTCCGCCAATCGCTCCACACCCTGAACAGAGGACGAAGAGGCACGCTGCGTGGTGAGGTTATCGCTGGTGTATCGTCCGTTGATATAGAATGGAGAAGAATACGGAGACGAGTTAATGTCGTCCGAAGTGGTGTCGAGACCGTAATTGCGAGTAAGCGAGAACCCGTCGTGAATACGGCGAGAGGTTCTAGTCACTGTATCGGTCTGGGCGTAACTGCCCGGGTACTGTTTATTATTCGAGTAATAAGACGGCGTGCGTCCTGTTACATGACTTTGGTTTTGGTATCTTAATGCCATTTAGACCTCCCCTAATACTCTTGGTGTTTCAGAGCCGAAGTTGCGGTTCAGAAGCTGAATTGCCTCAATAATTTTCTTATTATCGAGATAGGAAGTGATGTCTGCCGCTTGTGCGTAATCATCTGCCTCGTGTAAGTAATAAGTTGTCATCACATTTAAGATGAGCATTTCTGCCACCGCTGAAATCTGATATGCGTCATTTAGGTCGGTCGCTGGTTTCGGTATGCCGTAAGCAATATAATCCACGATAATTGGCACATCAGACGGGCGGTCCAGCACCAAATATACATCATCACCCTCACGCTCGATGGTATATTCACAAGGCGTGCCGGGCTTCTTCAAATTAACTAGGCCGTTCTTATCGTAAAAGTCCTTGACTGGTCTATTACAAATCTTAATCGGGCAAGGGTCTCCTCCTTTGGATGAATAAAAGTTCAGCATTGGGATGTCGGTTAAGGCACGAAAGTCTCCATTTAGTTTCCACTTATAGTGGTCTTTGGCGTCGAGATTAACCTGCTCATGAAAGGAAAAGAGTTTCTCCAGTCTCGGCACGGTTGGCAAATCGTTAATAGCCCAGTTGAAAGCCGAGATGATAAAATCGGTCGGGATGTCGGCAGTGCCATCTCCAATTTTAGCCCGGAACTTCTTGGCTAAATCTAGTAAAGTCATATTAGTTTTCATACCTTTATTATACCAACAACTTTTTCTATTTCGGAAATAGTTATTGGTATAATGAAACTATGGAAAAGAATAAATGTGAAATTTGTGGCAACCTGTGCGGTGGGTGTGGTAGGTGCGGAGAATGCGAACCTGCTCGCTACGATAAGGGTTTTGAAATTCAAGCCAACCCGTTCGACGCTAGCATTTGGAATGTCACGATCGGTGGGAACACTACCCGTGTGAAAATCCCTAAAATCAACGAAACCGATACTAAACTCTCGGTGTCTTACTCTGATAAAGCGTTAATCTATAACTCTGAAAAACATAAAGACGTTATTTCTGGCGACCAACTAGGCAACATCATCAACCTAGAAGACTTGCGAGACACCGATGTGGCTAATGCCGATAGTTGTGATTTAATGGTCTTTAATCCGCATTGTAGCGTATGTGGCGACGGCTGTAAGCCAAAGGAAGCCCGCTGGAGCAAGTATCATATCCCAGACGCAGGAGACTGCGAAATCGAAGTGGATGCGGACGGTTATTACCGAGTGCTTGTAAAAGATGACTGTGGTTGTATCAAGGAGTGTCGCTTACCGGTGATGGCGAACGGTTCGCTCAGTATCAACTATGTGCGAGACAGCGTGCCGGATGACCCAGACTTCCCGTGGTATTATGGTGCGTATAATGACCGTATCAATTTGCATCTCGCCGAAAACGCTCCACAATACTTCGGTAAATATGACCTCGAAATCACAATTAATTACGGTATCCAAGTTGTGCATTCGACCAAGTCTCCGAATACGAACTTCCGCTCGCTAGTCGTGCCGGTAGTGGAGGGGACAGAAGTTAATACCGGTATGCTCTCTTCTATCTTACAGGGTCAATCGACCGTATCGCTCAAAGCACCAGTAATGCCTTGGGGAACGCAATGTAATCGTGGCTCATTTACTTTCCTTGTGCCGAAAGGTAAGGAAGCATACCTGCACCACGAGTTCCGCTTGCGGACTATTGAGTCAGAAGAAAAGTATGCGACTAACGCACTAGACGGGCAGAAAGTGCCGGATGATGTAGCAGGGCAGATTAACAAAATGCTCTATACTGCTAGCCGCTTAAATGCATTACAGGTTATCGTGAAGCCTGCTCGTGGTATTTCTAACCTTACCCCAGTCGTGGATGCCGAACGAGAACAACTAGACCCAGCAGTGGATACATACCCAAATGTAGGATAGGAGATAATAGATGCCAAAAACATACAAATGGAAAGCAGATACCACTTACCAAAGCCCGACGACTTTATCCTATGGCGTAAGCCCAACCGATCATACTGAATGGCAGGATACTGAAGTTGGGCATCAGAGCGGTAGTTGGTCTTATTGGTATAGAGACGCCAATGTGGAAGTCGGGGGTGCCTACACGGATGCCAACTCCACTCGGTGCGTGATAAGCCTTACCGAATCGTGGGATGCTGAAATTGACGCCAAGAATAACCTGATTATCTCTATAATCACCACAGTTAATTCTATTGTCCGTGATGATGTGAGAGGTATTAATCAGGCTACTCCGGGACGAAATATCACCATCTACCAAGAGCAGGGCGGTTCTCCGATTATCTCAGTTACAGATAATGATATTGCTTCTGCCCATACGATTTATGAAGGCCCGACCGTCCTTAATGCCCACACCTTCACGTTGGCGCCGGGAGAGAGCCTCCAACGCAGTTCCTTGTATCTCCACAACCAAACTGTCGGTGGAGTTTCGTATGATGACATCTGGTTCGGTGTATCATTTATGAATGATTTGCCGAAGGACTACAGACCGGGCATGACGCTGAAAAATGGTATCTGGCAAAGCCATAACCGCACTAATGGTGCTTGCCACCTATACACCGGCTCTAATGTATTACATGAGATGAGAACCGAGCAAGGTGGTGAAGGCGGTCGTGGTAATCCACCACTCATCTTAAATGGCACCACAAGTAATGATTGGTTTAATCAAAGAAAAATAGGAAAGGAGGAATAAGATGGATAATACAGAAGGTGTAGCAGATTTCTATAAGAACTACCGTGAGCAATTATCTCGGCTTAAAGAAGCCAGTATGCGGTCGCTGGAGAACCAACGCAACCTTGCCCAGCAACAGATAATGGCAGGAGCGAACAAAGCGGGTATGATGTATTCTAACTTCCCAGAGCGGTCTAAAATCCAATACGACATCAATACATACATTCCTGCTGTTCAGAAAACCCAGACTTCCTACCAAACTGGGCTAGACGCTTTGAGAAACAATATGCTTAAATATCAGAACCAGATTGCAGAAATCAATAAAAGTATTGCGGATCTAAACGCCTTGTGATACAATTAAATTGTCTTTCCGCCACGTGATATATCGTGAAGAATACCACCAGAAATGGTGGTATTCTTTTTAAACATTTTTATTATTCCCGTCCCATTAAGTTAATTAAGATATAAATATTTACTTATAAATAAATATATGTTGTAATATTGATATATTAGTATTTTTGTTCTATTTTTGTTCGGTTTTTTATAAAATAAAAATGTATTTTATAAACTATTTTATAATATATTTAGTATATGTAAATAGTATGAACATATTATTATATTATAGTAAATGGTTTTAACAAATCATTATGTTCATTAACAGAGGTAGTGATTTTCTATTATTCCCGCTGCCTCACACACTCGGGAATAATAGGAATAATAGGAATAATAGAAAATTGATACATTTTATCTCTGTTAATGTGTCTTCTATTATTCCCGCTTGACATTTTATTATTTTATGAAAACGGGAATAATAGAAATTTCTATTATTCCCTCCATTTTTTGTTTTTTGTCAAGTGCGACCTCAATAAGGGAAGAAACTCTTCTAAATGTTATTTTATTATTATTATTATAATAATAGACTTGCAATTTCTATTATTCCTATTATTCCTATTATTCCCGCATAAAAAGGGTGAGGGTGGGAATAATAAATTGATTAACAAATTTTATAGATGTATGATATAATAATGTTAAGTGTGAATGTGGTTATACCCCGATGAAAAATCGGGGTATATCTTTTTATAAAATGTATTTGACTTTATTATGCTCGTGGCATATAATGGTAATTACGGAGCCACATTCACACGATATGCTCCGATAACATCAACTTAATTGGTGGCAGATACAAGAAATACAGCGTAGAGGTGCGGTTGTGATTATTTTTGTATTGCCACACGGAGGTAAAAATGGATGAGTTATCAGTATGATGAATATGGGAAGTTTTATTACGACACCAGTGGGGAGATAGAGGAGGACGGAATGGAAGGGCAGTTTAAGGAAACCGAATGGCTCTTGGAAGACATCTTGCCTAAAGGAAACCTTGTGTTACTCGCTGGTGAAAGTGGCACGGGCAAAACTAGTCTGGCGTGCTATCTTGCTAAGCAGTTACCGCGTAGTCTTAAAATTGGGTTCTTATCGCTAGAAGACGACCTGAACTCGTTTAACAAGAAACTCGGTAAGTGCGAGAACATCAAGTATTTGCGAGTTAAGCCGAAGTTTGACGAGAAGGGCGAGCCACGCAAGATTAACTGGCACGAGATGGTGGGGCTGGCACTCTATAATCACCACTTCGATGTGCTGTTTATCGACCCGATAGCAGGTTTAATGGACGGCTCTGATATGAATGACGCAAGTAAAGTGCGAGCGTTGCTTAACCCGATAATCGAGATGTGCGAGGAAACGGGAGCGTGTGTAGTCGGTATTCACCATTTAAGTAAGGGAAGCGGACGACTTAAGGATAAGATTACAGGCTCTCATGTTTGGGTATCCACTCCACGCCTAGTGCTGGGGTTACAAAAGATTAAAGATCGCCAGAATGAGATGGTGCTCTCTGTGATTAAAAGCAACATCTCTAAAACCGACCAATCGTGGGTCGCAACAAAAGCGGTGAATATGGAGCGGGATTGCTTGCAAGTGGTGGATTTGAAGCAGAGTGACGAAGTATCTATTCAGGACGAGTTTGATAAGGCTTACGGTCTGGACGAGAAAAGCAATAGTGGTCAGAACGCTATTTCACTCAACTTTGCCATGTTGTTAGATGAATATAAGGTAGGAGAACATTTTACTAGGGATGATGTCCAGAGAGACCTAGGTATTAGTAAGAATGCATTTTTTAAGGTGTTTAATGTTTATAGCGATAGAATAACTTGCAATAACCCGAACAAAAAATTAGGTGAACAAAAAGAGTATTGGATATTACCATAATAAAAGAAAGGATAACATGATAGCAAGATATAGAAATGTAAAAACAGGTGAATTAATAGATCCAGAAGATCTATCAAAATATAATAATGATGATTATGAAATTGAACGTCCGCTTGGTTTTGATTATTGGGGAAGTCCAGAATGGGAGGAAGATCTATATGTGGATGTAAATATAAGATTAAGCAGAGATGAGGCTCGAACTCTATTGGGGATATTCGATAAAATTAAGGAGGCTATAAAAAATGACAAAAGAGAAATTAATTAAAAGTAAAGAGCGTAAGAAAAAGTTTGCGGAAGTCTTTACTCCGAAGTTTATTGTAAATGATATGCTGAACTTAGTTGAGGGTCAAGGTGGAAAAGTGTCACCAGACAGTGACGAATATGGCTGGGCGACATACTTAGAGCCTGCGTGTGGGTCGGGGAATTTCTTAATAGAAATACTAGACCGCAAACTAAGGTGGTGTCAGAAGCGAGAATATGGCGTTCTAGGCTATCTTCGGGCAGTGTCCAGCATTTACGGGGTAGACATACAAGAAGACAATGTGCTAGAGGCCCGTGAGCGGATGCGAAAATTGGTGTTAGACTATATGGATTTCGATGATGATCTATGGCAGGAGCGAAGATACCTCTATATTTTGGATGTTATACTAGAGTTTAATATTGTTGTTGGCGATATGCTTAAGGGCAAAGACAAGATAACCTTCTTTAGGTATGATTGGGGTGTTACTATATTTGGCTTACCCTTTTTAGCAGTCCCATTCAAGATAACAGATATAGAGATGACCACAAAAAATTCTGTAAAAAAGTAAAGTTTTTGTATTACTCTACGGTTAAGCGTGTTTTTTACAATTTACGCTTAATCGTAGGATCCTTTAAAAAATGTGAAATGTGAAAGTTATTGACATTATCGATTGCGAATAATATACTAAAATAGTCATAGTACGAACTGTGAAGCACTTCAAACAAATTGATGCAAGAGTATTAATAGAAAAAAATATATGTTTTTTCCGTCTCTATTCATCTCCTTGAATAATTTTAAGTTTTGCTCTTGCAACACTACTTTTCATACTGGAAGAAAACAGCTTTTACCTGCCCATGATAAAAGCACGCGCATTAATCTTAATCTTCTTCTTTTATAACTTCTTATTAATCGTTGTATAAGGTATGAAAAGCTTGAAAAATCCCCCTGCACCAGCTTCCCGCTGTCTTTTAAAGGGGGATTTTTCGTTGTATTATTTTCGCTCTAACTGATTTACTTTGTCTATTAGTTGGTTAAGCACGAAACAGGTTTGGTCTGGTTGGGTTCTTAACATTTCTGGCGTGATATGTGATAGCATTACCAGTCTCTCCGGATCCAAATCTGTTGATTAGGATAAATCAACCCACGATCTAAAAACCCGTTGTCATCAGCTACTGCCTGCGCTTTACCATCGTCGCCGAAAACCTTACCGGGGTATCCATAACCGAGGATGATCCCGCCGAGTGTCTCGCCGCGCTGAACCGTATGCGTAATATCGCCGACCGGTGTTTCTGGTGCCGGTGCTGGAGAAGGCGTTGGTTCAACTTCTGGTGTATAATTACCTGGCACTACCCAAACCCAGCCAGAGATATTCATATTCCAAGTGGCAACCGTAAGAGGCACGGCGTTAGCGTCATTCACCATAGCAGTGTTGGCTCCGGTAGAGTAAAGATACATAGCCGTGTGTCCGTAAAGCGTGTTAAATCCGCCTGAACCAATCGCTCCAGTAACCGGTGTATCAATATACTTCCAGCCGAAGTTTTTAACTAGCCACCCAGCTACATCTTTACCATTAACTGGTCCATAATCAGGGTGGGCAGATGAATAATCTTTTCGCCCTGTGGCGAGATATGCGGTATATTTAGAGCATTGCCACCCGTTTCCGCCGTCATTATCCCCGTCCGCTTTACGGCGAGCAATAACCTGTTGGATAGTAGTGTAAGAGCCTAGCCCTTCTTCGACATTCTCATTTGCTTTGATAGTCGCTTCGTCTGTCGGAGCGTCTTCGTTCATTAGGCGATACATTGCTGCTTCCATTTCCTCATGGAATTTGATAGTCGATTCTGGGATTTGAGCATCAGAGCCATCTAAAGTAATATATTGACCATTTTCTGATAAGTGACCGCAGGCGAGAAATATCCCACAGAGCAGCAACACTCCACATACTACAAACCAATGTAAATACTTTTGGAATAACTTATTTACCTTTTTCATTATCTTCCTCCGCCTTCCTTTCAGCTGCAATCTTCTGTCCAGTCGAACCGAAGAAATACATGTTAATTACTGTCGTAGCGGCAGACAAGGTTGTTACTATCTGATTGCCTATCCCAGCAAAGCCCCAGACTGGTGCAATAAGGGATATAAAAGCTGCTAGAGCACCCAAAGCCCCTGCCGCAAAGGACAGCTTCCTTTGTGTTGTGAGACTTGTTTTAATTGGTTGATAATTTGCCATATAATCTCCTTTTAATTATGGTATATCTTTATTATAAATGAAAATGCTTATAAATGTAATAAACCACTTATTCTCAAAATGTGGATTGGGGGAACTTGAATAGTTGTCTATTCGCTCGTGGAATAGAAAACACAGCAATATCTACATCTGACACCCAGATTGCCTCTCTTACAATACCTATTACTGGAAAATACTTAATTATAGCAAGTGGGGCTATCTCTGGCGGTGGTAACGGGTTTGTTACTTGGACACTTTTAAAAGGCTCGACGCAGGTTGCTCAATCTTTTACCACTATAAGTGACACTGATCCGAGACCATCTATCACGATATTTCGTGATGTAGAATGCTTGGCTGGTGATAATATCATCTTTACGGTTATAACTCCGGGCACCGGTGGCAATACCTTGAATAGACCCAATGGTATTGCGGCGATACGAATGAGTTAGTAAGCGATTATTTTGAAAATATACAAGCTTCCTCCATCTATGAAAATGGCATTATTGGAATTATTTATCCCAGTAGTATATGTTGACCCACGAGTAATTGAAGTGCCAGAGACTAGAACTCGTTGGTTTATAGTAACATTTGAATAACCTATACCAGAATAATTACCCCTAAAATTGCCAACCAATGAGAATTCATTAGCCATCTTCTCAATAAGAAATCTTTCAGTCTTGATGTCAGAGCCATTAGAACTTACCCCATAAGTAATTTCTAAATACTTCTTTCCGGCGTAAGACTCAGATAAAGTTATATTACCAGTTGTAGCACCGTCAAAAAGCGTCTCACCTATGGTCCCCCAATCCACATTAAGGGAAATTAGAAAAGATTTTTTTATTTCGCAATTATTATATGTTATATTCAAGTTAAGCCTATCTGTCTATCTTATAGACTTATAGCGACGAGTAACCCGACATCTAGTAAATGTAGAGTAAAAGGAGCGAAAGAGCCGATAGGGGATGACACCTAGATGACAGACGAACCACTAATTCGCCGATAATGTAGGGAGATGGCAAACAACATTAAATTATAAAGGAGAATAACTCTATGGCGACTATCGCTACTGGTTACAACCAAACGGTTGTGACCGCCCCAACGGCACCGTCGACGAGTAGTGCGTTTGATTACGATTTGAACTTTCCTTTGTATCGTGAAATCGTAGCTCGCAACATTATCGACGAGCCGGAACTCGCTGCTGAACTCGATTCGGCGACCTCGTTCTTTACTGGACAAAACTTAATTCAGGCTGACTTCTTGATGTCTAACCTTCAATATGGGCAGGAGCTCATTGTCAAGGTAAAAAAAGACCAGAACCCGTTTAGCTTGGTTAAAAGTGACAAACTCACTTATAACGCAGTTGACACCTGCCACAACCATATCAGCCTCAACTGTACGATTCCGTGTATCAACACGCTTCCGTCGTTCGAGGAACTCCGGTTCCGCTTTGATTGCGAATACACCTATGGTGTGCGTATGTGTGTCAAGAATAAGGACTTCTGGACGACTGAATTCTTCACGAAACAGTATGCCCTTTCGCAACGGGCGTATCGCTTCGTTCGTGAGAACGACCTCTGGAACACGGTTATCGACGGTCTTGTCACTGCTCCAGCGACGACGGTTGATGTTGCCCTTGCTAAAAAGCACGCAACGCACTTCTGGGATGCTCTTGGCACGGTTACGGCTGCGGCTCGCTGTGTTGTCCCTGAAGCAGTTGCTTATATGCGACGGAGCTTCTCGATGGTCAATCCGACTGTGTTCGTGACGGAAGAATTCGTAACGGAACTTGTCAAGTCTGTTGAAACGCAATTCAATCTTGGTCTTACGAACACCCGTGTGAATACTTACCAACAGTGGAACTTCCCGGGCTATATGCTCGCTGACCGTGCGAAAGAGATCCTCGGTCTCAATGTCCCTGTGGTTGTGTTGCAACGCTCTCCGTGGATGACGACTACGAGCGAAGAGAACATCTCAACTAAGTATCCTCTCTGGAACGACAATGCGACTAAACAATATGTCGCTATCCTCGATCCACGAGTTGGTTACTCGTTTGAGAAGAAAGGCTTTAGCCTCAACATTAAACCGTATGACTGCGATAAACTCTACGCTGGCATGATTGATACAGTCTATACTGGTTCGGGTATCACCTTCCCGCAATTCGGTATGGTCTTGGCATTCTCCCCGTTTGAGTATTGCTAATCACGGCTAAACCAAAAATAACCCCCTAAACAGGGGGTTATTTTTACGAAACGCTGTTCCGAACGATAGAAACCGCTATGATTTATAGATAGACAATTTAATTATATTATTATTATTATTATTCAAGACCTTTTTCACGGTCACTGCGGCACGCTTCGCAGTCTGATAAGTCCATATTAAGTGCGTTGCCCCAAATATCATCCACTAAATTATCTATCAATTTCAGAAAAGTATTATTGTTGGACGCTATCTCATAAGCAACTTGACGCAAACAAGCGGCAGATTTACATAAGCACCAGTCAGTATCAGCAATTCCTGGGAACTCCGTCCGCATAAACTCACGACGATAAGTCTGGGCTTGGTTAACAAGAATTAGGTATTTCCATGCTTTTTCCTCATCATCTACAGATACAGCCGAGCGAAGTGCGTGCCGGCGGATATGTTCTAATTCTCCGATAAGAGTAATTTTATCACTCACTCCTGCTTTCTGGTGGTTAAAAGTCTTGTTATCCTCTTGCTTTTCCATATAACTTGATTATACCATATTGTTTTTACAATGTAGATTGGGGGACAACTGGATTAGATTACTCTACAGCAGAGACCAGTTTGCTATTTAAGTGGGTGGATGGAGCATAACCACAATAGAGATTTAATATACTTTTCTACCATAAATGAGTTGAGCGGCTCCGTCTACTGAGGTATACAGTTTTTTAAGTTCTTTTGTTTTTCCACCATCTGAAGCGTATAGTTTGTCAGTTTCGTTTGCTTTCCCGTTTACGGAGGTATAGAGTTTTCCAACAGTCATATTAAGCGTCTTAAATGTTGGAAGCGTCCCAACATGGGAGGTCTCGCTACCATATACTAGAGCATACTGCATAGCATAACTAGTGTTGCTACCTAAATTGGTGAGCATAACATGATGTGTGCCAGCACTTAAATTAAATGTTCCATAAGTTACTGAACTATAATAAAGTTTTAGAGTTAAGCCTCTATAACCACCATGTTTTGGAATAGTTGCCTTAAGTTTAGCAGTTGTATATGATATTTCTTCTAGTTCCACGGTTGGCATCGGTATGCCCGTAATAACTGTTCCAAACCGTGTCGGACCGGCACTCGCTGAACCGTTAGTTGCGAATGCACCGATAACATATTGTGCATTAGGTAAAATCTTCAAGTCACCGCTATCGGTGCTCTCTATCCTAATTGTACTGCTAGTAGTAGAGCCAGCTGCTGCCTTCGTAGTTCTAGGTGTAACCAGACCGCTATCAGAATAAGAATAGATTTCTAGTTCTCGATACCGTTGAGAGGTCGAACCGCCAGTCCCCCATCCAGAAATAGATACAGTTCCAGCAATAGAAACCACATTGTCAGTACCTATATTTGTCGTGATATCGGTGACATTTAATCCTGTTGGCGGAGTTGCTGTGCCTGATACCACCGCCGTCCCAGATAAGTTAGAAGAAAAATCGCTCCTGATGCCACTACCACAGCTCCATGCGACTGGATAACTGCCGTCAGCAGTGACGGACTTGCTAAAAGTAGTTGTGGTAACTGTGCCAACATTTACCCCCGCATGAACTCTATTTGCGAAGTCGGTATCATAAAAAGTCGTACCAGCGATGGTCATGGTCGGGGTTGGGAGAGAAGCGTCAGAATATGTGAAACTTAGTCCCTGTTTATGGGCATAAGTTACATTGGCATAAATCACTGAACCAGAAGTCCAGATATTCAAATTAACATTAAAATTAGCATTTGCCATATCTTAATTATACTTGACCATACATATTTTTATAAAAAATGGCTTAGCGGACTATAATAGTATTAGATATAGCACCTTAATAATAAGATGGCTGTGCTTGTAAAGGGGGTGAATAATATGAAGATTAGTTGTTCGGCTCGAGTGAAAAACTTCGTTGAGAGGCAGGCTCTACTTGCTTGGGTAAGGACTATCGCTAATGGTGGCTATTCTGAAATCGGTGAGACTATCCACTTGACTTACCTGTCGGACAGAATAGACAACACCTATCAGGCGATTTTCCAGCATTTCGAGCAATACCCAGAACACGAGTTTAGGATTTGGGGAGGTGAAAAACAATGAAAGTTAGTTGTAGCTTGCCACCGGATAAATGTCCGCCAGAGGTTCTACAAGAATTAAAGCACCTTGGGATTAAACCTATTATCACCCAACAGGTGGTGCGTGCCGTATTCGAGGGCAACGAGAGCGTCGGCGAGCGTATTGTTCGCATCTTCGCCGAGGCAGGCTCGGATGACATCACTTATTTCTACGATAAAGGAGATAAAGGGTATGTCCCAGTGCCCAAGAAGCGTCACAAAAAACATTGACACCAATGCCAGCCATCTTATTCCACAAATACCCCGCCAATTTTGGCGGGGTATTAATTTCTAATATCAATTAAACCCAATAACGGTCATATAAGTGCCGAAACTCCAAAAGGTAGTGCCACTATCTTGATTGTACAGCTCAAGAGTGTCTCCCTTACTGACATCGACTATCATCTCTGGAATAGCCCCCGTAATGTACCCGCTACTATCTGCCGTCGTCATAAAAACTCCTGCTACAGATACTCCGTTCTTGCGAATTTGTAGTCGCTTAAAGCCGGAGACATAATCTCCGGTGGCAACGCCAGAAACTAAAACATGAGTAATTCCGTCACCAATAACTACTTTACCAGACGAGAGCGATAGCCCGCTTCCTAGAACACCCTTACTAGTTTCGAGAGGGATCACTGAACTTGCAGAGACCGCACCATTACCAGTCTTGGCTATGGTTATAACAGATTTAGGCGTAGCTGGCAATGTCCCCCAATCCACATTGTCTGAAGTCACAGAATTAGGTGCTAAATGCTGGTTTAATACCGCTTCACTACCGATTTTAGCGGAAGTAACTGCTCCGTCGGCAATATCATTAGTTTCCACTAGGTCAGATGTCTGCCCATATACACCGATATAATTGTTGGCAGCGAGTGCCGAACCTTCGCCAGGGTCAATTGCAGTCGTTGTAATATTCGGCACAGAGATATTCGCCGTAGAAGTACCAGATTGGTTAGCGGTAAAAGTTGCTACATTAGTGCCGTTCCTCTGAATGGTTAAAGTCCCGTTATTAACTGTTGGAAGGTCAGTCTTTTTAGCATATTGACCAGCGTCAGAAAGGGAAGCAACAGTAGTCGGAACAGAGATATTTATTGATTTATTGGTTGCTTGATTTACCGTGAAACTATCAACATCAATACCGTTTCGTTGGATGGTAATAGTTGCATTATTCACGGTCGGTGGAGTATTCGCTGTAAGTTCTCCTGTGCTAGCATTCAAGTTAAGCCCAGAACCAACACTCTTGATGTTCGCTAGACCACTTAATTTGGTCTTCTCGGCGGCGGTAGAGAACTTGTGCGTGGCAGTAGTGTCATCAACTAGGTCAGCATTTAACTTGTTCGCGTCTGTAATCTCGGTCTGTAAGCCTGCCACTAGGTCAGCAACAGAGAAGGACACTTTGCTGCCATCTTCTAGTGTGAGTTCGACTTCTTTGGTGGCCGCATTGTATGCCCCGCTTACCACGACACTCTCTAGCGGCAAATCAATAGTTTGTGGGTTGCCGATACTATTGCCGTCTTGGTCTTTTAGCGTGGTCGTAATCTGGTAACTAGCGGTATCCATATTCATTACGATGTTTGCCGCATATTTAGTTGTGTCTGCTAACGCCCCTACTTCTGTTGCGGTGGTTGGAACGGTGATGTTAATAGCCGTATCAGTTGCTTGGTCGGCAGTAAAACTTCCAACCTCCGTGCCGTTTTTTTCAATAGTGAGTTTCCCATTATTCGCTCCTGCCGCTCCAGATGCTGAAATTACATTGTCATTTGTAATCGTGATATTATTGCCAGCGGTTAATTTGTCTTGCTTGGCTTCGACTTTGGCTTTAAGCGACGGGATGATGTCCTCGCTTAATATCTTTTTGCCATCTTCCATTTTATGCTTCCTCCCATTTTTGTTCAAATTCTTGTGGTGTCATAATATCTCTCCCTTTGCTAACATAGTCCGCTTGGATAGCGGCAATATCACCGAGTGCGCCCTCTAGGTCGCTCTGAATGACTGCTTGCTGGCTAGCCGCGTTATTAAGCGTGGTGACTTGTTCTGCTGTCATCACCCCTGCTTTGGTCTCGGTCGCTCCCTCGATAGTCATTGGGATGGTTGCGTCTCCGTTAGTGTGTAGATCTTTGACCTTCATCGCTGGAGAAGCAGTCGTTGCGGTATATTCAGTCACGGATTTATCGAATACTACCTGTGGTGGCAGGTTCTTCGTCCGTTCGGTTTCCGCCGCCATTGAGTTTTCGAGAGTATCCACCCTCGCATCCAAGGCAGTATCGGCTTCTGTACGTGCGGTGGTTTCGTTATTTAGCGCTTCTTTAGTCGCATAGTTAGTCTCAACAGACAACTCGAAAGCATTAAGATTTTCTTGGATATTGTCATCCGCGGACTTTCTGGTTGTTGCCTCTGCTTCTAATGCTTCCCTAGTGGCATAATCAGTTGGAACAGCAATGTCGACTGCCTTATCGACAATTTCTTGTGCCACTCCATTGACTTTGATTACATCTATCTTTCCGCCGTTCTCATTCACGAATTGTTCGGTTGCGAAAGCAGATGTGCCGTCCCCGTCGTTTTCTAAATCAGAAGTTTTAGTTGGGATGTTCAGGTCAATCTCTGCGTTTTCGGTTTGGTTGGTGGAAAACTCCCCTACCTTTACTCCTTTACTGATGATAGTGATTGTCCCATCACCGATAATAGGAGTACCAAGCAAATCTTCATACTTGCCAGAGAACGCAACCCTTGCTAACTCATCTCGGTCGGCTTTAGTTTCTTCTAGCCTCTCAATCGCCTTTTTCAGTTCAGCAGTATCTTGCGTGAGTTCCGTCGGGATGCCGTCGGAAGAATAGAGAACCGCTTGTCCGCTCCCTTTATAAACCAGAAGCACATTGTGGTAAGCCCCGATTACTGGCGGATTTTCTACCGCCGTGCCATCAACTTCTACTCGCCGAAATAGCGTGAGTGTCTCTGGATTGATAATTTCTACCACCGCTTTCGGGAATGCGTTGTCCGCTTTCGGCTGATTATTGTTTCCGCAACCGCAGTCCATCTAAGCCTCCTTTGCCATAATATGTGCGACACCTTGTCGATCGAACCGCACCAGCGTATATTTATCGTTTAGCGTGGTGTAGAGGTCTTGCTCTCGCAACCCTAGTGGGTTATTCTCGACATCGTAGGTCTCGATTTCGACATCACCTTGCCAAACCAAAGTTGGGCGATGCTTGTCATCCACATAAAAGGTTGTGTTGATATTACTAACATGGACGAAGCAGTTATAGAGGTTGGTAATACCATCTGCCGTCTCAACCGTAAGGGACGGGATAACCGCCATTGCCTTACAGCTTGGGTTGCCTGCTCTAATACAAGCGTTCGTTGGGCAACCATACTCGGTCGCATAGCCATCGTAATAGTGGCAACCACCGACAGCGTTGAATGGTCTGCCACAGGTTTCACAAAGATTTTCATTATTCATATTATCATTCATAACTTCATTATACCAATATAAAGAAATAGAATAAAAAAATTGACCAGCCCCGCAGTTTTCAGTCTGGTCAATTTCTCCTACTACTTCTTTATTTTACCGCGTTTTTTCTTTAATTTCAACCCATCTTTTAACTTTTTCTTAAAGGCATATCGTTCGTATGCTTGGTGACAGCTCACACATAAACATGTATAGCGTCCCTTTTCTCCACCGACATGGTGGCAGGTGAGGTTCTCAGTCGCACCACAGAGTTGGCAATAGCCACGCCGAACTATCCGCTCCCGAACCTGCCTATAACCATTTTCATGGCTGAACCGCCAGCGGCGGTTTTTTTTGCCTAAGTCATTCCGTTCGTGCCGTCTATGGCACCTGCGGCAGCGTTTAGACTTCGGGTGTCTAGTCGTCCAGAGCCGACAGCCGCAATCCGGGCAATGGTGTGGGGCGAAGTAGCGGCTCTTACCATACTTAATCATTATCTTCATCGGCTTTGCTCTCCTTGATTATCTCGTCTATCTTGTCATATATTCCACCACTAAAGCGTGTGGTGACTTTACGGTCGGTATCCACCTTATTATTTTCTTCCATTGCCTTCTCCCATGCTTGATAATCCTCATAAGGTGTTGGATACTCTTTATTCCCGATAATCATTTTCCAGTCTTCCCACTTCGCTAGTTTATTTTTGTCTTCAGTATAGAACTTGATATGGTATTTCTCGATCAACTTCTCCATCGGTTCTCTTAAGTCGTCGCACTTAAGGTAATCCAGAAAGGTATCATAAGCCCGAAGTTCGGGTTTATCTGGGTGGTCTTTATTATATTCGCTGATAATCCGAAAGACATTCTCTGCCCCATCCAGCATCTGCTGCGTGCCAAATAGTGGGTTGCCCTTCTTGTGAAGCGTGATAGCTCGTCCGCTGTGGATCCCATAGACATGGCAACGGGAGCATAAACAGATAGTGCGGACGAAGGTAGATGTACCGTTCTCATAATCTATAGAATAAACCTCATGAGCGTGGCGATCTCTTGCGCTCTCTGGTTTATAACCACAGATTTCACAAGTATCATTCGCTTTTTCGTAGCACTCGTTTCGCATCTCGTTCCACACCTTCGTGCCGAGCAGCGTTCTTGGCGCCTGCCCGTGAAGCGGTTTGGGCAGGTTGGGCATAGCGATAATCGCCCTGTCGTCATCTTCTGGACATTCCCATTTCGTCACCTTTATGATGTCATACTTCTCTCTTGTCATCTACTATTTCCTATTTATGAATAAATTATTTAATATCGATTCCAAAACATTCACTACGATGGAGTTGCCCGCTTGCTTGTATAACTGAGTGTTGCTGATGCCCGCTTTTTGGGCTTTCCTAAAGTCCTCATCACCGAACCCCATCAAACGCCAGCATTCTAGAGGGGTGAGTTTGCGGATACGCCAATTTGGCTCAATCACCATATTGTCTTTTTGCACGCTAGTGAGCGTATTGGTCACTCCTTTAGCATTTACTTCTAGCCTTTGCACAGTTGGCACACCAGTAGCCCTATCAGAAGGGTTATCAGGATTTCTGCCACGCATAGCAACAATCTTCGGCTCACGGTTCCCCCCACCCATAGTAGTGAGCGTTGGAGAGACACCTTCTGGCGAATAGACCCGCTTGATGCAATCTTGTCCCCTAATGTCTAGGTCGCCTACTTTAACGTACTTAAGGTCTTTCCAATCACGAGCGCAAAGGGTTTGCGATACATCGCCCTCTTGAATGCGAGTACGATTTTGGTTGTATGTTGACATCTTATTTTTTTTGACTTGTTCGTCCGATAAATAGAAGCTTTCGTCTACTTGGTCTTCTAGGATATCCTTAAGACGGATATTAAGCGGAGAGGGGAGGGGAAACTCAAAATCGGGGACCATAGGAGCATGCCCACCACTAGAGAAGGAGCATTTTGTATCATCTAGAATGCTTATGGTAAAAACGCGCTCACGGTTCTGCGGAATGCCATAATTCTTAGCATTAAGCACTTGGTAGTAATTGTTATAGCCTAACTCACGCATCCTGTTAAGATAAGCATCAAAATTATGTTTATGCTTCTTTGATAATATATTCTTAACATTTTCCCAAATTACATACTTGGGCTTCAGTTTCTCAACAATACGAAGCGTTTCATACATTAAACTTGAGCGAGTGCCACTCCCCTCATCCCCACCAGCGCCCTTTCCCGCTGCAGAGAAGTCCTGGCACGGAGAACCATGCATAATCACATCTACATCAATGTCTTTATCCCATTTGGTGATGTCTTGTGGCTTGAAGTGGGTGTTATGAATAGCATTAAAGCTTTGTACGGCAAACTTATCAATTTCCACATAATCAACAATCTCGTGCTCTATACCTTGGCGTTCAAGGGCTTTGCTGAACGCCCCAATGCCACCGAACAATTCTAATACTCTAATCATCTTATCTCCTTTTTAATAGTTGCGAGTTTCGCACGAACTCATCCTTTTTTCTTTTTTTCTTTTGCTCCTTTAGTGTTTCGTTAGTTGTATTTTCAACCTTTTGGTCTAGTGCCTTCCGTTGGTTTTCTGGTATTTTATTTGCTGGAATTAGCACGGTATCTCCGCTAGACGCAGCATCATTATAGAGTGAGAACGCCCAACAGAACATACTGAATGTAGGATGGTCAATACGGTAGCACTCGGTCGTGCCGATAGTCACCTTACTTGCTGTCATCTCTGGGCGAGGTTCAGGAAACTGCTTAAGCCAGAGAAACAGCCGTTTTAAGAACATATAAGAGAGAAGAACTGACATATAGTTCGGGTTAGGTTCCTCTATCTTCTCCGAGATGTCCGCTAAATCGTCTAGCAGTTTATCCCAGTTCCCCTTGCGATAACTGATAACAGCATCTAGCGAATCTAGAATTTCCCGTATTTCGGCTGTCATTCTGTCCTTGTTCATTTGCCGCTCTGCTGGGTCTTGCGGTATTTGTTCTAATCCGAACCACTCTATATTGCTCATTCTTTATCCTTTACTGCTTCCATAAGGTCGATGTAAGTTAGCGCAGACGCAAGCTGTTTCGTATCTTTAACAACTTCGTTTTTATAAAGAACGAGATATCTATCGTCATTTTTCATTTTACTAGACCATCTCCAAAGACTATAATCACCCTTCTTGATTAGATACCATTTCGCTTCTGGAGATTCCCAACTAGGTTTGGTGTTAGCATCTATACTGAATGGGTTTATCTCTTTCATTTGTCTCCTCCCATTCTCTCCTCCCATTCTCTTTCGCACCATTCAATATCGATAGGCTCTAGCCTAATCACAGCATCAGAACCAACAAAATCTTCCCAGCGGAACGGAGTTGTATTGCTCCAAATACGGATGTAGCCGTCTCTAGTTAAATCCATATTGACACTATCTACACTCGCTATCCCTTTTGTCAGAGAAGTTCCCCATAGATGAACGACGTCTGACCAAGTGGAGACAACCACCTTCTTTTTAACTTTATTATTTTCGTCAATTACACAATATCCCACCTCAAACATCCTAAATCCGCTTGAGTGGATTTTCCTAGTCGGTTTAATATAACAAAACCATTTATCCATTTTCATGTCGAGAAATTTATCTACAATTTTTCCCATTATTTCTCCACTCCTAACACAGTTTTCCACTCTTTCTTGTGAAGCTTAATCGATTCTTCCGCATCGCCCCTTGATGAGAAGTAGATAGCCCCTTTATTAAATACAGTGAAATCTATATTTAAACACTCTCCAGATGCAGCAAATGCCTCCACAAACCATTTTGGTTGCCCAGTGTCATCCCAATCCGGCACAAACCCTTTTGTGTCATCTTCAAGCGTCTGAAGGGCGATTAGATATTCTTTATGTTTTTCCGCTTTATCAATTGAATCAAAATAATTGCCAATAGAATACAAATAGTCATCTGAATCAATAAATCCTTCAACACAAAATTGGACTCTTCCCCAATCATCAACATAATAATAAAACCCTTTATGCCCTGCTCTCCACCGCTTATGTTCTTCCGGGATCTCCTCGAACCATTCTTTAAGAATCTCCGGAAACTTTTTTAGCGTCTGCGCCGAATAGGCGAAGATAAGCCTTCCTTCGTTTCGTTCGTCAACAGTTTGTTTTAGCCGAAGGTCTCCGTTCTCCGTCAGCGTGAAAATATCACCCGCCTTAAAGGTCGGCAAATCCTTAAGCAATTTATATTCCTTATTCATTTTCCTCCTTCACATTACAGTTTTTCCCATAACCATATTCGACACAAAGTCTAGCGTCTTGCTCTTCCTCCTTACTTTTAATATCTCGCACGCACCGCACTGAGCGCCCGAGGTAGCGATCGCCGTAGCTGCCTGAGTTCAGACCACCGCTAGTACCGTAGTTGAGGTAGTAGCGATCGGTGGTATCGTACGCGGTAGAAGACCACCAGTACCCGTAGGAGCCGGAACTGTAGAGGGAGCCATTGCTGTCTTTCCATCCGTTCGCTTTAAGATTTAGGTTTTTAGCAAGTAAGCCACCGGACAGTTGACCATCTTCATCGCACCCGAATTCCTCACAAATCAGCGACCACTCTTTCCGTGTCGGGAGACGCCATCCGTTGCCCAGTTTCTTAACCGCCTCTGTTGCCTCGTCCCAAGTGAAGTGCCTCTTATCGCCTTCAACATAGTCCTCTGCGGCGATCTCGACACCGGCGAGTTTAGAGGTAGCGATTACAGCAAAGTCTTGCTCCTTGATTTCCTCGATAAACCCATATTTTTCTAAGCCAGAGATAAAGTCTGTTTTGAGAAGTTGAGAAAATTCTTCTCCTACAGTACGAATGCTACCCAAATCGTCCACGAATTCTTTTAAAATTTTATATTTCATCGTGCTATTGCCTTTCTTATAATTTTTCCAATTTCAATATCATCCCCATGGATAAGCTCAAGCGACCCCCGAAAGCGCACCGCGTGCTGCTGGTATCCGAAATAATCCGGCAGCATAATAGCCTCCCTCCATTCTTCCTCACCAATCCGGCGCGCCTTTACCCAAAATATTATTTTCTCTTGCCGCTTCATTCTTCACCTCCGAAAAGTAGGTCTAGGTCTTTTCTTGTTTCGTCACTAATCTCCATAGTTATAGGCCCTTGTTTATCAAAGAATTTTTCTGGCACTTCAACATCTAATTCTCGCATTGCCATATTCCAACCACAAATTTTGAACCCTTTATCTTGTAGTCTTTTCCAAGCCTTTAATTTTTTAGTAAATTTCTGAACTGTTTCATCACAATAAAATGAGTCCTCTGCTTCTTCAACATAATGAATAAAACTTTCGATAACTCTTATGCGATCATTTTTCGGTTCTTCATAGTCCTCCCACTCCTGGAATACACCGTCCAAACTGTCATATTCCGCAACTCTTTTGCCGTCTATTTCTACTGCGAAGTTTTGAACATATTTATAAGCTCCATCGCATACAAGGTCGCCTATTCTATTTTTGTCAAATCTATCTCGAACTTTCATTCTTAGCCTCCTTGAGAATTTTTTTATAGATATTTATTGCTCTACGAATGCCGACATTTTCAGACATTTTTTTGATTGGAACATATACCTTCCCAGTCCAAGACCAGAAGCTCGGCGGCCATCGTTAAAATCCAGTTCAAACCGTCTTCGAGTGTGCTTCGATTGAGATACACTACGCCAGCCATAATAGTATTCCTCCTTATATTATTTAATTGTTATTTCGGTTCAGCCCCAGTTAAGGGGCTGATTATCTTACCAAGGTAAGTCGTTTTCAGTAATAGTTTCGCCCTCGTCTAACACGCTAGCGATGGCGTCGTTAGCGGTGTCTGTATCATCTTGCTTCTTCTTACTGTCTTTCATTAAGACAAGCGGATTAGTAAAGCGAGACCACGAGTATTTATGTCGCTCATCTGGTGCTACCACTTCGACATCCACCTCTGGTTGCTTCTTGAGCAGGGTATTAAACAGAGCTTCGTAAGTCTTGACTTGGTTAGATTTGCCGTTCTTTTCCTCTGCTTTCTCGACCGCTGAGCGTGCTTGCGTCTCGTTGAGACCTAGCACCATAAATAAACATTTAGCATGATGAATTCGCCAGCCATCTTTGCTATACGAAAACCACTCATCAGCAGTAGGGAATTGTTCCGTTTCGGTCTCGGCGAACGAAAACTTAAACACGACATTATCCTTACCCACAACCTCTTTCGCCTCCACTCCCGTGCATTTAAGTTTATATTGCCCAGCTTTCGCGTAGTCTTTATATTTCTTCTGGTATTTAGTTTCGATTTCGTCCCAGTTAATTGCCATAATTAATTTCTCCTTTAATTGGTTTAGTTATTGTTAATATTTGCATACGAATAGCACAATTCTTTTGCGATGGTCTCGATTAGGTCAAACATATTCACGACGCTCGCCGTTCGGATAAACCTTCCGCTGTCTAGCAGTTCGTCTTTTCCCGTGATATTCCACTCAATGGCATAAGTCGCTTGTGCCATCCCTTCATCTTTGGTGATATAGAAGTCGGTTATTTTTGCTTCAATGTCTCCGAGTTCTGGGTGCTTGTATTCTACCAAGAAGACGCTTCGCTTCGCAAAATCTTTATACATTTGACGAGCGTTAAAGCATCCCAGCCCACGGTTAATAGATCTCGAGCAGTTCTTAAACCCGTAAAGTTCCATAAAGAGTTCTTGGTATTCATCCGCGACCGTGTTATATAGCCTTTTTATGTCTTTGTACCAAGCTTCCATATCGACCGCTTGCTTCTTGCTATTCTTTTTGGTCGTTTTCTTTATGGCAGTTTCTTTTGCCATAGTATATCTCCTTATGTTTAGTTAGTTATTCTTTATTACTTTTCTTCGCTGGTTCTTCTGCCTTTGTCTGTCCATAAACCAGTTCCGCAAAGCTGTTCTCTGATAGGTTATACTCGCCAGAGAGACCAAGCCGGTTCTTTGCCAGCACCGTGTCGTTATTATCGACCACAATTGAACGCTCGCCACCGTTATTCTTCAGGTAGAATACATTATCTACCCACTCGACAAACACATTCATCGTGCTTGTGTCGATTTTCGGTGCGATTTGTTCAATGCTTACGCCGTCTTGGTCGGTAAGTTCCTTCTTGTCAGCGTGGGCGATAAGACAAATCCCATAGCCTTGCTTATTGAGAGAGACTAATGCTGGCAGAAGCCGAGTGCGGATTTGGTTTTCTAAAACCTGTTTGCCGTTCCCGTAACCGCCATTTGATTTATTAAGCGTCTCGGTTAAATGCGCTGAGTCAATGCCAGCCGCCTCTTCAATAATTTTGCGAACGAGCCAGTCGGCACTATCGACCACCACCGTATCGAACTCCTTTTTACCAGACTTCGCCGCTTGATAAAGTTCCACGACATACTGATAAAAGGTTTCTAGTTTGGTGATTTGCGGCGTTCTTGCACAATCAATGTAGTTTAACCCGCCTTCCACATCTAGAAAGATTGGATTTTTGAGTGTGCTTGCCAGCGTGCTTTTACCGCAGCCCGAAAGACCATACAATAAAATCTTTGGTGCTGTCGGTGTCTTTCCCCTAATGATTTCCATTTGGGATTACTCCTTTCCTAATTGTTAGTTTGATTTGTTTCGACCATTGGTTTTATCCAACTAATTCTAGTTTATCAAGCCATATCCATTTTGTCAAGGGGTCATTCGTTATCTGAACGTTCCCTATAAAACTTTTCTCTGAGTTCTTTTCTTCGTTTCTCTTCGTGCATCTCCTTACGCATTTGCTCTTTAAAAGCATCGAGTTGCTCTTTAGTTTTCTTCCTTTTTCGCTCTGCCAACTTCGCGTCTCGATCTTTTTTGGGGATACTACTGATGTCAATGGGGTTAATTGGATCGATGCCATTTTCTCGGAGTTTCTTCTCTGCTTCCTCTGCGTTTATCTGTTCCGCTAGTTCTTTCCACTCGTCGTATCTGCCCTCGCTGATCAGCATATTCATATATGCTTTTTTTCTGCTCTTGCGTGACGCCTCGGCATAATACTTGGGGTTCTCTGCCATTCTCCGTTTCCGATACTCTTTCAGGTATTTCTTATGCCGCTCTGCACTCTGTTTCTTTTCTTCTTCCGTTAGTTTGCGTCTAGCCATTTACTTTAACTTCCTATCTATTAAGAATGTGATTAGGTATATTACACCTAGTCCGCATAACGCTCCCATTAACTGACCTAGCCCAGCCGCGGACCCATGTCGTCCAAACGCTTGGATTGCTTCGCCTAGAAACGGCAGGCTTTGGAATGTAAGGACTGCCAGAAAAACTCCAACGATAATTCGATACGCAATTTTGCCATTACTCATTGTCTTGTTCCTCTAAACCTTGAATCGCCGCCATAGATAAGAGCGTAGTAATAATCGGCATGATAATGCTTGCGATTAACGCAACGTATTCAAGAACCGTGCGTGGTTCAGCGATAAGCAAAATACTTGCCGAAGCCCCTGCAAGGAATGCTGCTAGAGTATTAAGAGCGATGATAGTGTTTTTCATATAATCTCCTTATGATATTAAAAGTTTGATAGTTTAGTTGGTTAATAGTTAGTTTTACATAGTGCCTCCTGTTTGATTAGCATACCAAGTTTTCTCCGAGAACTCGCCTTTATTTGCCAGCGTGTGCCACACATCCTGCTCGATAGTATCTTTAGTTAGCAGGTAATAGCAGTCCATTTTAGAAGTCTGTCCGATACGGTCAATCCGTCCGAGACCTTGCACGAAATTCGTGTAAGAGTAACAGAGTTCCACTCCCACCCAGTAATGCAGGAACTGCAAGTTGAGTGCCTCCGACGCCGCTTGCCATTGGCATATAACTACATCATGCTTGCCGATAGTCTCGGCAGTTGGGATCTCCTTGTGCTTGCCATCTACCCGCCATACTCTCGCCCCCTTCGGCAAAGTCTTCTGTGCTAACTCTGCCAGCTGGTCGCCAGTATTTACATACCAGTAAAACAGAACAGAGCCACTCTCGGTGTCGGTGAGGAAGTCGCGGAGCCACTCCTGTTTCTCTTTGGTGAAGCAGAACCGGCGTGCTTCCGCCACCAATGCTCCTGCTGTTTCAAGGAATTCACCGTCCGAGTTGGTGCGTGTCTTCAGCAGTTTCTTATAGGTTGCTGGCGTCTTGAACACAAGCCGGTGATGGACGGCGGACTTGCGGTCTGCCATCACTTCCTCCGGCGGAATTGAGCAACTGATGTCCGACCAATGCTGGTTCAATACTTCCGTATTTCGCCAACCAACGATTTCAGGGAAACCTTTAAAGGTCTGCACCCTAGCATACTTGTCAAGATACTGTGTCTTGTTTTTCTCTAGTCCAGTTGCTATGAAATAGGGAAGAAACGCTAGCCAGTTATCGCCCGGCGTTCCAGTATAACCAGTCCAGTCTGGGTTCTCTTTAGTGATTTTGAGAAACACCTTGCCCATCCCTGTGTTATACCCCTTCGCCCTATGCACCTCATCGAACACCACCACATAATCTTTAATCTCTGATAGGTGCTGTTCCAGCCACCGCTTCGCACTGTTCCAACTTACCATCGTGAGTTCCAGTCCCTCGCCTTTGCTCTCGGTGAAGTTCTGTAGGTCGTCAGAGTGGTCGGTAGTACGGGACTTCGAGGCAGTAGTGATAACTAGGATTTTAGTCTTACCGGTCTTTCGGCAAGTCATCTCTGCCCAGACCATTGAAATAGGGTTCTTGCCCGATCCGCATCCGGCAACTAGATAATGCTTACCATCCAATAGTTTATCTAGGGCAGTCTTCTGATATGGACGGAGGCTTAACATTTATTCTCCTTGTTCTTTCACTAGTTCAATAATTTTTGCTAATTGGCTCATCACACATTGTTCGATGAGTTTCTTATTTTCTGGTTCTACCCACTCGTCGATTTCTCGAACACGGATAGGTTGTTCCAGTAAGTCGTCATAGTCCTGCTCCCAGTGCCAATGACAAACTTTGCCACCAATCGGGTCGTAGCCGACTTCGTCGTCGTCCCCCCACTCGATGAACAGATTGACATCGCCGCTGTTATAGTTAATGTTCCAGCTAACAGATAAATCATCTCCAATACACAAATCGCCAATGCGCTCGTCATTCACATAGATCTCGTAATAGAAGTACTCGTCGTCGTCCTCTTTGACCGAAGGGAAGGCTTCGACATCATACTTGTTGCCTTCTACAGTGATAGTTGTTTTAGCACAATTGTTCATTTGTGTTCTCTATTTCTCCTCTTTATTGTTGTCTAATGTTAGTTTCGCAAGCTCATAAAAATCATTGCGTTTTAGCGCATCTGCAATAGTCATTTCGCTGCCTCCAGTAATTCGTCTAAAAGACTTTTGATCCCATCCAATCGCAGTCTATATGCCTCTAACACGAATGGTTTAACGCTCTCCAATGCTTCTTTTGCAAGTCGCACACATTCCTCACGCTCCGCCCGAAGTGCTTTGTCCGCAACCTCCAACGCTTTCGCTGGATTGTATTTTAACCTCGCCCCCGTCGGTTCATTGGCTCCAATCATTTCATAACCGTTGTCTAGTGCTTCTTGCACAGTAGAAAATCCTAAGTTTTCTGCTTGCTCCTGCAAAAGCATAACTAATCGTTTCGTTTCGCTCATAATATAACTCCTTATTATTTTATGATTTAATTGTTTCGGTGGTGGTGGGGCAGGCAATACTATTAGCCCCATTCACCTGATTTAATTGTATCAAATATATTTTGTTTTGTCAAGAATGGTTACAAGATCCGTGCTATCTGAGCACGATGAACACCCGGATTAAAGTTAAACGCAAGCCGAACTACCCCTTCTGTTTGTGGCATGGAGGCAAGTAATGCAACATTAAAACTTGCCGCTTCATCGGGCGCTCTGTCTGAAAGTCCCGTAAGAATATAGGCTGTAGAGTTAGGCTCAAACTCCTCAGGCCCATAAAGAACCTGCATCTTTGCTTTACATGGGTGAACAATCTTGAACCCCTGTTTTGTTGTGATCATAATTGTTCCATCGCTTTTGATTGCGATATCTCGAGCCTCCTTAATATTCATAACCTTTTTAATCGGCACTTCTACGATGCGGTTATAAAAGTTATTTGCATCTAAAATATATTTAACCGATGGATGTTGGAAGTCTGTGCGTTTTGCGATAACAGTGAAGATCCCGTTCGAGAATTCAAGCATGTCTTCAGCCATTCGGAGCGTCCAGTTGCCATACTTCAACACCTTAGACAACACCTTCTGCGCCGCCGGAATAATCGAAAAGTCCGGCAGGGATGGCATTGCTTCACTTACGAATAGCCTATAGCCATCTGTCGCGCACAGCGCACGCATACCGGTGGAAATCTCCTCCGTCCATACCTCCTGAAGTGCGGGGCGAGTGGTATCATTAGATGTATATTTGAATGTTTCTAACATATCTTTCCCTAGCCAGTCAACGATCAGAACCGGATCACTCCACTCCTGCTTCTCTAGTTCAGGAAACTGATCAGCATCATCGATCCGGAACGCTGAGTTATCAAGCGCCGGATCATCTAGATAAAGATCAAGCGCCTTCTTTTTATAGCACCCGTCCCCATTAAAACCACCATTAAATGATACGAAAATATCGAGGTCAGTTGCGTGAGCCACGCCATCTTTAATCATTACGCTGTCGAAGACATGCTTCATAGTTGACGCCTTGAGCGCACTGATGTATGCTTTTAGTTCTCCTCGTTTCATGTTTTACTCTACCTCCTTCAACCCTAACTCCTCGTTAGTATATCCTGTGCCCTTGATGCTAACCACTTTTGTCGACATAAACTGATGCGAATAGTATTTCAGAATATAATCAGGTAAGAGTAGGTCTTCCTTTGCCTTGGCGAGATCGTTTAAAATACATTCCTTAATCATCTTAGTTCCTTCAATGTTTTTAGGCACTACCGATCTTCCAGAGATCAGGTAATTTGCCTTGAACCCTAGCGCGTTGTCATAAGCGGAAACTGCCGCTAAAAACTTATATGAATTATTCATTTTCTTATTTCTCCTTATCTTAATTATCTATTAAATACTTACTTCTACTAGATCTTTAAATACATAATCTAGTGTAATAATTAAATTATTGTTCGCATCGAGCCCCGCATACTCGGTGAAATAACTCATATCATTCTCCCCTAATAGCCCGTCTGTCTCATCTTTCATCCACTTATCAAGCGCAGCTTCCCGTTCCTCATCTGTTAGGCTTTCGTCCCACTCGATTTCCTCCCGCTCGCGCGCTTCATCGAAGTCTAGGATCCCGATGAGCCATCGCCGACCATCTTCTTCGCCATCGCAGACTACTGTCCCTTCAAATATTCTCATTTTATCTCCTTATTTTAAACTAGAAATCATCTTAAGTGATATTTCATAAATGTTATTCATTCTCGCCCAACTAGAGCAGTTTTTATCATATTTCTTAAGAAACCCCTCCATCTTTTTCGCTGCTTCTTCACAGGTTTGACGAAGTTTCTCCGCTTCTCTATTGAGTTCGATATAATCGTCTAGATCCATCCTAGTCTTCCTCCACAAGTTCTCTGACAAATAATAGTTCCTTCACAATCTCTGTCAAGTCCTGCTCAAAGTTAGCCTCTATCATATTCAAATAAACAGAGCGCAATGCCTTTTCCTCGATGCCAGACTCTTCCGCGAACTTTTTAAGTAGTTTCTCGCCGTGGATCGTCCTCAAGAACTGCTCACGAGGGTACAAGGTGCGCACGATTCCAGTAGAGATTTCGACCTCGAGCATTCCTATATCATCGACCTCTTTGACCTGTTTAATGATGTCTGTCATTTCTTTTGCCTGTTCCCAGTCCTCATCAGCCTCGTAATCCGATCTCAAACTCTGAATATATTTAATTAAATCGCTTGCGAATCCATAGAGATGATCAGCGTCTTTGCTAATGATTATATTATTACTTTTCATAGTTCTCCTCTTGGTTTACTTTAATCTCTTCTTCGATGTATTGTTTAGCGAACTTAATCGCTTTGTCTTGTGAAGTGAAGTCGCAGAGCGGTCTTCGCACATCAGTCTCCACAAACCGCCAAGTCACAAACGCCCGATCAGTGAAGGTATTATTGTCGAGAAACATCGGCTTGAAGAATCGCACCTTAATGACCTCCACGATCCGCGTGAATGGGCACTTGCCACCCGCAGGGACCTTGCCAATTTCACGGCAGAAGATGCTATCAATATCATTCATTAAACTAGTGCTCATTGACTTTTTCCTCCTTTAAAATGCTTTTAATTTCGTCCATCCAAGACTGCGGGTTGAAATACCTATCAGTCGGGAAGTGGTGCTTATTGATTATTACCTCATAAACAGTTCGAAATGAACGACGCTTCTGAGGTGCCTCGATGTAGCTCGCAGTCAACCACAGCACCATCTCTAATAGATCCTGCTCACTTTTAATCCGGAACTTGCGTGGTCGCAGTCCGAACCCATCATAGCCATACTCTTTGTATAAAAATGTGATATTTAAAGTCATTTCACTGTTCCCCCTCATCGCCATAGCGCACGCACACATATTCCCTAGACTCGGTAGCGTCTTTGAACCCGCCTTTCTCCCGTAGCTCGAGCGTATAGAACTCGTATTCTGATATCTCCGAGCTTGGCTGCTCCGGATCTAGATAAGTCTGATACGCCTCGATCACCTCCCACCCGTCATATTCGTCACCTACTTCCGGCACGCCGGCTACAACCGTTGCCGATCGCCGTGCGCCTCTGCGGTCCTCATCCCCCATAAGATTAAACTCAATTTTCATAGTATTTTACTCCTTATGCTATTTTTAATGCTATTTTTAATGCTATTTAAAGGGGCATAACTAGCATTACATTATGCCCCTTATGGATAGCATTATCGGTTCGTGCGTCAACCGTTGGTCATAGTCCATGCGCCCTTGCGGGTGTGTTAGTCTTGAAACCCTTCTCTTCCACGCCTCTGATAGAGGTCAGATTGTAAAAATGCCTAGCTTCTAGTTCGGGTTCATCCGCCCCGAGCTCATCTACATCTCAAGAATTTCGCTTGAAAAATGATCTAGTGTCGATGAGTTTTCTCCTCTCTTTAATTAATTTTAATATTATGATTTTTCGTTGAATCTCTTAAGCGGAATCGCATATTTATTTATTCGCTGGTTCTCTTCTTCTTTGATTCTAATTTAATTATATCAAACCTTTTCCAAAAAATCAATAGATTTTTTTAACTTTTTTAAAACTTTTTTTATTATTTTTTTGAAAAAAAATGGTTATTGTGGAAAAACCTGTGGAAAACTCTGGGATCCGGATGGTTAATATTATAACATAATTTTATCATTTTGTCTAAAAGAAAAAATGAAAAATGGTGGGTCGAAAAGGTTGACTTTTTAAAAAAACATTTTGTATAAGTGAACTTGATTTTTTTACTTTTTTACAAGAAATTTTTTAAAAATATGTTATAATATGTCTCAGTTTTAGACAGGGGAGAGACCCCCAATGATAGTAGGTAATAAACCGATGAATACAGAGGTGATGGGATGGGTAT